>Ga0116111_1000241_pt1 | contig 47093 bp, 41 predicted proteins | sample June2015DPH_8_10_FD_89720 | JGI IMG/M metagenome (GOLD analysis project Ga0116111, IMG submission 89720) | Peatland microbial communities from SPRUCE experiment site at the Marcell Experimental Forest, Minnesota, USA - June2015DPH_8_100 | ecosystem: Environmental > Terrestrial > Soil > Wetlands... | reverse complement strand
GAGAATTGGTCGCCACTTTGCCCCGGGTCTTCGAGGATATGCAATCCTACCCGGAGCTGATCCGACCCCGGCTGCTACCTTTTTGCTAGCCATCATGTCCCTTTATTTATGCGCGGATGTATAGCAGGAAGGAATCTCGTGGTCGTCCCCGGCAAGATGATCGTGCAAGCGTGGCGAGCCACCCACTGGAAGGAAACAGACCTCGACTCCATTCTGATCTTGAACTTTTCCCCGGCGCCGGGCGGAGGCAAAGTTGAAATGGTCCATGTGGGGGTTCCACAGCATGACCACAAAGGCGTCACCGAGGGGTGGCCCCAGTATTATTGGGAGCCCTGGAAGGCTTACTTGAAGGGTCAATCCGCGAAGAGCTAAGGTTTCACTCTTGAGTTGTCAGCGTCTCTCCCCCGAGCTACCAATTGAGATACTTTGCCCTGACGCTCTCGAAGCGCGGTGAAGTACTTCGTCGTTTCAGGTGGTAGTTCAGGATTTGGCGCTCGCGCGGAGTGGGCCAATCCTGCCCCGGTGCGACGCGCTGCGGAAAGGCCGCCTCTATCTCTTTCAGGTTCAAAATGCGGTCGCGCGAAAGAACAATCCGCGCACCCTTGGGCCCCACCTTCACATTTATGTGATTTCTGTTGCGGCGGGCTGACGCGGCTTGGGCCACGAAGGTTCTTTCCTGCCCCTTAAAATCCCGATAATAAATGGTAAAAGTGCCGCCCAACACCCCCGCCGACCGGCCCATCGAGGACCCCGCAGACGTATCGACGCGCTGGCTGAATGTCACCGAAGCCGGCGCGGGGCTTGCCTCACCCTCGCCCATGGTCTTACTGAAATTCGAACAGGTCGGATTCGGGCAGTGGACCACGCCATTGATCTCCTTGGCGCCAGGCGTCCCACAGCGCGGGCAATCTTTCTTGCCGGTTAAGAAATCCAGGAATGCCATCGTCATCTCCTTTTGCCAGGATGAATTGTTGGGGCGAGTGGCGCTCGCCCTCAAGCCCGAACGCCGTTCGGCCCTACGGGTAGCGCCGAGCGTTCCGGGGGACGGTTGGAGAAAACGAAGCGCCGCTTTAGCGGCCGCTTCTTCCATAACGCCCGTCTACAGGCAGCCGCCCTCTCTCACGGGCACTTGCTGGCTGCTGCTTCTGGGAGCGGAGAGAAGGCTACACCAGCGCTTGCGGCGCGATGCAGCCTGGCAACCGTCCCCCGGAAGGCTCGGGTAATCTTTTGCCTCTGCCAAATAAAGAATGGGCTCTCAATGCATCCGCGCCGAACGAGTCGCCGCCGATGCACCAGCGAAGGCAATCCCATGGCGCGCAAACGGTCAAACCCTATCCGCCGGAAGTGGCCCTTCTTATGCCCTCCGAATACCCGGCTCAGAACCTCCTCGGCCAGCCAGCGGTCCAATCGGCGCAATTGCGCTTCATCATCCACGTGCTTCAAGTAGTAGTCAATAATCGCAACATTGCGCACGCCCTCATCGATGGTTTCGAAAGCGATTTCCGCTAACGCCTGGGCTCTGGCCTCGGGACTGGAGCCTTTCTTCCACCGTCGTCGGCCCCGGCGGAAAGCAAAGCGGAAGAGGTTTTGGATCTTGCGGGATTTGTCACGCGAGAGAGCCACCCCTCCACCCGCCCGGAACAGCAAGCCCAAATGCCGAAACTCTTGCGCCCCGGCAAAGACCTCATCCGTCGGAGGCCGGGTAGAAATCAACAGGTCTGCCTGGAGTCTGCCCTTGAAGCTCAAGTGGAGGTCCGTGATGCCTTGCGTCAAAACAGCCTGCGATTGTGCAGCCGCTGTGCGCGAGGGCGTCAGCACCAGGAAATCGTCCGCATAGCGGAAATAGTGGACCCCCGGAATGCGTTCCATCTCCCGGTCAAGGTCTGTCAGATAGACATTGGCGAAAAAGCAGGCAATCGCCGCGCCGAAGGGGATGCCCAAGGTGGCCTGGTGCGACCCTCCTTCATCCTGGTATAGGAAGCGGACGCGCTGTTCCAGCAGCGCATGGAGATAATCCTCGGGTTCCACCAAGCGGGAGAGTTTCGCGAGCAGCAGTTCGTGATCGACGGAGGCAAAGTAGTCCGCAATGTCGCGTTTGACGGCGTAGAGTGGCGTCGCGAGTGAACGCAGGAGGCCGGCAATACGGGCTTGGCAGCGGTCCAGGCTGTAGGATCCGTCCCGATAGGCGTAAGAGTGACCGGAAAACCACGCGTGCAGTTTTCGGCTCATAATCCTGTAAAGGAGCAAATCGACAATGCGCTCTTCCCAAGGGGGAATATAGAGGGTGCGACGCTTTCCATTAAAGTTATACTTTAGGGCTACGGATGGGCGGAACCGAAAGCTTTCCTGTCGAAGCGAACGATGGATGGCATCCAGGTTGCGAAGCCCGCGGCCGGCGAGGTCATAAAGCGTGCGGCCGTCCGTGGATGTGGCCAGCGCCTTTCGCCATTGAAAGAGCGGCTTGGTATAAACGCGCAATGCCGCCTTGTAAAGCTCCGCCTCGGCATAGACCTCACTCCACCGCAGTCGTCGCTCCAAGGTCGGATGTGACATCTGAGCCTTTTCGATGCCGAGGTTAACCTTCTTGTACTACGGGAGTGACCCGAAGCGCAATTGAATTGCGCGGTTGTTTAACTAAACTTACCGGGATTCGACCTCCTCACCCCCTGCCTTCCGAGCCTCTACTGCATGGCCCGAATAGTATTGAATAGCGCTTTGAAGGTATAGGCAGCCTCGGCGCTTTCCTTTGCATTCGACCCCGACCCTGGTTGGGAGTTTCCTTGAGCTTCTCCGTAATAGGCATTGATGAACTCGGCGGCGCCTCCCCAGGTGGTTTGAAGAACTCCCAACATACGGGGAGCAATCGTGCTGTCAGCGTGAGCGCGAACGGACCGGATCAGATCCAGTTCCCCCAGGGCCACATCGGTTTGTCGCCACGGGGCGTAAAGCACACGGAACCCCTCCACGGCAAAGCGGATGGCAGTGGCTGGTACGGAATCGTAGTGCCAGTCGCAAATTACGATATCGCGGGGGACCATATTAATCGCAGAGGCTGTGCCATTCTCACTTCCCTCCCATTCACCGACACCGGTGACGGTGCCATCGATAAAGCGGTCGCCCCACATCCACATTTCGCGATGGGTCTCCGCCAGGTGGTCGTGGAGGGTGCGCACTTCCTGGGCAAAGAGTTCGGCGCGATTGCGTGATTTGCAGCGCGGACAGTCGGGGTCCGCCAGGATAAAGACTTCGTCCATGCCCACGTGGACGGCGTCAGTTTCGCACGCGTCGGCGAGTTCGTCGATCAAATCAAACACCACTTTGTGGAGAGCCGGGTGCAGCGGACAATAGCTGCGGCAATAGATGTCTTTATTGTTGGGATATTTTCCTGGCGCCTCATCGAATTCGGGATGGGCGCGCAACAAGCCGAACGTCTGCTCGGCCCAGGATTGATGCCCCAGCAGGTTGACGAGGGGAATGAGGTGCACGCCCGCATCCCGGCACGCGGATACGATGGCTTTAATATCGGACTTGGAAAGCGCATCCTTATCCACCACCTCGGGATGGCTCGTGTACTGATACCGATAGTCAATCTCGAGCACCAGCAAGTTAACGCCTTCTTTAGGCAGGGCCTCGCGAATGAAGCGAACCATTTGGGGAACCCCGTCGGGCTTGGGTGCGCCCAGGTAAAGTCCTCGGATCGGCAGTGCGGGCGACTGGCTGCCCATGGCCGCTATGGACATCAAAAGACCGAGCAGCGGCACTATGGCCGCACGAATCAACATTTTTGTCATAAAGGACACCTCGATTAAGAATAGGCTTTCACGGAAGGAACGAATGCGCGATGGGTTCGAAAGCTCCCGTCTTGACTTTGGGGCCTCGGCGACGGTTCTTTCGCGACCGAACTGGAGCAACTCGGGGCAGCAAGCGGAGTTGCGGATCTCACGCTGCTTTGAGCTCCGCTGTGCAGTTGGGGCAGCGGGTGGCTTTAAGCGCGATGCCGCCGGAAATACAATAAGGACATTCCTTGGTGGGTGGCGCCACGGGGGCTGGCGCCGGCTTCATCATCCGGTTCACCTGCTTCACGAGCAGGAACACTACAAACGCCACGATCAGGAAGTCGATCACCGTGTTGAGGAAGGCGCCATAACCGATTACGGCCGCTCCCGCCTTTTTGGCATCCGCCAGCGAGTCGTAGTGCGTTCCCGACAGGTTAATGAAGAGGTTCGAGAAATCCACGTGCCCAAGGATCAGCCCGATCGGCGGCATGATGATGTCATTCACCACCGAACTGACGATCCTTCCAAAGGCTGCTCCGATGATGATGCCGACAGCCATATCCATTACGTTGCCGCGCATCGCGAATTCTTTGAATTCCTTAAACATGACATCCCCCTTCTGGTTATCGATCAGTTTTGTTCATTTCTCCGCAGGGCTCACTTCGCGGCGTCACCGAAAGTCAGCCGAAGGCCCTTGACGTCGGGTTCATGGAAATGACTCTTTTACTACCGAATGGCCTTGGGCTGCAACTGTTTTACGCAGTCGGGACCGCCACGGCCAAACGAGGGCTGTCACCGGTGGTGCGAGTAGCAGCCCATCCGCCTGTAGCCAGAATTATTGCGCCGTGCTACGCTAAAACGATCAGGCAAAATCGTTTGTCGTTCGTGGGAGGTGGACTATGAAACTGGCGGTGACCAGTCTTTAAGCGCTTGTTTGCATTGCCGGCAGCGCGCGCGCTGATGTGGTGACGCTGAAGAATGGGGACCGGGTGACGGGCACCCTGGTTACGATCAAAGGGGGAACGTTGCAACTGAAATCCGACATCCTCGGGGATTTATCGATCCCCATGGCCAAGGTGGCGACTTATACGGTGGATAAACCCGTGACCTTGATCATCAAAGGGAAGGAACCGGTGCAAGGCGCTCTGGAACTTAAGCCCTCGGGTGACTGGGGGGTGAAGACCAACGGCCAGGAGCAGACCTTCGCTGCGGCGGGCGTGGAAACCATCATGCCGGCAGACACTTACCAAAAGCTGGTGGCCATCAGCCCCAAACCCTGGCAAGCGTGGAAGGGCAACGCCAGCTTGGGTGAGACGATCCAGAATGGCAACCAGCAGGCCAACACCTTTACGACCACCATCAACGCGGTGCGTGAGCGGCCGGAAGCGCCCATTTTCCAGGACCATACACGGACCAACTTTGGCATTATGACGCTCCTCTCGCACTCCAGTGAGGATAACAGCTCTATCACCTCCCACACTTTCAGCACCAACCTGCGGGAAGACTTCCTCTTCACGCCAACCAACTTCGTGTTCGGCATGGCCCAACTTGACCACATCTCTACTGAGGGTTTGTACCTGCGCCAGACCTACGGTGGGGGCTTCGGTAGGGATGTGATCAAGAAACCACGCACGACCCTCAGCCTGATTGGCGGCCTGACGGCGCAACACGAAAAGTTCTTTTCCGGCGAAGAGGACGAAACCCTCAATGGACTGGTCGGGGAAAAACTCGGCGAGCAATTCACCAAGCGCATACGGTTTGACCAGAGTTTGAATTTCTATCCCAACATCACGCAGGGTGGAGAGTACCGCTTTGATGCCACCGCTACCCTTTCCGTCAAACTCTTTAACCGGTTCTCATTTACTACGAGCGCTATCGATCTCTACCTCAGCAATCCACCCGCGGGAAATGAGAAAAACAATATTACTCTGTCAACGGGCATTGGGTACTCGTTCTAATGGGACAGTCGTCCGTCATCATGTTCAGTAAAAGCCACTCCATGCCGGGATTTTACTGAAACTGATGACGGATGACTTTTGAGTGATCGCATAGGGGCACGGCGATCTACTTGGGGAAATGCAAATCGAGCGCCAGAAGGTAGTCAGTTTGAACGGGGGCTGCGCCGAGTTGCCGCAGGAGCGTAGTGATCTGCCCGCGGTGGTAGGTTTGATGATTCAGTACGTGGAATAGGACGCGCCACAAGGTATAAATCCACACTTCACCCTGCATGTTGGTGTAGGGGAGGGGGCGTGACAGATTCTCTTCTGGGCACGCCCGGAGGAATTCCCGGACACCCTTTTCGATGGGCACCCAAGCGACGCGAATCGATTCAAGCGTAGGAAACTTCTCCGCCCCGAAAGGCCCCGCTTCAGTGCGGCCCGGCGACCTTCCCTGCCACCGCTCCAGCCATACCCATTCCGCCACCAAAAGGTGCGCCCAGGTGTCGCGAACCGAGATATAACTATTCCCCATGGACCGCAAAAACTGCTCGGAGGTAAGGGCAGCGCACGCCTGGAATTGTCTGTCGCGCGCCCAGCAATTAAACTCGTAGAGTTCGCGCAGAGTTTCGAGGGGAATCAAGGGTTCTCCTCCAGATTCAAATCGCGGACCGGCGCGCTGTCTTCAGGGGGTTTGGACGCCGGTGATTCCGACGTAGAGCGAGTAAATCGACGTACTGGCAGCCATAAACAGGCGGTCACGCTTGGCGCCGCCAAAACAGATGTTAGCGCAGATTTCCGGCAAATGTATTTTGCCGATCACTTCGCTGGCGGGGGAAATGATGTGGACACCGCTGAAATCCTCGCCACCCCATCCTGCGCCCGCCCAGATGTTGCCGTCGACATCGCATCGAATGCCGTCGGCAAGGCCTGCTCCCATCTCGATAAAAACGCGGCCATGGGCCAGGCGCGCGCCGTCCACCACATCGTAAACCCGGATGTTGTGCGGGTATTCGGGGCCGTCGGTCACGCCCGTATCGCAGATGTAGAGCAGTTTCTCGTCGGGAGAAAAGCACAGGCCGTTGGGCCGGCGCATATCGGCGACGACCACCGTGGCGGCGCCGGATTGGGGATCGAGCCGATAGACATTGGCAGGAAGCTCGAGCGGCGCTTTGTGGCCTTCGTAATTGCTCAAGATACCGTAGCCAGGGTCGCTGAACCAAATGCTCCCGTTCGAGTGCACCACCACATCATTGGGCGCGTTAAATGGCTTGCCCTGGTAATGATCCATGAGCACCGTAATCGTGCCATCGAGTTCGGTGCGGGTCACACGACGCGAGTCGTGCTCGCAGGTGATAAGGCGCCCCTGCTTGTCGCGGGTGTTGCCGTTCGAGTAGTTGGAGGGAGAGCGGAAGACGCTCACTTCGCCGGTCTCTTCCACCCAGCGCAACATGCGGTTGTTGGGAATGTCGCTGAACAGAAGATAGCGCCCGTCGCCAAACCACACGGGGCCTTCCGCCCAGCGAGCGCCGGTGTAAAGCCGCTCGATGGCAGCATTGTTCTGCCGGTATTTGGTAAAACTCGGATGGAGAGTTTCAATCGCCGGGTCGGGATACTTGGTAAGCTTGGGGAGGCTCCAGTCCTTGGCGGCACCCATTGGATTCGCTGCCAGGCTCGCCCCCGCCCCAGTTGCTGCGGCAAGAAATTCTCGTCGATGCATAATCCCGCTCCTCCTGTGTTTTCGAACGCGGATTCAGTTGTCGCTTGCCCTACCCCGTGCGCGCGACATTCTAGCAGGATTTTGAAATTTGGATTCAGGATTTAGGCAGGCCCAGAAAGCATTGTGGATAAACCGAGAATCCCCAAGAATCCCTGCTACTCCCTGGCTCTCGGAGGATGACTCCGTGCGGGGGACAAAATGTCAACTGACTGCCGAATTGCCCAACCCGAACGGCAGGGATCAATCGGGAATGTGCACGCTTTGCCGGGGGCGAAGTCGATTGAAGCTGCCCTCGATGTCCTCGACGAGCCTGCGGGTGGCGCAGCCGGAGGCCTTTAGCTTGGCCCCCTCACCGTACATCGCTTCCAGGAGCTTCTTCCCTTCCTCGCCTACGAAAGTAACGTCCGTAAGGTCCACGGCGACGCGGCCATCAGCAGGATCAGAAGTGATTCCCCGCCACGCGCGCTCCAATTCATCCACCCACGGACCGATGAGTCTGCCCTCGACCCGAAGGGTGGTTGATTTCGAATTCTTTTCAATCGTGATCTTTAACATGGCAGAAAAACAGTGGCTAGTGGCAAGTGACGAGTGGCTATCAATCTAGTCATGTCGCCCAGCAACCAGCCACTGACCACTCTCCACTTCTTCACTTACCGCCCCCCGCACCATTCCCGGTGGCGGGGCTGCCCGGCCCGGCGACTTGGGGAAGCTTGGAGACATCCCAGCCGCCGCCCAGCGCTTTAATCAGAAAGACGGCGGAGTTCATCCGGCGCGTCAGCAGAGTGACGGCGGTTTGCTCGTCGCCCAGGGCAGCGCTCTGGGCAGTTATGACCTCAAGATAAGTCACCAGCCCACCCTTGTAGCGGTTCATGGAAAGCGCCAGCGAGAGTTCCGCGGATTTAACGGCCTCACTCTGTTTGCGGCTTTCCGACTCAAGGATACGCAGTCCGGCCAGGTTGTCCTCCACCTCTTGGAAGGCGGTGAGAACGTTCTGACGATAAGTTGCCACATTCGCATCGTAAGCGGCCCAAGCCTGATCCGTGTAGGCGTGGCGACGGCCGGCGTCGTAAAGCGTCTCCAGCAACGTTGGACCCACGGCGAAAAGGTGGCTGGGCCAGGCAAACCAGTTGGTAATGGAGTTTCCCTCGAGCCCGGCTGCCGCGCTGAGAGTAAGCGTGGGGTAATAGGCCGTCTTGGCCACCCCGATTTGGGCGTTGGCGGCTGCCATGCGCCGTTCTGCCGCGGCGATGTCCGGCCGCCGCTGCAACAAATCGGATGGCACTCCCACTGGAATCACCGGCGGCGGGGTATCCAGCGGCGAGACGGGAACCGAGAAGGTCGATGCGGGCTGGCCCACGAATGCGGCGATGGCATGCTCGAACTGAGCACGCTGCACCCCGACGTCGATGGCCTCCGCCTGGGTGGTTTCAAGCTGCGTCGCCGCTTGCGCTACTTCCACTTTGGCAGCCAGCCCACCGTTATAGCGGTTGGTGGTGAGGTCGAGGGCTCGCTGGTAGGCAACGACCGTGGAGTCGAGCAACTGCTTTTCCGCATCCAGCCCACGCAGCGAGAAGTAATCAGCAGCCAACTCGGCGTGAATGCTCAGCCGGGCAGTTTCCAGATCGGCCGCGCTGGCCTGAGCGCTGGCCGTGGCCGCTTGAACCGTCAGATGAATCCGCCCCCAGGCGTCCACCTCGTACGACAGGTCGAACGGTAAGACGAAATCACCCTGCGTTTGGCCGTAATTGGGGCCGGCATTGGGGGCATTCCGGGAGAATTGTTCCCCGGTAATGGAGGGGCCGGCGCTGACCGTAGGGTACAATCGCGACCGGTCAATGCGAATCTGGTCGCGTGCCTGGCGAAACTGCGCCTCTGCGACCTTCAGGTTCTGGTTCGAAACGTCCACACGCTCCTCGAGGGCATTCAATTGAGGATCGTTGAAGATCTCCCACCACTTCCCGCGAATTACCTTGTCTTGCGGCTGTGACGCGTTCCACTCGGCTTGAGGCCCGGCCGAGCTAGGCGCAAGCTCTTTGTAAGCGGGTGCTGTAGGAGCCGAGGGCTTCGCGTACTTGGGACCCGGCGTGCAAGCGCCGGCAAAAAGCAGTAGGCAGAAGGCCGTAGGCAGTAGGCAGTAAGCAGGCGGCAGTGGGCTGCGGGCGGCTCGGCGCCAGCAGGCTGGACCTCGGACTTCGGACCCCGGACTCCGGACCTTCACTGTCCCCCCCATGACCCCGCGCCCGAGGATGCGCTGCGAACCTCCTGCCCATCCACGAGGGAATCGGGCGGATTCGTGATCACGTTCTCGTTGGCGTCGAGACCTGATACCACTTCCACGGTCGTCCCAAAGTCCCTGCCGATGGTTATGGGAATCAAGGCGGCGTGCTTGTTGCGAACCACCCCGACGCGCAGGCCCTCCGAGCGGAAGATCAGACTCGTTACTGGGATGACCACCGCCGAGGCGGCCGAGGGAAGCTTCAAATGGACTTCCGAATAGGCCCCCGGCAGGATTTCGCCGGTGGGGTTGGCAACGTCCACCTCCACCAACAGAGTGCGGGAAGACTGGTCGATTGCCTGCGAGGTCCTCACCAACTTGCCGGGAAAGTGGCGTCCGGGGAATTGCGGCATCGTCAAATAGCACTGGACGCCGGGAACCGCTGCGGGGGAATAACTCTGCGGCACATTCACGTAAACGCGCAAAGTGCTGATGGCCTCCACATGAAACAATTCCTTGGCCCCGGGGCCGCTGCCGGAACCGATAAGCTGACCGATATCGGTATTGCGCGCCGTTAGCACTCCGTCAAATGGCGCGTAGACCTTTTCAAAGGCTTGCAACTGCTCCAAGCGCTTAACGTTATCCGTTGCGGAATCGACCATGGCTTTCTTGGCGTGGGCATCACCCACGGTGTTGTCCACATCCTGCTTGGATACGGAATCGCTTTTCAGCAAGTCCTCGTATCGCGCGGCGGTGGTCTGTGCCAAGGCATAGTTGGCATTGGCCGTTGCCAGCTCCGCCCGCGCTTGCTGGAGTTGCTGATCCAGTTCAGGCGTTTCGATTTCCGCCAGAAGCTGGCCGGTCTTTACCCTGCCGCCAATGTCCACGTACCATGTCTTGAGGTAACCGTTCGTCCGCGCATAAATGGGAGCGTCGATGAACGCCTGGATGTTCCCAGGCAAAAGGATTTCTTCCTGCGGTGCGCCGCGCTTGGGCTGAGCGATGGAAACCGCGGGCACGGCGAGCAGGTTGGTGTCCGCCTTCACATCAGCAGCAGCGCGAACCCGAGTTGTAACGCCCCGGTAAAGTACAAAGCCAGCAATGGCCAGGGCCAGTAGCAGCCCAAAAATGACTTTGCCCACACCAGATGACGTGGGGCGCTGCCCCGGCGCTCCCGTTACTATGCGCTCGCCTTCGCGGGCTTCCAGGTCGTAACTTTCCTCAGTTTTCATTACGTTCTCCAGGGCGTGAAAACATCACGCGTGCTCACGCGGACCGGGATTGGTAACGCCTTTTCCGCGAGAACCGTGCACAAAACTAAACACAGTGGGAACAAAGAACAGGGTTGCGACCGTGGCAAACAGCAGACCGCCGATGACCGCCCGGCCCAGCGGAGCGTTTTGCTCGCCGCCCTCACCCAGGCTCAGTGCCATGGGTATCATACCGATAATCATAGCCAATGCCGTCATGATGACCGGGCGAAAACGCGTGAACCCCGCCTCCAAGGCAGCCGCCGTAGCATCCTTGCCTTCTTCCAATTGTTCTTTGGCAAAACTCACCACCAGAATGCTATTGGACGTGGCGACGCCCACGCACATGATGGCGCCGATCATCGCCGGCACGCTGAAGGTGGTGTGAGTTGCGAACAAGAACCAGAGAATTCCCGCCAGCCCCGCCGGCAAGGCCGAAATAATAATCAGCGGGTCCAGCCACGATTGGAAGTTCACCACGATCAGGAGATAAACCAGCACTATGGAAAAAACCAGCCCCGCCAGTAGTCCATCAAAGGACGAGCGCATGGTATCAATCTGCCCGCGCACGATGGTCCGCGAGCCGCGCGGCAGATCCTTTTGGCTTGCAGCCACAATCCGGTCAAGCTCTCGTGCCAGGCCCCCCAAGTCCCTCCCTTGCACGGAACCGTATATGTTGATGACAGGTTGAACGTTGTAATGCGAAACGGCGGCCATCGAGGCCCCGCGGCTGATGGATGCGAGGTTTCCGAGGATCTGCGGTGGGTCGCCTTTGGAGTCGGAAATGGGAATGTTTTGGAGATCCTGCAACGAGTCCACGCGGTACTGGGGTGTTTGAGTTGCAATGCTGTAGCTGACACCGGTCCGTGGGTCCAGCCAGAAGGTGGGGGAAGTCTGGAAGCTCCCACTTAGGGACACCAGGAGGTCGGTGGCGACGTTGCTGGTGGTAAAGCCCACCTGCGCGGTCCGGGTTCGGTCAATGTCAACCTGTAGCCGGGGCAGGTTGAAGGGTTCCTGAATCCGCAAGTCAACCGCGCCGGGAATGTATTTGAGTTTGCGCATCAGCACATCGGCGAATAGACGATTGGCGTGGAGGTCATTCCCCACCACCTGGACATTGATGGGCGCGGGGAGGCCAAAATTGAGGATCTGGCTGACCATGTCAGAGGGTAGGACATAAAACGTTACGCCCGGGAATTCCTGCGCCAGGTTGAGCCGCAACCTGCGAAGGTATTCGGCCGTGGGGTGATGATCTTCCGAAAGTGCCACCATAATGTCAGCATCTCCGGTGCCGATGGGCGCCGCGTTGCTGTAAGCAAGATTCACGCTGCTATACGGAAGTCCGATATTATCAATGATGCTGGTCACTTCCTTGGAAGGGATCACTCGACGGACGGAGTCCTCGACCAGATCGCAAAGCTTCGCCGTTTCTTCAATTCGAGTTCCGGTGGGCGCTCGCACGTGAAGGGTAAACTGGCCGCTATCAACCTTGGGGAAAAAGTCTTGGCCGATCACCGGAATCAGTAAGAACGAGGCGGCGGCGGCGCCCAGGACTCCGAATGCGAGCCAACCACGATGGTGCAGGCAGCTTACCAACCAACGTTTGTACCCCCCCCGCAGCCGCTCGAAAGCATGCTCAAATCGAATTTGCTGCCGGGCCAAAAAGTGGGCCTGGGCCTCCGCTTCCAGGTTCTCCGCGTCGTGCTCATGGCCCCGCAGGAGATACCGGGCCATCGTCGGCACCAAGGTCCGGGATAGGAGATAGGACGCCAGCATGGCGAAGCTCACCGCTTCCGCCAACGGGACAAAGAGGTATCGCGCCACGCCGGTCAGGAAAAACATCGGTACGAAAACGATGCAAATGGCGAGGGTGGAGACAAAGGCCGGAACCGCAATCTGGGACGCGCCATCCAAAATCGCGGTTAACACCTCTTTGTTCATAGCGATGTTGCGATTGATGTTTTCCACTTCAACCGTGGCGTCATCCACCAGGATTCCCACCGCCAAAGCGAATCCCCCAAGGGTCATGATGTTGATGGTTTCCCCAAGCGCACTGAGCACCACCAGGGAGGTGAGAATGGAAAGGGGGATGGAGACGGCGATAATGATGGTGCTCCGCCAGCTCCCTAAGAACAGCAGAATCATCGCGGCGGTAAGAAGCGCGGCAATCAGGGCTTCTCTCACCACCCCCTGGATTGCCGCCCTTACGAAAATGGACTGGTCGTTCAAATAGTGGATTTGCAATTGCGGCGGCAAACCTTTCTGAATGACCGGCAGCTCCGCTTTAATCTTGGAGATGATGTCCAGAGTGGAGGCATTGCCCGTTTTCATCGCCGTCATCATTGCCGCTCGTTGGCCATTGACGCGGACGATGTTGGTCTGGGGCGGAAAGCCATCGCGTACATGGGCGACGTCACGGATATAGATCACCGTACTACCCGAGGTTTTTATCGGTAAATCATTGAGTTCCGCCGTGGTTAACGGGCTGCCGTTGGTTTCAACGTCATACTCGTATTGGCCGATTTTCGAAGTCCCGGAAGGAAGAATCAGGTTTTGGGCGCTTATCGCACTCACCACATCATTAGGCGAAAGTCCCTTTGATTGCATGGCCGCAGTGTCAAGGTCCACCTGCACTTGGCGTTGCTTTCCCCCAAACGGCCACGGTATGGCGGCGCCTTCCACATCGGCCAGTTGGACGCGGATGAAGTTCGCCCCCAAGTCAAACAGCCGCTGCTCAGAAAGCCCTTCCCCCGAGAGTCCCAATTGCAGAATGGGAACCGTGGAGGCGTTGTACTGCATAATAAACGGAGGGGTGGTACCGGGTGGCAATTGCCGAAGCTGCGTCTGCGACATTGCGGTGACTTGGCTCATGGCCATGGCGATGTTGGCGCCCGGTTGGAAGAAAATCTTGATGAGGGAGATACCGCTCAGCGATTCGGACTCAATGTGGTCAATGTCATTCACCGTCAGAGTGAGGGAGCGTTGGTTAATAACCGAGATCCGGTTCGCCATCTGCTCGGGTGAAAGACCGTTGTAACCCCAATTGACGCTTACAATCGGGATGTTGATGTTGGGAAAGATATCCTTGGGAGTGCGAATGATGGAGAGCGCCCCCAGGATCATGATGACGATCGCCATCACGATGAAAGTGTATGGCCGTCGTAAGGCTAAGCGGACAATCCACATAATTTGAAGATCAGGCCCTTTCGGCTTCCATGCTGAGATTCGCGACGGGCGTGGAGTTCACGCTCCGTCGGCTTCTCTTACCCCCAATTCGTTGGCATGTTATTGTTTCTTGCCCGAACAAACCAAGGGAGCCAAAACCTTTAGGAAACGGCAAATTCCTTGAGGCCACTCCGTTGATACCATGGCATCTCGAAGGCCATCCCCCTTACGAGTGTTGCTTTTATTAAGTCGCTTAAATTAAGTTAGATATGAATAACAGAGGAGTTTTAGAAGGGATCTGGCGACCGTCAAGTGGGGAAATTGACGTCAAAATATTGACGCCATGCCGAAGCCACGTCAGCTCGGAGGGCGGGTAATCCCTAACTTTCGCATTTTGTAGAAGAGGGTGGTGCGTTTAAGGCCCAGCCTCTCAGCCGCGCCTCCAGGGCCTCCAAGCACCCATTGGGATTCGCGCAGCGCCCGCATGATCTGGTCACGGTCACTCTCAGCGAGGGTACGAGACTTTCTGGGAACTTCCCGGCTGGCTTGCCGCAGCTCTGAGAGCGGCGCATGAAGCGTCACGCCTGAGGTGAGGATGGTGGCACGCTCGATGAAATTCTGTAATTCGCGCACATTCCCCGGCCAGTGGTATCGTTTCAGGGCATCCATGGTTTCTGCCGGTATCCTACTGATTCGCTTATCCATCCTGCGCGCGTACTTGTCTGTAAAGTGGGCGACCAGGAGGGGGATATCCTCCGGCCGTTCGCGTAGGGGGGGAACAAGAATAGGGAAAATGTTCAACCGATAGTAGAGGTCGCTCCGAAACTCCCGATTTTCAACCATTTGCGCCAGGTCTCGGCTGGTCGCTGCCACCACCCGGGCATCCACATGGAGCGTTCGTGTACTGCCTAAGCGTTCAAATTCCTGTTCCTGCAAAACTCGCAGGAGTTTGGGCTGCAACTCCGGGGGAATGTCACCCACCTCGTCCAGGAAAAGCGTTCCTTGATGGGCTAACTCAAACCGGCCGGGCTTCTGTGCGATGGCCCCTGTGAACGCGCCCTTTTCGTGGCCAAAGAGCTCGCTTTCCAAAAGACCCAGGGGAATCGCCGCGCAATTCACACTCACAAAAGTGCGCTCGCGCCGTGGGCTTATGTCGTGGATGGCCCGCGCCAGGACCTCCTTCCCGGTGCCGGTTTCTCCCATGATGAGGACGGTCGATCCGGTGGGCGCTACCAGTTCCGCCTGCTTCAAAATCCGCTTGAGAGCGGGGCTTTGGCCGATAATAGCTTCAAAGTCGTGCTCGGTGCGGATTTCTTCGGTCAGGTAGTTCCGTTCCTCCGCCAAGCGCTCACGTGCCTCCGAGATTTGCTTATAGTTAAGTGCATTCTCAACACCGATGGCAATCTGCTTGGCCACCTGGGAAAGGAAATCAACATCCCCGTGGGAAAATGCCCCCTCCCGCAACCGTCCAAGATTTAATGTACCAATCACACGGCCCCGGCTGATCATGGGGAGGACGCAAAGGGATTGCAGCCCCATGGACCAGAGATTAAGTTGGGGGCCATACCGGCCCAGCGCTTGCCGATCAAGAACCAGTGGTTGGCCTGAGGCGAGGACAGTGCTGGCGGGCCTGCCCGCAGCCGGGACCACGATTTCTTCCTGCCAGGTTTCTCCCCCCTGGGAGAAATCACGCGCGTAAACTCTTAATTGCCTCCCATCCTTCTCGGGCAGAAGAACGCTGGCATAATCGCAGTCCATCACTTGCCGGACTTTTGCCGAAATCGCGCGAAAAAGCTCGCGAAGGTCAAGGGTGGATACCACGCTATTGTTCAAATCAAGGAGCAACCTGAGCCGGTCGCGTTCGTGCTCAAGTTGTTGTTGCAGCGTTCGGGCAGCCTGGTAATTGAGGGCATTGTCCACTGCCACAGCAATCTGCTTTGCCACAAGTTGGAGGAATTCCACCCCCGCCTCACCGTAAGTCCCCACCTGCTGGCTGCCAAATCCCACCGCGCCCACCCGGCGATGCGCTGTCGTCAAAGGCAAAATGCAAAAAGACCTTACGTGGATTTCGCGCAGTGAGTCCAATGCCTGCTGGAAGCGTTTTTCCGTTTCCAAGTCGGGAACAACGAGTGCTTCCTGCCGTTCCCACACCCACCCCGCCGGGGCATCCTGAATGGTGCGCTCAACAAAGTCCACATAGGTGCGTGAAGGCGTCTCCAGGATGTGGACGCGCATCACGTTGCGTGCGGGTTCATGCAAAACCAGCCACAGGGTCTCGAAGTTCACCAGGCGGGGCAGGCGTTCGACGAGGTCATGAAAAAGGCCAGGCAAGTCGCGGTGTGTAGCAATCGACTCCGCGACCTCGAGCAAAACCTGGTGCTGCGAGGCGGCCGGCTTGGGCGCGGATTCTTCTACTGGACTACTGGCGTCCGTCATGCCCACGAGGATACTATAACTTTGCCGCGACGACATGCAGGGCATACTCAAAAAGGTGAGCGCCGCGCTATCCTGATCTGCGAGGGTGCGTACTCCATCGGGAAATATCATCGAAGCGGCTAATCCACTTCGGGATTGGGCGAGTCTGGTCGAGGGGGTGTTGCTGCATCCTAGGGTGAAACCTCTCGCCTCTCCCCGTCATCTAACACTCAAAAGCGAGCGGATTATCAGGATTTGTGGCAGGATAGAAGACGTAAGCCGTTTCACAGGGCGTTCAGCAAAACCTATTCGCACTACTGGCTTTTCGACGCGTTCGTAGCGCCGGCAAAACCTCTGAAGGGGCATCCATCGATGGCAACAGCAGCAATCGGAGTTCAGGAGAGGGCTCATCCTGCGTGGATCGTCTCGGCGCGCGCCGACGTTCTCTGGTTCACCGTTGGGGGAGCCGCCTCGGCCTACATCTTCTGGGCGCTCTGGCGGTTCACGCAGGTGCCCCTCATTCTGTTGGTGGCGATCTGGGCGGTTGTTTTCGACGAGACCCACGGTTTTGCGACAATATCCCGAACTTACCTGGACGCTGAGGAACGCAAGCGCCGCGGCCGCTGGCTATGGGGGAGCCTTGCATTCTTTTTCGCCATCGGACCGGTTCTCTTTCTTCTCCACCTCGGCGATTGGCTGGAACTTGCCACGGTGCTTTGGGGCTACTACCACGTCTTCAAGCAGCATTATGGCTTCATGATGATGTACAAGAAGAAGAACCGCGACTTCAACCCTGAGGACATGAAACTGGATAAGTTATTCTTTGCGGCGGCATTTTATTATCCCTTCCTTACCTACCCCTTGCACAGCAAGGAAGGCGCAGCCCTTCTGCCGTTTCCGATTCCAACGCGTCTCGGGTCCGCCTATGAGAACCTTTTGTTGTTCCTGGTCATCATGATAACCCTTGCCTATTTCGCGCGGCAGGCACAGAAATCGCGAGAGGGCCTCTCGCTCAATTGGCCGAAGCAACTTCTTTTCGCTTCAGCGATTCCCGTCAACTACCTGCTCTTCCGCAGCGCGATGCCGCTGTTGGGGGTATACGCCGCCGTGACGATTTTTCACAACGTGCAGTATCACCGGTTGGTTTGGTTCTATAACCAGAACAAATACGGGCACAATTCCGGGGAGGCTCGGAAGTACGGACTCGCAACCCTGGTGAATGCGCGCTGGCTCCCCTATGTTGCGGCCGCGGCGTTGTATGCGATTGTATTCGATGTCGTCCCGCGGTTCGTTCTGCGGGACGGTGTGGGCCTGATGAATATCGGGACTCGCAATCACATCATGTTTTACTTTTTCGCCGCCCCCGGATTGCTCCACTACTGGGTCGATGGCCACATCTGGAAGGTGCGATCGGATCCCGAACTTCGAACCTATTTGCAACTCTGAGGGCAATCCGGCTTTGCTAATGGGTTTCTGCTTCGCAATTCGTTCCTGGGCGACCCCATCACCTGGTCCTTCGCGCCACCCCCCCGCGCAAGGGGGCGAAGGCAGCCGATTAATCCCCCTACCTCCATTCCACTTCGCAGCCAACTGGTTGAAAAACAACCGAACCGAAAAGGTGATAAGATACTTCTGGCCCGGCTGGCATGAGTCGGAGCATTACGTCGCGTTCCTTGCCAATCCGCTGGGTAGAATTTATTCGGCGCATGGAAGTCCTTCTTAACACAATCTGGTTGCTCGTAGCCATCGGAGCCTTCCTCTACTGGCGCCCCGAGAAATACAAGGGGACGCCCAGGGCCCATGGCCACGACACGACCTTCGGAATTCTGGCTTTGGCCTGCGCTTTGGTTCTGCTTTTTCCGGTGATTTCCCTGACCGACGACTTGAACGCCGAGCAATTCACTATGGAGGATTCATTCCGTACAGGAGTGAAAGCGCGGGGCCTGGCGCAGGAATCCCTTCGAGCCACCAGGTCTCCGTTCATGGTGGCCGTGACCACTGCTCCCGATTCAACTGACCCTCCGCATGTGTTTCTTGGTTCGGTCGCCTTAGTTGAATCGCGTGTCCTCTGTCTTACTCTGATTTCCCCGCACGAAGGTCGCGCACCCCCATCCCTCGTCTAAGAGATCCCAGCGGACCGCTCGGATGAGCAGCCGTCCACTTATGCTAAGAGAATGATCGCGGGAGCCGCCATGGGTCGGTTCTGGGTGTCACATCCGAATTTCCACCCCGGAATCGGAGGCGTATTTGCCCAACCCGATGCGCCTCGCCACAAAGGCATCTTTGAACTGATGAATGTGCTGAACAAACGACCTTTAATCCAATCCCCGTATCCGCCTTGGCAAAGCGTACGACTTGCTTGCCTCAGCCGGGGGATATGCCAAAACGGATATCCGCGATGACAAAAACGGTAAGTCAAGGGGCAAGACTGAACGCGGGTTTTTCGTGCCCTGAAGGGGCAAAAGGTGGAGAACATTTCATGCTGAATCGACGACGACCCTTTCCCCGGATCCTCGGCGCAATGGTTATCTCCCTCCTTTTGCTGGCGGGCTGCAATCGCCAGACGAGCGCCGATGCGGCGGGGGCGGGTCCGGGAGACGTGAAGGTGGAGGAAATCCACGCCGACGGAATGGTGCAAGTCGATCATCCCGAGCAATTCCTCCTGGCCACGGTGGAACAGCGCCCGATTGTGGACGAACTCCAAGTAACCGGCGTCGTCACGCCCGACGTCAGTCGTTCCGTGCCAGTGCTTTCATTAGCCGGGGGGCGCGCCGTGGAAATCCGCGCCAAGCTGGGAGATGTTGTCACCAAAGGCCAGGTTCTACTCGTCATCAACAGCCCGGACGTGTCCCAGGCCTTCTCCGACTATCAGAAGTCTCAGGCCGACGAAGTCTTTGCCCAGCAGCAACTGGCACGCGCCCAGGACCTCTTCGCCAAAGGCGCCATCGCCCGCCAGGACTTGGAGGCCGCGGAGAATTCCGAGCACAAAACGCAAGTGGACGTCCGTACGGCCAAACAACGCATCTCGGTTTTGGGGGCGGATATCAACAACCCCACTCCCTTGGTTTCCGTCCGGGCGCCAATTTCCGGATCGATTGTGGAGCAGAACGTAACCAGCGGGACAGGCGTTCGTTCCATGGACAATTCTCCCAACCTTTTCACCATTGCCGACCTTTCCCAAGTCTGGGTACTCTGCGATGTCTATGAGAATGACCTTCACCGTGTGCATTTGGGCGACTCCGCCGACGTGCGCCTCGCCGCCTTCACCGACCGCACTTTCGCGGGGCGGGTCGGGAACATCAGCACCGTGCTCGACCCGTCGACGCGCACGGCAAAGGTCCGTTTGGAGCTTGCCAACCCGGGCAGCCTGATGCGTTCCGGAATGTTTGCCACCGCCGCTTTCCGTTCGCGGACCAAGCAACTTCGGTCCATGATTCCCACCACGGCCATTATGCGTCTGCACGATAAAGATTGGGTTTTCGTGCCCCTGGGAGGAAAACACTTTCGCCGCCAGGAAGTGCAAGCCGGCCCGGCCTCTTCGGGCGGATTTCAGATCATCCTGAGCGGCCTCACCGAGGGCGGCAAGGTCGTCGCCAACGCTTTGCAGTTCGCTAGTGCGGCGGGGATGGAATGAAGGGATCTGGTCATTGAGGTATTCGCGTGATCTCGCCATCGTGCGATTTGGAAATTACGAAGGGCCGATGGTTCTCAATTGCCCAGTAGCCTTTTGCAAGATCACCAAATGACCCGATGACCCAGTGATTCAATGATCCGATGGCCGGTGATCAAATTGTTCAATGACCCGATGACCCGATGATTCAATGGCCAAATAGCTTATGATTCGCTACCTCGTCGATTTTGCGCTGCGCGAGAAGTTCCTGGTATTGAGTCTCGGCGTCCTGCTGCTCATCTGGGGGGTTATTTCGTTTCATCGACTCCCGGTTGAAGCTTATCCGGACGTTGCCGACAATTACGTAAATGTCATAACGCAATGGCCGGGTCGCGCCGCCGAGGAGGTGGAGCGCCAAGTGACCGTCCCCATTGAGTTGCAAATGAATGGTCTGCCCCACCTCACCCACCTGCGCTCAACGTCTCTATTTGGCATTTCCTCGGTGACCATGATCTTTGACGATGAGTCCAACAACTTTGAAAACCGGCAGCAAGTGCTGGCGCGGCTTTCCCTAGTGAGTTTGCCCAACAATCTCAATCCACAAATCGGGCCGGATTACAGTCCGGTGGGCCAAATCTATTTCTATACCCTGCAAAGCACGGACCCACGTTACGACATCATGACGCTGAAGTCGCTCCAGGATTGGGTCGTGCTCAAGCAGTTGAAGTCCGTTCCAGACATCGCCGACGTGGACATCTTCGGAGGGATCACGCGCGAATATCAGGTGCAGGTCGATCCCAATAAGCTGATCGATTACGGCTTGAACATCGCCCAGGTGGAACAGGCGCTCGCGGCGAACAATGTGAACGCGGGAGGGAGCTTTGTTGAGAGGGGCCAACAAGCCTTCAACGTCCGTGTCGTGGGTCTGATGCAAACGGCCGATGATGTAGGCGCAACTGTCTTAAAGGCACAGAACGGCACGCCGGTGCGGGTGCGCGATATTGCCACGGTGACGCAAGGGGCGAAAATCCGCCTGGGGAAACTAGGAAAGGGCCTGCGCCGCGATGACGGAAAGGTTGTTGACGACGATGATGTGGTGGAGGGCATCGTGCTGCTTCGCAAGGGCGCCGATGCCGAAAAAACCCTGGTGGCCTTGCACGAAAAGGTTGATTTCGTAAATCGCTACGTGCTGCCGCCTGGTGTGAAGATCATTCCTTACCTTGACCGCAGCGACCTGGTCGGTTTCACCACCCACACCGTCTTGCACAACCTGGGCGAGGGAATCATCCTGGTCGTCGTCGTGCTCTTCTTGTTCCTGGGCAACATTCGCAGTGCGCTCATTGTCGCACTTACCATCCCCTTCTCGCTTCTTTTTGCCTCGATCCTGCTCGACCTTCGCCACATTCCCGCCAACCTGCTTTCGCTCGGCGCGTTGGATTTTGGCATGGTGGTGGATGGATCGGTCGTGATGGTGGAGAACATCTTGCGCCACCTTCACGAACGTCGTGAAGGTGACAAAAGTCTGGGGGAAACCATCCGCGAGGCTGCGCATGAGGTGCAGCGCCCGGTCTTCTATGCCATCGCCATTATCATTACTGCTTACCTTCCCATTTTCACTTTGGAGCACGTTGAGGGACGACTATTTCACCCCATGGCGTGGACAGTCGCTTTTGCGCTGCTGGGGGCGATTATCTTCGCTATGCTGCTTGCCCCGGTGCTCGCCAGCTATTTCTTCCGGGGGGAAACGCGCGAGTGGCGCAATCCCGTTTTGGAGTTTATCACCCGGGCATACCGGAGGACCATCGAGTGGACGCTGCAACACCGCGGGTTGACCCTGTCGGGCGGCGTGGCAATTGTGGCGGCGACGTTTGGTTTGGTGGCAAGCGGACTGATCGGCTCTGAATTTCTCCCCCACCTCGACGAAGGCGCCATCTGGGCGCGTGGCACGCTGGCTCCCAGCACCGGGCCCAGCGAGGGCGTCCGCATCATGAATCAGGCGCGCCTCGCCTTCTCCGAGTTTCCCGAAGTTACCAAAGTGGTCTCGCAGGTGGGAAGGCCGGATGATGGCACCGATGCTACGGGCTTTTTCAATACGGAATACTTCATCGATCTAAAGCCGCACGACCAATGGCGAAAGCCATTCCACAAAGACAAGGAGTTGCTGATTGCGTCCTTGGACGAGCAGGTGGAAAAAATTCCGGGCGTGATATGGAACTTCTCCCAACCCATCTCCGACAATATGGAAGAAGCAGTGAGCGGCGTGAAAGGCGAACTGGCCGTCAAAATTATCGGCGACGACCTGAAGACCCTGGAGACCAAGGCCGACGAAATCGTGAATGTGATGCAGCCGATCCCGGGAATCGCCGACCTGGGTGTCTTCCGCGTCCTCGGCCAGCCCAACTTGAACTTGATCGTGGACCGTGCCAAGGCCGACCGTTACGCCATCAACGTCGCCGATATTCAGGATGCCATTGAAACCGCCGTGGGGGGGAAAGCCGTCAGCGAAGTTCTGATTGGCGAGGAGCACTACGACTTGGTGGTTCGCTACCAGGCTCCCTACCGGACCACCGACGAAGACATCGCCGCCATTCGAATCCTGGCGCCTTCCGGGGAGCGCGTCTCGCTGGGGCAACTCTGCGACATCCGTATTGAAGACGGCGCCTCGATGATTTATCGCGAAAACAACTCGCGCTACATCGCCATCAAGTACAGCGTGCGCGGCCGCGACTTGGGCAGTACGGTAAGGGATGCCATCCACGACGTCGGACGGAAAGTAAAGCTGCCCTCGGGCTACACATTGCAGTGGGCAGGTGAATACGCGAGCCAACAACGTGCCAACGCCCGGTTGGCGCTGATTGTTCCTATTACCGTTTTGCTGATTATCTTGCTGCTTTATACGGCTTTCGGTTCCTTCAACTGGTCCCTGCTGATCATGGCGACCCTGGCCACCGCCCCGATTGGAGGGATGCTGGCGTTGCTCGCCACCAGCACGCACTTCAGTGTCTCGTCGGGCATCGGCATGCTGGCTCTTTTCGGCGTGTCTGTGCAGGTGGGCTTGATTATGATCCAGTATATTAATCAGGCGCGCGTGACCGAGCCCAATATTCTGAAGGCAACCGTGGAAGGCGCCGTCCGTAGCCTGCGGCCGACACTGATGGTCATGCTCGTCGCCACCCTGGGACTTCTGCCTGCGGCGCTCTCCCACGACATCGGCTCGGATTCACAAAGGCCTTTTGCCATCGTCATCGTGGGAGGCCTTACCACCGACCTGTTCCTCAGCGTGATTCTTCTGCCCACGCTCTACTCTCTGATTGCCCGGCCGGGGGATAGAGTCGGCGACACGTAACGTTAAATCCCCTCTCCTGGTTCCAACATCGCGGGAACAATCGGCCTCCGCGCCACGTAGTAACGGCCAGGGAAATAAAACACCATTACAGCCTGGCAGCAAGATGTGGCCTATACATTTCGGAGGCTTTCCAAATCATCCGGCATCGTGCTCGCCGTCATCGTCTCCATCGGGCTTGGCATCGCCGCTAACGCTACTATCTTTTCCATGGTCAGCAGGGTTGTCCTGCGTCCGGCGCCCGTAGGCGATCCCTCCACGCTCATGAGCTTGCATACCATCCACGACGGCGAACAGTGCTGCAATAGCTTTTCTTGGCCCCTGTACACCGACGTCCGCGACCAGGCGAAATCCTTCTCCGGCGTTGCAGCTTATTACGAACTCGTCCCTGCCTCGATCGGCGGCGAGGGTGAACCGGAGCGCGTGTGGGGGCAGGCGACCACCTCCAATTACTTCGACGTCGCCCGGCTTCGCATGGTGATGGGCCGCGGTTTTTCGAGCGAGGAGGAACGTCTCCCTGTTATCGTCCTCAGCCAGCGCCTCTGGCGTCGCCGTTTCGCCTCTTCTCCAGCGATTCTCGGCAAATCTTCGCTCTGAGTGTCGGCGGTGGGATGCTGTTTGGATTGGCGCCTGCGTGGGCGGCCTCGCGTCCGGTGCTGTCGGGCGCGCTGAAAGGGGAAGACGTACTTGCCCGCACGTGGAGTCGTTGGACCCTGCGCAACGTCCTCATCGTCTCGCAAATCGCCATGTCACTCGTGTTGCTCTGCGCCACGGGACTTTTCCTCCGCAGTATGGAGCGCGCCTCCGGCATCGACATCGGCTTTCGCTCGCATGGGATTCTGATGATGTCCGTCGATCCGCGCGTTCACGGGTATAGCGCCGAGCGCACCAACCAGTTCCTCACCGAACTGCGCGAGCGCGTGGCGGATCTGCCGGGGGTCATCTCGGCCGTATGCACCGATAGTGTTCCGCTTTCAGGGGGACATCGAGCCGACGGTTTCCACGTCGAGGGAAGTCCATCGACGGCCGCAGACCCCAACGTGGATCTCTTCATGGTCACCTCCGGTTACTTCGCGACCATGGGAATCCCTCGCGTCGCCGGCCGTGACTTCGGCCGGGAACCCGCAAATGGCCCCAAAGTCGCCATCGTCAACCAGACCTTCGTCGAGCGGATGTTCAAGGGATAAAACCCCTTGGGCCGCCGCGTTTCCGGCGGCGGTGTAACGTACGAAGTCATCGGTGTGGTGAAAAACATCAAGTCCCGTACCCTGGGCGAGGACCTCCGTCCCCGTTCTCTTGCGCTCGCTCGAACAGAGTACCGGCAGCGACCCGGCCTTTTTGGGTTATACCCTGCTTGTCCGCACGGGGGGAAATTATGCCGCGGTGGAACGCGCCGTGCGCCAGGAGATCCATACGCTTGACCCGACGATGGCCATTTACAACGAAGCAACCATGGAACAATACCTCCGCGACGCTCTATTTCTCCCCCGCCTGGCAGGCACGCTCTTCGGCATCTTCGGCATTGTCGGCCTGATGCTCGCCTCTGTCTGCCTCTACGGCGGGATGAGTTACGCTATCATCAGACGCACACGCGAGATCGGCATCCGGCTGGCGCTGGGCGCACAAACCGGCGAAGTCCAACGCCTTATCATCAGCCAAGGCATGACGCTCGTGTTGATCGCCATGGCGCTCGGGTGGGCCGCGGCACTGGCGATGGCCAAGCTATGCGCCGCCTTCCTCTATGGAGTTCGGCCCTACGACCTTGCCACCTTCATCGCCGTGCCGCTGTTTCTTTCCACCGTCGCGTTCCTGGCGTGCTGGGTTCCCTCGCGACGGGCAGCCGGGGTGAATCCACTCACGGCCTTGCACTACGAGTAGCGCTCGAAGCGTCCGGGCGGGTTGATTGTCGTGGAAGGTGGGGGAGGCCTTACGCACCTCATCCTGAGAGTCCTCACTTCTGACGGGTCTCCGCACCTTATTTGCCCAACTAGGGAGAATTAACGATGAAAAACGATGGCGTGGCGGTGACCCGCGGGTCGGCATTTTGAAGTTCCACCACATGCTGACCCGCAGGCACATCGCGGTAGGTTGGTTCCCTGTTTACCCGATCACCGAATTCCTCGATGATGGGTTCATTGGGCGGTCGGCACGGTGCTGGCAGTGTGCTGAGTCGCTCCGGCCGTGGCTTGTTGTCCCATTTCTGGCGCCATAATCCGGATTTCCACACGTCGGTTCTGCTTGCGTCCGTCCTTGGTCGTGTTGTCGGCCACAGGCTCATCATCACCGAGGCCGAGGACGTGAATCTTTACCAGCGGTACATGTCCGCTCACGGTTAAGTAACGTACCACCGCTTCGGCGCGGCGGCGGCTAAGCTCAAGGTTGTACTGCTTGGACCCAATCTTATCGGTATAGCCCTCCACCTCAATGGCGTAATGCTTCAGTGAAGTGAGAGTCTGCGTCAGGTCTGCAAGCCGTTGCTGATCGTCGTCGGTCAGGTCGAACCGGTTAAAACCGAACAGAACACTCCCGGTTTTCACCGGCTGGTAATTGTCGATGTTGTCGATCTGCTGCTGATCCTGCGTGGCCAAGGTGACGCCCTTGTCGGCCGTCTGCTGGGCGCCTTGGGCATCCTGGTCGGCCTTTAGAGCATCCTTGTCAGCCGAGTCCGCCTTGGCTGTGGCTGTAGCGTATCCTTCCTCCGCATGGCGATCAACGTCGGATATGCGTTGATCGAGTTCATTGGTTTTTGTATCCACTTTCTTGTCTACGGTCTGAATGTTCCCTTTCAGGGGTGCAACGGCTTGATTTTGGACGTAATTCCTGGTAGCAAGGCATCCGGCGCTTCCGACAACCAGTAGGGCTGCCGCGCCGAGCGCCACGACGTTACACTTCTGGTGTGCGATCATCTTCTCCCTCCGATAAAGGTCTGGGGTTCCGGACGAGAGCCCACCGTATAGTACGCAATTCGCTTGCCACCTTGGACGAAGCCTTATTTGCTTGAGAATTAGGAAGTTAGTTCGTGCACCTGCCCCACGGTCGCACAACTTTTCTACCTTGATCTTGCAGAAATTTCACTGTGCAAGGATTGCCCCCAGACGTGAGGGGTGGCGGCATCTGAGGCTTCTCAGTTTTTCTCTGAGGAAAGACTTCGCCCCCGCAGATTCGGGAATCTGATGGGGTTGTTACATGGACCTGTATTGCTGGTCCGTGACTCTTCATTCGGTATAGCCGAGGACCTCCCCAACGGAGGTCCTCGCTACGCCGGCCTGTTTCTACTTCCACAAGGGCTATGAGCCGCGCTGGAGGGGTGGCGTACTCACGCCAAAATCTCACGCACCATCTTTGTGGTTTCGGTGACCTGATCGGAATATCGCGGATAGAAACCGAGTAGCGCCACATCGTTGGGCTTGATGTTCTTATAAGCCCACTCGATCGCCTTGCGCTTTTCTTCTTCCGACCCGCATTTGCGGCCTGCGGCCAGAACCTTATAGACGAGGGTGGGTTTGCTCACCTTGCGTACGGCCTCGACCATCTTCGGCGGGTCCGAGTCAATCCAGCCTTCATCCAGGGGATGCGTCCCAATCTCTTTCATCCAATCCTCCGGATGCCGGGTGAGGTAGTGCAACCCTGCCATGTAGAAGTCGTTGTTGAAGTCCTTTTCCCGGAGCGTGTCGAGGATCTTGGGATTGTGAGTGGAGATACCCGCCATCATTCCCATATCGTGAACCTTGTCGATGTAGGTCTTGATCAGATCGATCTTCCCCGCCCGGAAGAGGATGTCGGTGGCCCCGCCGTGGAAGGCGCAGCCAATGGGTTTGAACTCTGCCGCCGCTTCCGCGCATTTGATGGTTCCATTCAGAATGTCTTCCGGCGTCCGCCCCATCTTCTCGTCGTAGTGCCAGGAAGCAACCAGGCAAACGAATTGGAGCTTGCACCCCGCCGCGCGAATCTTGGGGACTTGCCGCTTCTGGTTGTAATTGAAACTGAACTGCCAGGTGTTGATTCCCGCCTTCTCACAGTCGAGCAGCAACTTGACAATGCGCTCATCCGTGAACCACTCGCGCATGTGCTGGTCGTACTGCTGGTTGAAGTGGGAATAGCCATAAATGGGGTTGCTGCCTACGATCAGCCGCGTGACTCGATGTGACCCTATCATTACCGTGGGCAGCAAGTCAGCGGGCTCGGCCTGAAGCGCCCGGGGAACCACCAGGCCCGCGGCAACCGTCGTGGCGCCCTTCAAGAAATCTCGTCGACTACTCTCACCCTGCTTGGAACCTGAACTCTTGGGTATTCTGCGTGCCATGTGCCTTCTCCTTTATGAGTGCGCTTATCCTTTCGGATGCAGACAATACCGTTGCGCCATTGACATGTCAATGGGAGAAGTTGGGAGCCAAGCAGAACCGACCACCCGGGAGATGTTCGCTGGCTGTTTTTTTTCGCACACATTTTTTTGAAGTATTTCTCTGAGATGGCATCAAGCCGAGGTTTCTAAAGCTCGCCCCCCTACCAGAGGCGGATGTTCGTTTTCGTCATCTTGGCTACAGCTCCGGCACCCTCCGGGAGCAGTTCCTTTTCCTTGACATGCAACTATTTGGTTGCATATAATCTCTGATTGTGGATACGGATGCGGTCTTCAAGGCTCTGGCTGACCCCCATCGTCGCAAGCTGCTGGATCGGCTCTTTGAAAAGAACGGTCAAAGCCTGAGCGAACTTTGTGTCGGCCTAGACATGACTCGGCAGGCAGTAAGCAAACACCTCGGCATCCTGGAACGGGCGAACCTGGTGGTGGCGCTTAAAAGCGGACGCGACAAGCTGCACTACCTCAACCCGGTCCCGATTAACGAAATCTCGGAAAGATGGATTGGTAAATACGAGCGTCTGCGCCTGCGTGCGCTCCAAGATCTGAAAAGGCATCTTGAGGGAAAAGGAGGGATAACTATGACTAGATTCATCTATGTGATCTACATCGGTACTACGGCCGAGAAGCTTTGGGACGCGCTGACCCAACCAGAATTCACCCGCGCCTATTGGTGCGACACCTGGCATGACACAACCTGGGAGCCCGGTTCCTCATGGAAACTGATGATCCCCGACGGTCGGGTGGCGGATGGCGGCGAAGTGGTGGAAATTGAGAAGCCGCAACGGCTGGTGCTCCGTTGGCGAAATGAATTCCTGCCAGACCTTCGCGAGGAGGGTTATTCACGGTGCGTCTTCGAACTCCAACCTCAAGCTGACATGGTGAAGCTCACGGTCACGCATGAGATTGATAAACCGGAATCGAAATTCATCGCGAGCGTCTCCAACGGCTGGCCAATGATTCTGTCGAGCCTGAAAAGCCTCCTGGAGACCGGCGAGGCACTGGAAGCGACAAAGCATTGGCCAAAGGGCATGTGATCCCTTTTGGGGCGGGCAAAACTCACAGGGCTGACGGGTCAGAAGCAGCCGTAGTGAACGAGTGGTGCCGCGCGCGAGAGCCGCAAAAGGAATTCGAAAAGCCAAGCGCAAAACGCAAAAGTCAAAGTCCCCTGCGCCGCGCAGCGGAACCACAAAAGAGAACCAAATGCCCGAACGCGAGAGTGAAAAGCAGCTCAGGGTTATCCCGCGCCCTTGCCTTGGCCGAAAAGCTTCCCTTGCGGGCATCGCAGACCACGGCTGTCCAAATTAGGGAACTCTGCGAGGGGTCAACGCGGCTCTGCCGCTTGGCGAAGCATGGTGGCAGCGTGTTTCAGAACGGCGTCGTTGATTTGGCTTCCGGAGAGCATGCGTGCCAATTCTTCGGCGCGTTCCTTTTCGCCGGCCAAAGCTCTGATGGTGGTAATGGTTCGATTGGCGCGAGCGGCTTTTTCCACGTAGAAGTGGCTGTCGGCAAAGCAGGCAATCTGCGCCAGGTGGGTGACACAGAGCACTTGCGCGTCGCGAGCCAGTCGCCTCAAACGCTGGCCAACGCACTCTGCCACACGGCCTCCGATGCCGGCGTCAATCTCATCAAAGATAAAGGTCACCTCGTTATGGCGGGCGCCGCGCGCGCCACGGCTCACGCGCGCCTGTCCGACGACCGTTTTCAAGGCCAGCATCAGTCGCGAGATTTCCCCGCCCGAGGCGATTCTCTCCATCACCCTCAAGTCCTCCCCGACGTTGGGAGATATGCGGAATTCAATTTCATCGATTCCTGTCGCGCCACCCTGGCCCTCCGGGGCGTCTTCAAGGTGGACCTCCATGCGCGTCTTTTCCATGCCAAGCTGTGCCAGTTCCTCGCGCACCGCCTTCACCAGCCGCCGAGCCGCGTCGTGCCGCTTTTCCGAGAGCGCTTCGGCCGCCTTCCGATACTCGGCCGCGGCTTTGGCCAAATCTCGCCGCACGGCTTCCCGGCGCTCATCGGCATGTTCCAGACTGGCCAGGCTTCTGCGGGTTTCAGAGGCGTACGCCAGGACCGCTTCCACGCTGCTCCCATACTTGCGCTTTAAGCGGTCGATCAGGGCCAGCCGGTCCTCAATTTCTTCCAGGCGGGTGGGATTGGCTTCGAGGTTTCCCACGTAATCGCGCAGGAAGGCGGCGATATCCTCCAGCGTGGCGCGTGCCGCGGCCAGCGGCTCGATTTCGGGCGCAACAGAGGAGTCGTAGCGGCGCAACTCATCGAGCTGGCGCGCGGCCGCCGCTACCCGGGAAATTGCCGCGCCCTCATCCTCATACAGCTCGTTGAAAGCACTGGTGGCGGCGGCGCGGATTTTTTCCAGGTTGGAAAGAACCCTTCGCTCTTCTTCGAGGCGCGCATCTTCCGCCGGCTCGAGCTTTGCCTGCTCGAGCTCGCGCACTTGGAAGCCCAGCAGGTCCAGGGTGCGCAGACGCTCCTGTTCGTTGTGGCTGAGTCGCTCCAGATCTTGCTCCAGTTCGCGGCGGCGCGCGTGCAAGGTGCGAACTGATTGGAGTTCCGAACTCACGCCAGCGAACTGATCGAGCAAGTTGAGCTGCGCGTCGCGGGCGAAGAGCGACACGTGCTCGTTCTGCCCGTGCATCTCCACCAGGCGCCGCGCCAGCGCGCGTACGGCCGCCAAGGTGACGGGTTGGTCATTCACCAGCATCCTGCTCCTGCCCCCGGCTTGCAATTCACGCCGCAGGATCAGCTCGCCTTCGTCGTTCCCTGCCACACCATATTCATCCAGCCAATCGGCCCACGGAGCTATTCCCTCGGCTGAAAAAACCGCGGTGACCAGCGCGCGATCCTCCCCGGTGCGAATGACCTCGGAGGAGGTTCGGCCGCCCAGCGCTAATCCCAGGGCATCCACGAGGATGGACTTGCCGGAACCGGTTTCCCCGGAAAGCAGGTTTAAACCAGGCCCAAATTCCACCGCCAGGTTATCGATGACGGCGTAGTTCTGAATGTGAATTTCGCGCAGCATGGCGTTTCGGGGAGAGTCTATCACAGGGAAGGCGGTAGGCAGTAGACGGTAGACAGGATACGGGGGCGGCTGGCAAATGGTGGGTGGTGGAAATGCAATGCAAAAGTCAAAAGGCAAAGAGCAAAAGGCAAAAGTGAAGATCAGTGCCCTCCTCCCAGGGTGCGCGGCGTGATTTTCACTTTTGCACTTTGCCTTTTGACTTTCCTTTCCTCCACGACCCGCCCGCCCCCTGCCTACCGTATGCGGTCTACTGTCTACTGTCTTACCGCCGTTCCCTCGTTGACGGCTTGGGGTCGGTGTGTTACGTTGAATTGACAAGGGTTTTTACTCTCCTGGTCTCGACAAGGAGGTTAATTGGCTGCTGCACTTCTGGTTTATTACCAGGGTTTCACGCAAGACTTCTACCAAGGCGAGATTTGGCAACTCCTGACGAATACTGGCCCGGTGGCCAGACTCGTACTTTTGATGCTTTTGGGATTTTCGATACTCTCTTGGGCGATTATTCTCAGAAAATTTCGCACCTTTCGTGCGGCGAGAAACGAATCTCTGGAATTCCTCAGGGTCTTCCGGCAGAGCAAGAAGCTGTCGGAGATTCGCGCTTTCTGCCGCACCCTGAAGGAGAGCCCGCTGCCGGAGGTTTTCCAATCCGGCTATCGCGAGATTGAAAGCCAGGCCGCGATGATCGAAAGTCCTGGCAAGCCACGGATTCGGAGCCTTGAGGCGGTTCGGCGAGCCCTTCAGATCGGCGCCTCGACCGAACTCGGCCGGATGGAGCAATGGCTGGTCTGGCTTGCCACGACCGGCTCCGTAACTCCCTTTGTGGGGTTGTTTGGAACCGTGTGGGGCATTATTGATGCTTTTCATGGTCTGGCGACGGCCGGCACCGCAACTTTGCATAGCGTGGCGCCAGGCATTGCGGAGGCCCTTATCACCACCGCTGCGGGACTGTTCGCTGCCGTCCCCGCGGTCATCGCGTACAACATCCTTCTCCAGCGCATCAAAGAATTTGGGACGCAGATGGACGACTTTGCCCTCGAGTTCCTGAATATGACTGAGCGCTATTTTGTCGAATGAAAAAAAAGCAGTTACGAGTGATGAGTGACGAGTTAGAGCTAAGGGTATTCGGTTTCCTGCTCGTCACTCGTCACTCTTCACTCGTCACTGTAGTTAGGAGGTGAACGATGGCCTTCACCAATCCAAGAGGCAGAACCCAGTCTTCCCTTTCCGATATCAACATCACCCCTTTTGTGGACGTTGTCTTAGTGCTGTTGATCATCTTTATGTTGACGGCCCCGATCCTGGAATCGGGGATCGAAGTGGACCTTCCCAAAACCAAGACCGTCAAAATCGTTTCCGAGGAAAAGGTCGTCATCACCATCGACAAGAAGCAGAATATTTATGTTGGAAATGATCCCGTTAATATTCACCGCTTGGCGGATACCGTCCTCGGTCAACTCAGAGGCGCCGGCACGCAGCCGGTGTTTATCCGCTGCGACGAGAACGTAAGTTTCGGAGCGTTCGCGACGGTGGTCGATGCCTTGAAACAAGCAAATCTCACCAATTTGAACATCGTTACCCAGCCGCTGGAGACCAAGCCAGGATCATAGTGTGAGCAACGCCCTATGAGCACGTACGCACTCCCATTGCAGTCCGGACGCAGTCAGGCCACGCTGCGGGGCCCGCTGTTGCTTTCCCTGATCCTGCATGCTTCCCTCTTCGGGGTCATGGCGGCGTATAAGCTGATCGGGTTCCATTTCGGCGACCGGGGCCAAGGCTGGGGGGGGGGCGGCGCAGTCAAAATGGGTGCGGTGGCCAGTCTGCCGGGAATTCCCCTGCCAACCCCGATGCTGACCACCCCCAGCACCGTCGCCACCGAGAACACGGGTCTTTATAAAACGGAGCCCAAACCCAAGGAAGAACCGCCCCCCGACGCGCAACAGATCCCCAAATTCAAAGACGCCGTGAAACCGGAAAAATTGGAAAGGGTCAACAAGCGCATCCAAAAAGCCGAGATCATCCCTCCGCCGAACGCCATACCTTACGGCCAGACCGGTCCGCCCACGATGAGCTACACCACCATGGTAACTTCCGCGGGGCCCGGTGGCGTCGCCATGGGCCAGGGGAACAGTTTCGGCCAGCGTTACGCCTGGTATGTGGCGTCAATGCGCTCCCGCATCAGCGCCAACTGGCTGATGGCGACGGTCAGTCCCAACATCGCGTCGGCCCCGCGCACCTATCTGACGTTTGAAATCCTGCGCGATGGCACTGTGAACAACGTGCAGATCACGCAAAGCAGCGGTATTCCGGAAGTGGATCGATCCGCCTTGCGAGCGATCCTCGCCTCCAATCCGCTGCCTGCTCTGCCGCCTGATTACGCCGGACAAAGCGTAAACGTGGAATTCTATTTTGACTTTCATCGCCAGTAGGGGCAAAAATGTAGAGTCTTTTCGGACAAACATATATCACACTGTGAGACATCTGTTTCCAAACTTGCGAGCATCATAAATACTCGGAGCTCATTACACACATGAAACTGCATCGAATGACGGTTCCCTTCTTTCTGACCTTGGCGGTGGCGGTTGTTCTCTCCCTTTCCTCGCGAACGGCCCTGAGCCAGCAGGACTGGATCAGCTCCGGAATCAATCTGGGCGCGGCGAAAATCAAGTTGGCGGTTCCGGATTTCCCCCCCAAGACCGTTGACCAGCAGTTGGTGACCCTGACGCAGGAATTCAACCAGGTTCTCTGGGGCGATCTTGACGGCGCCGGCATCTTCGAAATGATCAGCAAGAGCAATTACCCTTTGAAAGTCCCTGAAGAACCACTCGATGTCGACTTCAACGCCTGGAGCACGCCTCCGGCTTCCGCGCAGATGTTGGTTTTCGGTAAAGCTGAGAACGTTAATTCCAATTTGGTGATCACCGGCCGGGTTTTTGATCTGGGAAACCCGACCAACCCGGGCGTCCTGGCCAAGCGCTACGTCGCTACCCTGAACGAAGTCTCCACCCGCGAAGCCGCGCACCGCTTCGCCGATGAGATCATCAAGACGCTGGGTGGCGGCTTGCCTGGAATCAACGAAACGCGCGTCGCCTTTGTCAGCAACCGCACGGGTCACCAGGAGATTTGGGTGATGGACTACGACGGGTTCAATCAGCATCCCATCACCAGCTATCGCTCGATTTCCACCACGCCGCGTTGGTCTCCTGACAACAGCAGGTTGGCTTTCACCAGCTACGCGTCGGGGAATCCGGAGCTTTATCTTTTCTCGTTTGAAACCAACCGGCGCATTCCCTTCCCGACTTATAAAGGACTCAACACAACCCCTGCTTGGTCGCCCGATGGCAGTAAGCTGGCCTTCTGTTCGAGTATGGGGGGCGACCCGGAGATTTATGTTTCCAGTACCGATGGCTACAACTTGCAGCGGCTCACTTTTTCCCCGGGGGTGGATATCTCCCCGGTTTGGAACCCTAAAACCGCCGGTGAAATTGCCTTTGTCTCGGACCGCAGCGGCTCACCTCAGATTTACATCATGTCCGCGGACGGCACCAACCTCCGCCGGATGACGACCGTAAAGCAGGGCGGTGACGCCAGCGCTCCGTCTTGGTCGCCCAACGGCCTTTTCATGGCATTTCACTGGCGGGTTACAGAAACCGGGACCTATGACATATACGTTATGGAAATTGCCACCGGCAGGATAATCCAATTGACGCACGATGCCGGCCGCAACGAGCATCCTACGTGGTCGCCGGACGGCCGCCACCTGGCTTTTGAATCCACGCGCTCAGGCTCGCGCCAGGTTTGGAGCATGCTCGCCAATGGCCTAGAACCTAAGCAACTGACCAAGAGTGGCGAAAACTGGAATGCTAATTGGTCGAACTAGCGGTTCAATCATCGCCCCCGATTCCACCCGAAGTGACGGTTCGGGAATAAGTCGGCAACCCTCTGGTTCTGAACACTGGGAGGCCGGCACCGGAAGTATATCACATTGAGAGATGTCCCTTTCTTGTGGGGAGCCAAAGAACGAGCCGCCGATATTCCCCTTCCGGATAAGGCCCACGGGAAAAAGGGACAAAATCTTCGATAAAAAATCCTCGCAATGTGATGCTCTTTTTCAGTGCAAGAGGTTGTGTTTGTTTTTGCTTTAGTGATAGTATCACGGGTCCGGAAAGTTGTTACCTTTCCGGCGCGTGAGGAGATCGGGTCCCGCAAGTGAACCACGTCAGAAGGGGAAAGTTCATAGAAGCATCATGCACCCACGTATCTCGAGATTTTCTACCTATTCAAGGAGGACTTAAGCATGCGAACGAAGAAACGCAGTCTTGCGATTCTCGTCGGAATTCTGGGAGTACTTTTACTGGCAGGCGCTTGTCATAAGAAGACGGTGGCACCACCGCCGCCACCGCCGCCACCGCCCCCCCCACCCCCGGCCCCGACCGTGACGTTGACGGCAGAACCCAGCACCATTGATAAAGGCCAATCGGTGACATTGAGTTGGTCTTCTCAGAATGCTACCACTCTGGACTTGCAACCAGGAGTTGGTACGGTCCAGGCCGCGGGCTCATCATCCGTTACGCCGCAGGACTCGACCACTTATACCCTGACCGCCACCGGTCCGGGCGGCACGCAAAGTGCCACCGCCCGCGTTACCGTGACGATCCCACCGCCACCACCGCCACCGCCGCCACCGCCAAAGCAAGTGTCCGAGGACGAATTGTTTAGCCAGAATGTCAAAGACGCTTACTTTGACTATGACAAAGCAACCATCCGCCCTGACGCGGAGACGGCCCTTACCGGTGATGCGGGGTTCCTGAAAGAGCATCAAAGCATTAAATTCACCATCGAGGGCAAGTGCGACGACCGCGGCAGCGAAGAGTACAACCTCGGTTTGGGCGATCGCCGCGCCACCGCCGCCAAGGACTTCCTGGTGAACGCCGGTGTGACCACCGACCGGATTTCGACCATCTCTTACGGCAAGGACCGCCCGGTTACTACTTGCAATCAGTCCGACAAATCGGAAGATTGCTGGCAGCAGAACCGCGTGGATCATTTCCACTACGGCCCCGAAACCCAATAAGCGGAATCAGCCGGGAGTCCTGAGGGCTCCCGGCTTTTCCTCCCCACCCTGTCCGGCGGCAGCGCAAGGGCGAAGAAGTCGACGTGCTAGGCTCAAGGGACGGGGTGTGTGCATCTCTTGAGAAGAAAGCCCGTATCCGGCCCCGGAGCCGAGAGAAACGGAGGGGCCGGTCCTGTTCCCGGCCGTCGCCACGAGAATGTTGCGTGCGGCATCACTGAGGTGGCCTGGTGATTGCCGTGCTCTTGCTGGTGATGACGCCGCAGTTGCCGACCCACTGTCGGCGGGCGATTCGCTGATTTGGACCGTTCCCTGTCTGCACCGTAACGCACTCCCCTGTCCGGTCCATCGAAATCACCCTCAAAGGACAAGTGCGGTGAGCGCGGGACGAACAAAGAGTATGGAACCCCGTCTTCCCGGCAGCTCCGGGATCCCCAATAGTGAGTTGCTACGACGCCTTTGTGGTGGTTGACCGGAGACACGCCAAAAGGTTAGACTGGCCTATGTGATATTTTCTCTAGCGAGGACACTGCAACCTTGAAAAAACATACCTTACTGGCTTTGATGGTTCTTGCCTTCCTGGGCGCGCAAGTCCACCCCGCCTACAGTGCAAGTAAAGAAGTCCTTCAGATGATGCAGCAGCTCGACGCCTTGCAGCAGTCCGTCCAGAACCTCCAGAAGACCGTCGACACGCAAACGGCGGTGTTGAAGACCCTGGTCGAGCAGACCAATGACAATGTCAACACGATGAAGGCCATGGTCACCGATTTGCATGGATCATTGCAGCAAAGCCTGGCATCTTCGGGCGCGAAGTTTGATGCCATGACCAGCCAGATGCAGGCGCTGAGCGAGAGCCTGGATGAGGCCAAGGCGCGCCTGGCAAAGCTGAGCGAACAGATGGCCCAGACGCAGAACATTCTTCAGACGCTGCCGGCGCAATCTAATCCCACGCCCGGAGCGCCGGGTGCTCCTGGGGCCCCCGCCACGCCCGGCACTCCTCCTGTCCCCGACGCCGATTCCCTTTACAACCAAGGCTTGAGCTATTACACGGGCGGGCAATATGATTTGTCGGTTCAGTCCTTCCAGGATTATCTGAAGTATTACAAGGACACCGATCGCGCCTCGAACGCGCAGTTCTATATCGGCGAATGCTATTACAGCCAGAAGGATTACAAGCACGCCATCGAGGCTTACGACCTGTGCAGTGAGAAATATCCTACGGGAAACAAGGCGGCTGCGGCCCAATTGAAGAAGGGCTATTCCCTGCTGTCATTGGATGAGAAGACGGCGGGAATCCGAGAATTGCGCTCGCTGATCCAGCGTTTTCCGGATTCACCCGAATCCGAATTGGCCCGCCAAAGGCTGAAGAAGCTGGGCATTGCCGTGCCCGCTGCCGCAGCCAGGAGGAAATCCTAAGTTCGCGGCCGGAACGCGACGGCCAGACGTCACCACTCGCACCGTTGCACCCACGCTCTTCTAGGGAGGATTTCATGTCGGGAACCGTCAACAAAGTCATCCTGATCGGCCGTCTGGGTAAAGACCCGGAGTTGAAGTACACTCCAGGCGGCGCTCCCGTGGCCAAGTTCAGTCTGGCTACTGACGAAAGCTTTAAGGACAAAACGGGGGAAAAGCAGAATCGCACGGAATGGCACAACATCGTGGCGTGGAATAAACTGGCGGAAATCTGCGGCGAGTACCTGACTAAGGGGAAGCTGATTTATATTGAAGGTTCAATCCGAAGCCGGCAGTGGCAAGACCAGTCGGGCAATAAACGCACAACTTACGAAATTATAGCTAACTTTATGCAGATGCTGGGATCGAAAGCCGACTCGGATCGGATGTCCTCCGGAGCGATGGACCGCCCCGCCCCCGAGCGGCCTGCCCCGCCGCCGCCACCAACGCCATCACCTTCCGCCGAGCCGATTCCACTCCCCGAGCCCGAAATTAGCGACGAAGATATTCCCTTTTAGCCCAGTTTGTTATTGCGGAGAGGGCGGGGCGGGGCCGCGCCGCTTGTGCCGCTCATCGACAGCCCGGATGAGCTCATCGAACTTTTTCGCTTGCTCAGGATCCAGGATTTGCCGGATCCGAGCGCGTGTCTCCTGGTGAATCGCTTGGAACTGCGGATCAATCTGCTTCTGTAAATCCCTCACCTTTTGCGAGGTCTCATCGAAAATCTGGCCGACCTGTTGTACCTGCGCATCGGTGAGATTCAAATCCTTCCTCAAGTGCGCCACGGCATGGTCTTTGTTGAAACCACCTGGGGGATGAAGGCGGCCGGTGTGCCACAGGAAGTAGTAAATTCCCGATCCCCCAAGAGTGGCTCCCAGAATAATGGTCACAGCGAAATAGAGATAAACCCGGCGGCTCATTTCACCTCATTCGGGACGGCGGGCGCAGGAGATTCCACCGGCGCCAAGTCTGGAGATTCTTGCAAGCCGTTTTCGCCCATGGGGTCGGAATAAGCCAGCGCCGCTTCCTGAGCGGGCATATCGGCGGCGGTCAGACCACGGACGGGCCCCGTAGACGGCAGCGCCAGCGCGAGGAGCGCCAGGAAGGTCAGGGCCAAAGTGGCATATACGAAGCGCCTTCCCACTCGCTCGAAGAAATCCGCCACGCTCGGCGCCCGGCGAAGTTCACCGAGTTGGCGGACCAAGCGCTCGGAAAATCCCAGTGAAGGCTCGATGACTTCCTCGCGCTGCAACAGGCGAAATCCCGAGCGCACCCGCCGCAAGTCGCGATGATAGCCTGCACACGTAGCGCAAGCGGTGAGGTGCTCGCGAATTTCCGGCGTTTCCCCACCATCCCAAAGGTCGTCCAGCCGATTACGAATGTCATCACAACGCATGGCCTTGCTTCTCCTCTCGCCATTTGCGCAAGTCTTCCAGCATGCGCTTCCGGGCGCGGTGTAGTCTGACTTTCACCGTCGTCGGCTTCAGGTCCAGGATCTCCGCAATTTCCTCCACAGAATAATCCTGTAGTTCCTTCAGGACCAGGATTTCTTTGTCCTTCTCGGGAGCACGGTCGAGGAGTTTGGTGACCAAGTCCTTCAGGACCGTCTGCTCTTCGTGATCAAGTGCGTGCTCCGGTTGACTCTCCGCGTTGCTTTCCAACTCTTGCTGGCTGTTCTCCCCCATTTGCCAGTAGAAACTCACGCGCGAAGCGCGCTCGTGCCGCAAGTAGTCGTAGCAGTGGTTGGTGGCGATGCGGCTGAGCCAAGTGACAAAAGAGGATTGGAAATTGTAGCTTCGAATCGCCCGGAACGCTTTGATGAAAATCTCTTGGGCAAGATCCTCCACTTCATCGCGCCTGCGCACCAAATGGTAAACCAGCGAGAAAACACGTTGCTGGTATTTCTGCGCCAAGGGTCCGAAAGCCTCTGGCTCCCCCTGCTGGGCGCGCTTAATCCACTGAATTTCCTGGGCAAGCTGGGCGCCGGAGTTTTCCATCGGGCTTCCATCTTCAGCCAACCCTCATTGCTTCCGACGAGGGAAAGGCCTTGGGGGTTACAGTAACCAGTGAGGCAAATTTCTAATCAAAATCTGATCAAAAATTTAGTTGACCACTTAATCACTTTATGAAAGAATCGGCACATGATCATAGGAATACGACTTAAGAAGCTTAGAGAAGAACGAAACCTTTCGCAAGGTGATATCGAAAAGCGTACCGGCTTGCTACGGTGCTATATCTCGCGGGTCGAGAACGGTCACACCGTTCCCTCGCTTGAAACCCTTGAGAGATTGGCGGCGGCGCTCGAACTTCCCCTCTTCCAGTTGTTCTACGAAGGGGAGGAGCCGCCACCGCTGCCAAACTTGAGCAAGCGCCAGACGACCGAAGAGCTGGTTCTCGACGCAGAGCAGGAAAAGGAACTGCGGTTTTACGAGAAAGTAAAGCGCCTTCTCGCCCGGATCGATGAGAAGGATCGTCAGCTCTTGCTGTACATGGCCCAAAAACTGGCGAGCCGATAAGCCGTTTCGTTTCAAGCTGCGGGAGTGGTGTCTCTGGCTGGAGACAGAGGCGAAGGGTGGGCTATTCCCACTCGATCGTGCCGGGGGGCTTCGAGGTTATATCGAAGACAACCCGGTTCACCCCCTTTACCTCGTTGACAATCCGGTTCGCCATGCGCTGGAGTAGTGTCGCTGGTAGCTGGGCCCAGTCAGCGGTCATACCATCCTCTGATTCAACTGCCCGGATGCCGATCGTCGAGCCGTAAGTCCTGGCGTCGCCCATCACTCCGACGCTTGAAACGGGCAATAAGACCGCAAACGACTGCCACAGGCGGTCGTAAAAGCAGTGTGTCCTTACTTCCTGCTGAACTATTTCATCCGCTTCACGTACCATTCGCAGGCGATCCGGGGTTACTTCTCCGACAATCCGAACTGCCAAACCTGGTCCGGGAAAGGGTTGGCGGCTCACGAGGGACTCGTCTAAGCCAAGTTCACGCCCTACGGTCCGGACTTCGTCTTTAAACAGCTCGCGCAAGGGTTCAATCAGCTTAAACTTTAAGTCGGAGGGCAATCCGCCCACATTGTGGTGGCTTTTGATAGTCGCTGCGGGCCCCTTAACAGAAACAGATTCAATAACATCCGGGTAGAGTGTGCCCTGCACCAGGAACTCCACATCCCCCAATGCGCGGGCTTCAGCTTCAAACACGCGGATGAATTCTTCACCAATGATTTTGCGTTTTCGCTCCGGGTCGGTGACGCCAACCAAGCGGGTGAGAAATCGCTCCGTGGCATCCACGGCCTTCACCCTCAGGTGTGCTTGCTCCCGCAACTTGCCGCTGACTTCGACGAACTCATCTTTGCGCAGCAAACCGTTGTCCACAAAGACGCAAGTTAGCCGGTCGCCGAGCGCACGCCCCACCAGCGTCGCGGCGACGGCGGAGTCCACACCCCCCGAAAGCGCGCAGAGAGCGTGCTGATCCCCCACCTGCTCGCGAACCTTTTGTATGGTTTGCTCAATGAATGACCCCGGGAACCAGTTGGGTTTGATCCCCGCGACGTCCGAAACGAAGCGCTCCAGGACTTCGCGGCCCCGCGTGGTATGGTGAACCTCCGGGTGGAATTCCACCGCGTACATATGCGCCGATGGATTCTCAATCACAGAAATGGCGTTCTTAGTCCGGCCGGTGATGACGAATCCCGGCGGAACTTCTACAACATGATCACCGTGGCTGTTCCACACTTTCAGGGGCGAAGGAAAGCCTTTCAGCAGCCGTGAAGACGGCAGGATATCGAGTTCGGCGAATCCATATTCGCGCCGCCCCGCCGGCTCGACTTTGCCCCCAAGCTTGTAAGACATCCACTGCAGGCCGTAGCATATGCCGAGCACGGGCAGGTTGAGCTTCAGCACGCGCTCATCGCACACCGGCGAAGCCGGGTCGTAGACTGACGACGGCCCGCCGGAAAGAATCAGCGCCTGCGGGCTCATTCGTACTAAATCATCAAACGGGGTGTTGCAGGGCACAATCACCGCATACACCTGAAGCTCGCGAATGCGGCGGGCAATCAGTTGGGTGTATTGCGATCCAAAATCGAGAACGACGACGGGATTAGGAGTGGGCATAGTTTGGTCCAGGGAAAAAGAGGTATCATCTGTCAGCTTTCAGCTCTTAGGAATCAGCTCTTCAGAACCTCGATGTAATGGTCGATCCACTTTCCATTTTCACACGGCTGGCGCCATGGGCTACATGATTACGCCCGCTCCAGATGCTAAATGCATCGACGACCGTCTGAGACACGCCAAACTCCTCCAAATTGGAAAGCTGACCGCTGAGAGCTGAACGCTGATAGGTCTGTTGCTACTTCGCCACGATACTCACCAGTTTCTGCGGCACGACAATGATTTTCTTTACTTGCAGCCCGGCCAGGTGCTGAATCACTTTCTCATCGGCCAGCGCCTTGGCGCGAACTTCCTCCTCGCCGGCGCTGGCGGCCACGTGGATGCGCGCGCGCAGCTTGCCGTTGACCTGCACGGGGTACTCCAACTCATCCTCGGCCGCGAGTTCCGAGTCGAACGCCGGCCAGGGTACCTTCAGCATCGGCTCCGCGTGGCCGAGCCCTTCCCAGAGCTCGTCCGCCACATGCGGGGTAAAGAGCGAGAGGATGGTGACCAGGAATTCCAGCGCCGTCTTATGGGCGGTTGCGCGAATCTTCCCCGACTCCACAGCCGCGTCGAGCTCGGTCAGTTCGTTGACCAGCTCCATGGTGTTGGCAATGTCGGTGTTGAAGTGCCAGCGCTCTTCCATGTCTTCGGTCACGTGCCGGAGCGTCTGGTGGGCCTTGCGCAGCAGGCGGCGCTCCTCCGGCGTCAGTGAGGCCTTTTCTTCCGCGGTCAAATTCCCTGCCCTTACGCCCCGGAGTTTGTCCGCGTGCTTGGCCACCAGCCGATAGACCCGCCCCAGGAATCGAAATGCGCCTTCCACGCCCGCATCGCTCCAATCCAGATCCTTTTCCGGCGGTGCGGCAAAGAGCATGTAGAGGCGTGTCGTATCGGCGCCGTACTTGGCAAACAATTGGGTGGGGTCAACGACGTTCCCTTTGGACTTCGACATCTTCGATCCGTCTTTAATCACCATCCCCTGCGTGAACAGGCGCGCTACGGGTTCGTCGAAATCCACCAGGCCGATGTCACGCATGACCTTGGTAAAGAAGCGCATGTAAATCAGGTGCAGGATGGCGTGCTCGATGCCGCCGATGTATTGGTCAACCGGAAACCAATACTTCACCGCATCCTTGTTAATCGGCGCCGTCGCGATTTTGGGATCGGTGTAGCGATAGAAGTACCACGAGGAATCGACGAACGTGTCCATGGTATCGGTCTCGCGCCGCGCCGGCTTGCCGCATTGCGGGCAAGTCGTATTCACAAAGTCCGGCACATCCGCCAGAGGTGAGTGACCCTGCCCGGTCAGCTTGATGTTTGGCGGCAGCAGCACCGGCAGGTCGTTTTCCGGCACCGGCACAATTCCGCAGGCCTCACAGTAAACCATGGGAATCGGTGTGCCCCAATAGCGTTGGCGCGAGATTCCCCAATCCTTGATGCGATATTGCACCGTCCCTTTGCCGAATCCCTTCGCCTCGGCGTCGCGCGTCATACGCTCAATGGCTTCTTCCGATGTGAGTCCGGTATAGGGGCCGGAAGCCACCAGGCGTCCGTAATCCACCGTGGCGTGCAGAGGCGCATTAAACTCAGCTTCCGGCGGAGTCCCCTTCGGCACAATCACCGTGCGAATGGGCAGTCCATAACCCGAGCAGAATTCGAAGTCGCGTTCGTCGTGCGCCGACACCGCCATGACGGCGCCCGTGCCGTAGTCCATCAGCACGAAGTTGGCAATCCAGATGGGAACTTGCTCCCCATTGTAAGGATTGCGCGCCGTAAAGCCGGTGTCCGCGCCGACCTTGGCCATGTTCACTTCCACCCGCGCACGCACGGAGGAGGCATTCATCCGCTCTACCTCCGCGCGCAGCCGCGTGGGCTCCTTGGAATTCTTGAGGAGATCGTCCACCAGCGGATGCTCGGGCGCCAGGAACACGGCGCTGCAACCGAAGATCGTGTCCACGCGGGTGGTGAAAACGCGCAGCGGTTTCCACAGATCGGTGACGATGAAATCTACGAACGTGCCCAGCGATTTCCCGATCCAGTTCTGCTGCATGGTCAGCACGCGCTCGGGCCACCGCACCATCTGCTTCATGTCGTCGAGCAACTGCTCGGCATAGGCCGTGGTCTTCAGGAACCACTGCTCCAGTTCGCGCTCGATGACCGGGGTCTCCTCATGCCGCCAGCAACAGCCGTCCACCACCTGTTCGTTGGCCAGGACGGTTTCGCACTGCGGGCACCAGTTCACTCGGCTCTGCTTGCGATAGGCGAGGCCGCGCTCGAACATCTTCAAGAAGAACCATTGGTTCCATCGGTAGTACTCGGGCACGCAGGAGGCGATCTCCCGCCGCCAGTCGTAGCTCACACCCAGGCGCTGGAGCTGTCCGCGCATGCGGTCGATGTAACTGAACGTGAACTCGGAAGGGTGCCGCTGGTGCTTGATGGCGGCGTTTTCCGCGGGCAGACCGAAGGCGTCCCAGCCGATGGGATGCAGGATGTTAAAGCCCTTCATCCCCATGTAGCGCGCCAACGCATCGCCAATGGAATAGTTGCGCACGTGCCCCATGTGAATGTCGCCCGAGGGATAAGGCAGCATTTCGAGAACATAATATTTCGGGCGCCCGGGCTCGGCTTCGGTTTCAAACAGTTTGCCGTCGGCCCAGCGCTTTTGCCACTTGGTCTCTATTTGTTGAGGATCGTAGTTTGGGTCCATGATTCCAATTCTGAATTCTGAATGCTGAATGCTGAATTCTGCTTTCCGGTTTGTGAGGTCTGAATAGTGGATTCTGGATCGCGCGAACCAACTACCCGCTTTCAGAATTCAGAATTCATAATTCAGAATTCTTTCCCTTCTGCTCACCGCCTGCATCCAGGGATCATTCTTCCCCCAGAAACTTTCTGACGGCGTTGATTCCCTTCTCCGTAGCGCAGAACCACACGTCAGCAAGCTGGCCCGGTCGAAAAGCCACCACCTGCGCTTCAGGGCCATTGAAGATGCACGCCTGCGCGTATCCCTCACGGGTCAGCTCCCGGAGGGCATGAATAATTTCCGGCCGCGAAACCGGAGCGGCGCTCCTCGCGGCCCAAGACGCCGGGTCGCGTTCGCCACCCCACTCGTTGATGTTTTTGGCAATGATCTCCACCGTTACATAGTCTTCCGCAATTGCGTCAAGGACCAACTCCAGGACCGCCTGGAACCGGTCTCGGGAGAGCCCATCCCACCAACCATCAACGTTAACCACTTGCTTCGACTCCCGTATCCGCGAGCGAACGTCGACGGGCTTCCAGCGCTTCATCGATCTCGTAGTCCTCGCTGGGATCAGCTTCGCCAGTAATGCACGTAAAGCACGCATGACCCACAAAGACGGAACCGATAACCCAAATCGGCTCGCCGCAATGGCAACGCGCTCCTGCCAGTGCACGCTCGATGCACTCACGAAGGCTCTTGCGCAGCGCGGCGGGATTCTGGTCGGGATTGCTCTTCACGTTCAGCTTTATGAACTTCTCAACTGTAATGGGATTGAACCCTCTTTTACCTTCGTGCATCGTCGGACTCCTATTGGGCGGGCTTCCACAACCCGATGGTCACGTGGCCGTTGATTCCTGCACCGCTCTGCGTGTCAATCATGAGCGCCGCGGGGCCGTAATCCTGAAACTTCCACCCGAAAAGCTGCTGGTAGAAATCCTGGGTCTTCCCCTTGTCGCGGCATCCAATTTCGAAATGCACTACGGGTTGGCCCACGGTCCCTCCTCAACGTGCAGATCATGCGCCTGCCAATTTGCGCATCATTCGAATGTTCCGCACGTCATCGCCCGGCTTATCCACCGGGGTCTCACAGATGAACGGAATGTTCTTCAGCCTCGGATGCCGCACGATGCGCGTAAAGGCCTCGGGGCCGATTTGCCCCTTGCCAACATGCTCGTGGCGGTCAGCGTGGGAGCCGAAGGCAGTTTTGGAATCGTTGGCGTGAATGACCCGTACTTTCTTTAAGCCAATCGTCGCGTCGAGTTGCTTCATGGCCGCGCGCAGCCCTTCGGCTGTGTGGATCGCGTAGCCCGCTTCAAAACTGTGCGCAGTATCGATGCAGGCGCCGACCGGCATATCCTTTTCGGCGCCCGCGATGATCTCCGCCACTTCCTCGAAACTGCGGCCGATGACCGTTCCCTGCCCGGCGGTGTTCTCGATCAGGATGGTCAGGCCGTCGAGCTTCAATCCTGCCGCTGCTTGGTGTAGGGAATCCACGCAGATGGCGATGGCCGTCGCGGGGTCGGCTCCCTTGGCGCTGCCGGGGTGCGTGACCAGAAAATCCGCACCCAAAGCCAGCGCCCGCTCCAACTCGCGCCGAAAGGCCGCAATAGAGCGTTCCCGGATGAAAGAATCCGACGACGCCAGGTTAATCAAATAGTTATCGTGAATGACGACGGGTGACAGACCATAGGCTTGGCGGGCTGCCCGAAAGGCCTCACAATCCGCCGGCGTGGGGTCGAGCGTCCGCCAGCCCCGCGGATTCGCGGAGAACATCTGAAAGGTGTCACACCCAATCTTCTTGGCATGATGCGCCGCGTTCTCCAAAGCGCCTGCAATCGATGTGTGCACACCAACCTTCATAGATATTTCTCCACGATGTTAATTGTCCATCGTAACAGACCCGTTCGAAAGGCGTCAACGGAGGGCGAGGGGCGCGGCAGTACAGTTTGATGTGGAGGCGGCTTTACGCCGCCATTTGGCGAGGTAAACTCCCCGCTACGACATCAACGTGCGAGCGGCCAGCCCGGACGAAACTCACACGGCGAATGGGATTCGTTCCAAAATTGACTTAGCCCTGGCCACCAGTTTTGCGAGCTCCTGAAGAACCGTCGTTTTTCCGGAGCCTGGTCCGCCTGAAATGACAAAGAGATTTGGATTTTCGAACATGTCGCCGTTTCCTGTGGTTGTTTTTCCAGACCCGCGCCGTGGCGCTGCCACGCAAAAACTTGCCGGCAATTACCGCGTACTCTAATTCAAGATAGCTCAGGATCTACTGCGGCACGCGAAAATCGGAATTGGATTGCGGGTTTACTCAGTGGGTCTACGAAGGGCGAAGCCGGGAGGTGGTGGAGACTCCAGCAACCACCTAGAAACCCATCTATGTAGCCCATTGACATCATGGGCCGCCCATATCGCCAGACATTTTGTCATACTATTTTTGCGGCCCATGGATTTCGATAACTGCCTTTATTTTCAGTGTGTTCTCAGGATTGGGAGGAGAGAATTACCTCTTCCGAGTCTTTGTTTTCAATATGTTCTCAGGGTTGGGGCTTTTCCCGAAGATGGACACGAAGTCGCCACGCAATTCCGGGCCTCTTAAACGGTACCACCAATCTTCTCATGTCTCATCCCCACGAGCTCCGTGCCCCCAGCACGCCTCGTGTGCTGTACGGCTGCCCCATCGGAGGCCTGCCCCGGCACCGGGCAGACCACTCCTTACTCTTCCACCCTAGTGCTTAGTTGCGTAAGTTAACGATAGTATTTCGAAGCTGCGAACCCTCGACCTCGCGCTTCCGCCACTTGAACGGCCTGGCATTTTGGGCATAGGCCGCGATGAACGCCTCGATGGCT
>Ga0116111_1000239_pt1 | contig 47470 bp, 46 predicted proteins | sample June2015DPH_8_10_FD_89720 | JGI IMG/M metagenome (GOLD analysis project Ga0116111, IMG submission 89720) | Peatland microbial communities from SPRUCE experiment site at the Marcell Experimental Forest, Minnesota, USA - June2015DPH_8_100 | ecosystem: Environmental > Terrestrial > Soil > Wetlands... | reverse complement strand
TTCGGGCATGTCCTGCCCTACGTGTAGGTCCACATCCCTCATGGGTTGATTTTCTATTTAAGCACCAATGCGATTCATCCCACGACTGAAGCCTGTGGGCTTTCTCGCATGGTTTGGTAAAGCTACTCGGGATTGTGGTTAGCTGCGCACAGCCGGATAGGCTTAGAAGTTGGCGTCCTGTGATATCTGGGGCAGATGCTTGAGTTCAGGCAGTTGACGAAGTACTTCTCCTGGGACGCCCCCGCCATAGACGCCCTCAACTTCGATGTCAATGACGGGGAGGTCGTCGGGTTCGTGGGCCTCAACGGCGCCGGTAAGACGACGACCATCCGCATAGCAGCAGGGGTCAGCCTCCCGACCGAGGGAACGGTCCGGGTCGACGGGAGGGACATCGTGAAAGAAAAGGCCGCCGCATCGAGGTCGATCGGGTGGGTCCCCGAGTTCCCCATCGTAGAACCGAACGCCAAGGCCCTGGACCTCATGCTGTACTTTGCGGGGTTCCACGGAATGACCGGGAGCGAGGCCCGCCGGAGAAGCGAGGAGCTTCTGTCCACAGTCAGGCTCGGGGAATTCGAGAGGAAGAGGATCCGCACATTCTCGCAAGGCATGAAGAAACGATTCTCCCTGGCGCTCGCCCTCCTCTCCGATCCCAAGAACCTCGTCTTAGACGAGATACTGAATGGTCTCGATCCCGAGGGGATCCACTACATGAGAGAATTGACGGCAGACCTGAGGAAGGGCGGAAGGGCGGTGCTGCTTTCTTCACACATACTGGCAGAGGTCGAGCACCTTTCTGACAGGGTCGTCTTCATCCACAAGGGCAGGATACTGGAATCGCTGACGACGGAGGAGCTCAGGACCCGAGGCTCGCCCGAGGGCATGCTTCGCGTCGGGATCTCGAATCTTGACGAAAAGGCCGTCTCCTACCTCCGGTCCTTTGGCGAAACTCGGGTCGAAGGGGGAAACCTTGTCACGATAGTCCGATTCGCAGGGGATCCCGCGTCCGTCAATGCCGAGCTCGTCCGTAGGGGCTATGCGGTGAGGGAACTCACGTACCAGAGGTCAAGCCTCGAGGAGTACTTCCTGAAGCTGGTGGGGGTTACGGGCGCCGGGGGCGACCTCCAGCAGTGACCAACCCCTTTGTCTACGATGTCAAGAAGACGATTACGAGCAAGTCGGTCCTCCTGCTCATCGCGGTGATCGTTCTGATCGGCTTCGCGATAATACCAGCGTACACCCCGGCCGGGAGCTCTCAACCTGGCCTGAACGACAACGTCTTCGCCTACTACGACAGCGCTGGATACCACTTCCTCGCCTTCACTTGGAACCAGTTCGGACAGCCGGTCAGCGGCGTCGATGTCCAACTCAACTTCACTGACCCGACCGGGACCCACTCCGGTTCGGCTGTGACGAACTCCAGCGGTGCTGGCCAGGCCTCGATACCCGCGACCGCAAACGTGAACGCCGCCTACGCGTTGGCGGTCCAGCAACCAGGCGGTTACGAGTCCATATCTTCCGGCCAGCAGGCCTTTTGGGTCTACACGCAAAACGGGAGCCAACTCGCCCTGCCTGGTCAGACAGTCTTGTTGTTGGGGAGCGGCACGGTCACCCAAGTGACAGACGGACAGGACTCATCCCGACAGGACATCCTGGTCAACTGGGTCGCGGACTTCGGGAAGGAGCCCTCGGGCTCCCAAGCATACTACAAGTTCGTCAATGCGAGCTCGGATGGCGGGTTTTGCATCGACTGCTTCACCTACCCACTGAAGAATCTGACCGGGAGCGGGATGCTGCCTCTTGGAACCCTGGACTCGTTCAGACAGACCTTCGGTGCGCCACCTCTCGAGCCTCATCTGGCAGATGGTTCCACGGTCTTCGTTCAGGTCTTCCTTCCCAACGGCACGGGAACTGATGCGTATGCGACCTTTCTCGTGGCTTCTCTCTACCCTCAGCCCCCTCCTCCTGTGTCACAGAGCCAAGCGAACTCCAACGCAATCGGGTTCTTCGAGAACCTGTTCGGGCTCTTCATTCCTCTCGTGGCGATCGCCGGCTCCTACGATTCGTACGGAAAGGACAGAGTCTCCGGGGTCCTGGAGTCCGTTCTTGCCCAGCCGATTTCGCGTCGGAGCCTCTCCCTCTCTAGGTACCTTTCCAGCTTCGCGGCAATGGCCGTCGCCGTAGTCGTCGCGGTTGGCGTCGTCGACCTGATCACGTTCCACTACAGCGGGCTCTTCGTCGCGAGCAACGTGATACTCCCCTCCACTGCCGCGTTCATGGTCGAGCTGGCCGCATTCATCGGCATAATGATGGCCCTTTCCCGTCTTCTGAGGTCGTCAGGCTCCCTCGTCGGCCTCGGAATCGGGCTCTTCATCATCTTCGACTTCTTCTGGGGATTCCTCCTGGTCCTGCTCGCCTACGTCACAAAGATTGGCATGGGGTCGGTCCCATTCATCCGCCTTTTCATCGGCGCGGAGTTCCTGAACCCCGCCCAGTTCATCGCGCTCGTCGACACGTACCTGACACACAGCGTCAGCTCAGTCGTCTTTTCGTTCGGGGGATCGCTAATCATCCCTTCAGACTACGGCGTCACCGTGTGGTCCATTGCGGCCACTGGCGCCCTCTGGATCGCGATCCCTCTGGCTGCCTTCCTGTACCTGTCGACCAGACGCGATTAGGACTGGCACAGAATCGCTTCACCTCTTCCGATGGATCTCAGGCTCGTTGACGCGGCATGCTGCGGGTGGACGAGTAATGTTAAATATGCAACATAAGCACGACTGTTTGCAATTGAGCAACAGACTCCTTGCAATAGTTGCCTTGGCCATTCTGGGAAGTTATGCTCTTGCCCTGCCGATGGCTACCGTCGCGGCGACAACCGTTGCTATTCCTGGAGCCAGCGTGGATGCACAAGGTCCCAGTAGTGCTTCTAACTCGACGACCTCCTCAGGCAACTACAATATAGCTGACATCTTCAAGGCGGGGGGCTATAACGTAAGCGCGAGCGCTGACGGTTTTCTTAAGGTATACTATTCGACATTGGCTACTGTTACTCTGGGCCACGAGACCACTGGCGTGAATCTGAATCTAGCCCGGTCATCCATAGTAACGGGGCAGGTTACTGGCCCAGACGGGACTCCTGTTGCAGGAGCGACGGTTAAGCTGGTTGTCAACAACACGAGCGCAGAAGTCGGCTCGGACACGACGACGTCAGATGGTCTGTACGCGATCGAAACAGACGTGCCGGCCGGGCTATATCAGGTCGAAGTCGAACCTCCCTCAGGATCGAGCTTCTTCGGTTTGAGTCTGAATTGCTTCACATATGCTTCGATATGCCCCGACAATCCGGGATACCTCCCCGGATTCATGAGCAGAACTGTGTCCAATGTTAACGTCCCAGCTCAGACAACAGTGACACAGAATGTGCAACTGTCAGCCTCGGCTGCGATAGTTGGAAAGGTCACGTTCAATGGCAAGGGTGTGGCTGGCGTATTCGTGACGGTCAACGGTACCTGCTCTTCATGCTACTCTACCACGAACTCGACTGGGGGATACACGGTAGCGAACGATCTTCCCGCCGGAACATACAATGTATCCTTGTCCACGTCCTTCTCTTCTCTCTCTGCTCATGTGATTGCAACCGGCTCGGCTATTGTCACTGCCACGATTGGTGGGATAGCCCGGCATGACTTCACGCTCTCAGCTTCGGCGGTCGTCTCTGGATACGTCAAAGACACTCACGGCAACGCGGTCGCTGGTGCCACCGTAGAGATCGGTGCGCAGACATGCTACTTTGGTAGTTGCTTCATTATGTGCAATGGTTCATTCCTCCCTTGCGCTACGAACTCGACCGATGCATCAGGACGCTACCTGCTCGAGAGTGGCATAGCAACGGGATCGTACAACGTCACGGCGTCGAAGGGAAGCGCGAAGGCCGGTCTCTCGACTCTTCTCTCGGTGACGGCCGGGAACTCGTACCCTCTCCCTACACTCACACTCACAATCCCTGCATCCGTCGTTCCTGCCCACATAATAGGAACGGTGAAGGACAATCACAACAATCCAGTGAAGTCCGCACTGGTATCAGGCGAGGGGATTTCGTCACATGTCTCCAACGAAACGGAGACGAACGCCCAAGGGCAGTTCAATCTGGAGATGCCACTTACGTCTACGGACTCCGTCAACTTGACTGCTTCGGCAACCGGGTACACGCCAGCGATATATGAAACCTCTAGCGTCGCCCCAGGGGGAACCGTCAGTGGAGTCACGTTAACCCTCAACGTGATTAGTCCCGGCTCGGTTTCAGGCAGTGTCCAAGGACAGATGATTGCATCGCTGGTTCAACCCCAAAGGATTCAGAAGTGGAGCACAGCGACGGGGGCCATCGTTACGACCAAGACGGACTCTGAGCTCTCCGTAGGCCTCATTGGTGGCCTTTTGCTTAGTGGGAGTACAATATCGACATATGTAGAGGGCCCAGCCGGCACCAGCGGCACTTTCACCATCTCAATCCCGAAGTCTCTCATCAATCCAAGTACTTGGGGTGCTGCAATCGACGGCGAATCAGCTTCTCCCACGATCAGCACGAACTCGACCTACGCTACAATTACGGTCTCCTATTCTCAGGGTTCTCACATCCTCGAGTTCGCGCCCGCGACCACTACTACGTCCAGTAGCAGTAGCACGTCAAGCAGCAGTACTACTTCGAGTAGCAGTACTTCTTCGAGCTCAACATCGAGCACATCCACGACGTCACACACCAGCACCACCTCGTCTACCAGCAGCACGAGCCGAAGCTCGACAACGGCTCAGACCACCTCGTCTAGTTCATCAAGTGGAGGGGGAGGGATTCCCGAATTCCCAGCCCAGCTCAGCGTGGTTCTTCTAGCCACAGTCGTCGTTGTGATGGCGTACATGTTTTCCAGGCGTGGCCTTCGAGTCGGCAAACAGGCCCTGTTCTAGTACGCTGCGCGCGCGCATTTTCTAGACACGCCACCAAGTTGTGACTTAACGCACTATCAGAACAGTATTTCGGCTATCAACAGATAACCTGACCTCCATCGCCGTCAGTCGACTTGACGAGCTTCGGATTTCGCGCGGGCACAAGGGGCGAGGAGAAGCATGATGAGCTCAACGATGGCGATCCCCGTCGCCCCTAGTGGAGCAAATGGGATAAGCAGCAGAGGCAGCACGACCATCAGTGTAGCCCATGCCCCGTACAAGGTTGGATTTCCGAACCTTGCGGATGGGCTGTCGTCAGAACGCGACCCTGAAGCGATGTCTACCTCTTCGACAGCGGTAAAGACGCTGAAGACAATCAACAGGGCGAGTAGCACCACGAGTATCGCGGAGAACTCGTGCTTGTTCAGAATCCATTCTGGCTCTTGAAAGCCCTTCGGAGACTGTTGGCCATCGCATTGGCGGCCATTCTTCTCGCTCCCGTGGTCTACCTGCCCTGCCACATCCACATTTGCGGTGGTCCTCCAAACCCCTGGGTCTCCCCAGACCTCAATGTGAGGTCGGCATCCTCGTCGTGGTCTACGAGTCCCCAAGTTGCTTGCTCTTCGGAGTGGGCTTCTCGGGTGACAACTACTCCGCTACCTACTCTTCTACCAGTAACCTAGCACAGCCAATGTCGTACTTCTCCGGATGCACTCCCCATAGCGACGTGCGAGGCTATGCTGAATGACCTGGCATCGTACGAAAGGTTGGGGCAGCATCGAGGCGGCGAAAGGGACTAGAATGTAGCAGAGCGCAGTAGCTGTCGGCCCCTATCGAAAAGAACCAGTCTGGACGCTGAGAAGCTACTCCGGTCTGAATCCTTGCCGGGCTGCACCAAGCAAGTCCGGGCCGGCCCACCAACGTTAAGCCCAGAATGTCCTCTGTTCGTCTAGACTAGCTAGATTCTCGCTTCTTGTTAGGCTAGTCGCAGAGCCCACAACTGCCTCAGTCCAAACCTTTTGTAGAAATGGGAGAGAGCGCGCTATGTTGATGCTGGCTGCGCTGCTCATAAGCGTCGTCATCCTGACATTCGCGTGCTGGGCCCTGTGGACGCAGGCGATAGGTGCGGGGTGGGCGCCGACTCCGATGAAGGCCGTCAGGAGGATGCTCGAACTCGCCGAGGTGAAGGAGAGTGACACGCTCTACGACCTTGGCTCCGGGGACGGGAGGATGGTGATCGAAGCGGCGAGGAGGTATCGGGCGAGGGGAGTCGGGATCGAAGCAGACCCGCTTCGGGTGGCAGTGTCACGCCTGATCGTGAGGTTGAAGGGCGTGCGTGGATTGGTCACGATCGTACGTGGCAACTTCTTCAAGGAGAGCATTGCCGAGGCGAGCGTGGTCACGCTATTCCTAACGCAGAAGACCAACCAGAGGCTAAGACAGAAGCTCCTGGGGCTCCGAGACGGGACGAGGATAGTCACACACCTTTGGACGTTAGACGGATGGACGCTTGCGCTGTCGGACGAGAAAGAGAAGGTGTACCTGTACGTCGTGAATCACCCAGACTAACCAGGCACGACAGATCCGCAGGTGTTCTCAGGAGTAAGAATGGTAGACTCCGTAGAAACCCTGCCCTAGTCGCCCCTCTCGTCTCTTCCCCTGAAGCATGTGCCACATGACCTGACGGCGCGCGCTGACCCTCGTCCCTCCCGATTCTGGTCGTGAGGATGCTTTGGTCGTTCTCTCTCACACTGCCATTCTTTCAGAAGTTTCTTAAGCGGCTCTGACAAGCGGGGGGAAGCGGTTGATACAGGGAAAACAAGTCTACCTCAGAGGATTGGAGCGAGAGGATCTCAAACTTCTTCACAAGATGCTGAACGACGAAGAGGTGATGGAATGGGCTCGATCCAGGCCTGACAACGCAACGAGCATGGAGGAGTTGGAAAAGGAATACGAGGGAGAGTTGAAGGGAGAGAACGCGCGTCGAAGGACTTTCGTCATCGTTTCCAAGGCGACACAGAAAGTGATTGGATGGGCTTCGATGAGGTGGTGGCGTCCGTTCCACACCACCGCCGACATCGGGGTCGTGATTGGCGACAAAGGACTCAGGGGGAAGGGGATGGGGTCCGAAGTGAACATGCTCCTGACCAAGACAGCGTTCGAGCAGTACAACATGCACAAGGTCGAGTTGTTCACCCGCGAAGACAACAAGGCGGCCATTCGCTCTGCAGAGAAGAACGGCTACAAGATAGAAGGCAGACCGAGGGAGACGGTCTACTTCAACGGCAAGTTCCACGACGGGGTGTTGATGGGCCTCCTCAGAGAGGAGTACGAAAAGACGAAGCCCAGGCCTTCGGGTTCAGGGAGTCGATCGAGCAAGGAATCCTTCAAGTGAGGAGACGATGAGACCGCTACGGACCAAGTTCGCTACCGGCACGCGCACCGGGTCGGTCAAGCCAGGCAAGTGACTGTAGAACGAATGGTTCTCACGCGAGCCGCGTGGGTGCACCGGAGCCCCCGTGCCCGAAGTGCATGCGGCCCTTCCGAACCTGATAATCAGACGAGATAATCAGACGCAAGAATCATCCGCTTGGCATATGAAAAGGCCAGTAGGAATAATCCTTCCAGAGGAACGCAACGGAAAATGCAAGCAACTCAAGGAAAATGGGCGGGCAGATTCATCTGGGCGGCCGTCATCCAGGGACTCACAGCGGTCATCATCACGGTGATGATCCTCGACCCTCTCCAATACGTCACAGGCAAAGCCGACTACTTCTCTCCTGCGAAGGTGATAGCCGGCGAGAGCGGGGGCACCTGGTTCTTCACCGGGTACATATCCTAACTCGTCGTCGGAGTGATTGCAGTCGCAGTCACGGCAATCTTCTACTTCTACATCGAAGGAGTCATGGGCAAGGCGTACAAGGGACTCTCGAACTACCTGGCCCGGGGCCACCTCATCCTGATGAATGTGGGCGCAGCCGGCGCGATGTTCATCATGATGTGGGGAGGCTACATGGCGGGCTGGGCACTGGCATCGGCGAGCTCCGGAGGCGCGGGTCCAAGTGCACTACAGGTCCACGAACAATACCTTGGGCAGACGGTGGATCCAATCGGTGCATTCATCCTGCTCGCATGCATAGGCGCCCTAATGGGCGGACTCGGATACACAATCAGAAGCAGGGCACAATGGGTCCTGCTTCCGTCCTCATTTCACACCAACCCATCAAGGGCGAAACCCATAACGATTCTTCGAACGGCCCAACCGAGCCGGGCAGCCTTGCCCACGGAGAAGCGAAGTTTTCGGGCTTGGAAATCCTGGCCGAAACCTATGACGACCACGGGAGCCCTCAGGGTGCAAGAAGGAAAATGAGCTCGCCCTCAAAGTCGAGGTACTGGCATGCGGCATTCCGCGCTGCATCCTATGCGAACGTCTTCGGGGCGTTGGTCTGGACAGTTGTCGTGGTGTTATCCTTCCATCCGTTTTCCGAGATCCTGCCGATAATGGTCGGAGGAGGCCCAGGGTTGTGGCTTGTGGTCTCCTACCCGCTCTGCATCTCGCTTGGAGGAGGAGCATTCGGCTGGCTTTCTGGCCTTCTCTACGTGATTGAAAAGCAAGAGAACCGTGATGTCGGTCCCGCGCAAACAGTCTCATCCTGAACAATTCCCTCGGAAGACCATAACTTCTAGTGCCAATCCCCCTCAATGCTTATCCGTTGAATGTCGGTTATGAATCTGGATGAAGAAGAAGAGGGGGTACGCCTCGCTGATCATCGTTCTCATTGTGATAGGCCTTCTGGGGGCCGGAGCAATCCTCACTTTGGGCTCGGGGCTCTTCCGGCAGATCACAGCCACCTCTTCTAGCGTTTCGACAATGTCGACCGTTTCTAGTCCAAGCTCCACCTCAAGCTCCACCTCGACAGGCAGCTCGACTTCAACGCTTACTTCGAACAGCAACACCCTGACCACTGGATCCTCCCAGACGAATACCGAAACAACGTCTACTACGTCGAGTCCGGACGTGACTCGGAGCTCCACGACGGTGAGCAGTTCCACGACAGTAAACAGCTCCACCACGGTGAGCAGCTCCACAGAGACATCTCACCACACTTCCACCACCTCGACAATCCATTCATCGAGCACCTCTAGCATCCCATCGACTGAAACAACCACCTCGAACACGACAAACACGATAACTACTCAGAGCACCATCTCGAGCACGACAAAGACGACGATTACTCAGACAACCACCTCGAACACGACAACTACTCAGACGACTTCCTCCAGCACTCCACCGACCCAGACAATCACGTCGAATACCTCGACTACGAGTTCTAGCACTGTCACGAGCACGACGAACCCGACTTCCATCACTTCCGTGCCGGAGTTCTCGCTGGGGCTGGCGTCGATCCTGCTGCTGGCGATACCTGTCCTGGCTCTGATTAGGAGACGGTCTGCAGGTCTCGCATCCGAAACCTGAGTCAGTTCCATCGCGGTTCGCGGAGCAGGTGCGGGGAATCGCAGAACCAAGTGACAAGGCCACGTGATCAAGGTCTCGCCTCCATCGATGCAGGGTCCCGCGAGGTCCAGTCGGTCCAGATGGCTGTCGGCCATTTCCAGATCCTTGAGGCAGGCGGTCGGACGCGCGCGTCCGTACAAGGCCGTGCCTCAAACGCGTTCATGTATGCACGAGACATCAGGCTAAGTCTCAGAGTAGAGCTACACCGCGCGCGTGGGTGCGTACTAGCGAGGTTCCACCCTGACGCTAAGGCAGGGCTGGTCGCCGGCGAGCGGGGGCAAGAGATGAGACAATAGTTGCTCTGCGCTGATTCGTCTGACGATACCTGTAGGGGTGGTCTGTGTCCACGCGTCGTCTTCTCTGAGATACTCCCATGTCTTGCCCCGTTTGGTCGTGATGTAGATTACATAATCCGCGTTCATTCACAATCGATCGGCTCGGCATTCCTCTTTAGGATTGCCCTCGCGACGGGCGCCAGGAGCAGAGGAAGCTGCTCAGACCCGACCTGGCCGAGAAGAGGCGCGTTGGTTACCTGTCACTTCGAATGTTCTTTGCAGAAGTCATTAATCTTCTCGATGCAGCCGCTCATCACGCTTCTCGGTGCGAGAGCTACGATCCTGAAGTGGTTCGGAGCGCCAAAGCCAGAACCGCGCGTTGTCTGAATGAACTTCTCCTTGAGAAGAGCGTGCACGAACTCCCTGTCGTTCTTGAAGTCCAGTGATCGCATGTCTATTCTCGGGAAGATGTAGAACGCTCCCCTTGGCCTCACTGTGCTGAAGCGTTCGTTCTCCTCGAGCAACTTCATGGCCGACTCTACGATTCCTTCTATCGTCTTGACCATTTGGCCTACTGTTTGCTGATGCTCCGTTCGATTGTTCATCGCACTAGCTATCGCGTACTGAGCGGGCGTGTTTGAGGACAGCCTTACTCTGCAGTAGTCTGCGAGCTTGCGCTTCAGCTCGTCTGACACCCTGTCGTCCTCCGGAATCAAGGCATACCCTATCCGGAAGCCAGTGGCGTCAAACGCCTTCGACGCGCCATTGAGAATCAGATGGGGCGTGCCCTTCGCTAGCTCTCCAACGCTGGTGAAGCCCGCACCACCGAACACGATCTCGTCATATATTTCGTCGCTTACGAGAAGAATACGATGCTCGTTGGCTATCTCGACGACCTCTTTGAGTGCCTGTTTTGGCAGAACCGTTCCGGTCGGGTTGTTCGGGTTTGTTATGAGCATGTACTTGATTCTTCTCGACGTCGCTTTCCTTCCTCTGACCAGTTTGGCGAGTGCATCGAGGTCTATGCTCCAGTCGTTTGATTCGTCATACCTGCCGAGCAAGAAACTGCCGCCGAACATCCTTATCGCAACCGGATACTGAGTGTAGTACGGCTTCAGAATGACGGCTGTGTCACCTTCGTTCATTAGGGCGCTGTTAAGGAACGTAAGCGCCTCTGCAACTCCACTCGTTACCACCACGTCCTGTTCCTTCATGCTGATCCCGTACCTCGATCTGTATCGTTCGATCACCGCGTTGACTAGCTCCAAGACCCCCTGAGATCTCGAGTAAGATGTCCTGCCGCTTACGAGTGCTTCCACATAGGCGTCGATGATGTATTTTGGAGTAGGATAGTACAGCGCAGGGTCTCCGCTGCTCAGTTTGATGACTTGTTTGCCTTGTCTTCTGAGTCCTTCAGCGAAGTCATCTTCCTCTCTGATTGCCGAAAAGACGTACGCGCTCGATTCCGAAAGCACAGAAGTCTTCATGTGGACCAGTCGAAGAGCCGCGCCACTTGTACGTCTTTTAGGTCTTCGGTTTTTTCCCAAAACTGGGTCCTGGCGGGCCCACCAAAGACAAGCCCGGACTGGTCCTTGTTCTTGGCAGAATCGCGAGTCAGAGGAGTTTCTTATGCATGGCCAAGCTATTCAGACAAGTCAGAAAGGAGCTCCTCCAGACACTCTGGGCTGGAATCCACTTTCAGAACCTGTTTGAGAGCTGGCCCCACAGGACTCGAACTTGACAGTGCCCCTGGAGCCGGTTTGGGCACACACTAGACACGATGTTCATGGCTTCCGCCTCTGCACGGATGAAGGATAGACCCCACGCCTGCCATTGCGCAGGAAGGCCACTCTTCTGCTCTTCGTGTCTCCGTAGCGGTGGCGCTAGATCGTGCCTATGTGTCAGACTTGGCTGGGTTGCTGAGGCTCAGGCAATGGAATCAGATTCTTCAATGGGCGGGCAAAGACGCCTATCACACCACAGCCCACGACCACCATCCCGGCGATGAGAATCCCCTTCGTGACGCCGTAGTAGCTCGCCGCGAAGGCCCCAAAGACTACGCTGACAGGGGCCGTCAGGAATTCAACGAACTGTTTGAATCCAAATATCCGCCCGAGCACTGGGCCAGGGACAGTCTGCTGGTAGTAGACTGTCGGTATGGTGTCGGAAAACGGCAGGAAGAGGCCAAAGACGAAGATGGCCACGAGGGCCTCTGGCAGGGTGGTAGTAAAGGAGAGCGCCATTACGGCTGCTCCCATTCCAAAAAGCGAAGTGAGAATCGCCATCCTTCTCCTTTGCACTCTTCCTATCTTGGCAAGGTAGACGACGCTCGCGAGAATGCCTGCGGCGCTGAATGTCCCGAGCATGCCGTAGCCAAAGCTACCGGACCTCAGGACGTTATCCGAGAAAATCAACGCATAGACGTACCAGAGCGCCCCAAGGCCAAAGTTCGAACCCATTACCAAGATCGACATCCACACGAGATCCATTCTTGTCTTGAAGTACGCGAACCCTTCTTTGAAGTCTCTCTTCCACGTGTGTTGCATTTGTCCAAGAGGCATGGACGGCACGGTGATCAGCAAGAGTGCGAAGACCAGCACCACGAAGCTCAGGCTGTCGGCCAGAAGCGCGGCTGCGGTCCCATACAGCGCTATAGTGATCCCGGCAAGCGCCGGTCCGGCTATGCTGTCTGCCTGGAAGACTGCCGTGAAGGTCGAGTTCGCCCGTAGAAGACTGCTCCTCTCTACCAGAAACGGTACTACCGTATTGCCGGCAAGGTCAAAGAGCGCGCCAAGCAGACCCACAGAGAATGCGACTGCGAAGATGAAAGCTAGGGGGGTGTAGCCCAACAGGTTTCCCGCGCCGATCGAGCCGAAGAGCACGGCTCTCGTGGCTTCGGTCGCGAGCATTATCCTTCTCTTGTTCCACTTGTCGACATAGACCCCGGCGAACAGCCGCACCAATGCCCTGGGTATCATGAATACGACCCACGTGATAGCCAGATCGAATGCCGAGCCAGTGATCGTGTAGACGAGCCATGAGAGAGCCAGGTTTCCGAAGTAGTCCCCGAGAGAGGACACCCCTCTGCCGAACAGAAGAGCCAGAAAGTTCCTGTTTCTAGAAAGTGGTGGATACTGCGGCTTTGCCATAAATGGCCGACTGGCTGTACCCAGACGTTTAACGCTTACTTCATGCAAAGACTTTGTTCTTCGATGATCTCGTTTCCCAAGGCCTGACTCCCAAGGGCAGAACTCTTACGCAAGGCTGCAAGACAGAAGACCCTCATATCGCGGCCGGGCTTCGATTCAGCCTCCCAACTCGACAGTTCGCAAAAACCGTTCCTGTGCATTTGGGAATTAGACCCGCCGATGATATTCCACCAGGGCAGGACGTGTGAACTATGACGAGGGACCCTGTGCGTGCGCAAGCACGTAACATGCGTTCTAGATCTCGACGGGCGTGCTCGGTCGCGGGGAGTGCTTGTGGGTTGTCCCGCACCGCTTAAGGTGTCTAGCGTATTTCTTAGCGCTGATCAGCTTTCCGCATTTATGACATATGGGCACGGAGCAGAACACTTGTCCGCTTGTAATAAGCACTTCCCACACACCGAGGCAGGGACTTCAGCGAGAACTTCTTGTGACAAGCGCGCGCTAGTGAGGAGTCCCGAAGGAGCGGTCCCCTGCGTCCCCGAGGCCAGGGACTATGTAGCCATGAGAGTTCAGCTCGGCGTCTATGGCGCATGTGTAGAACTCGGCACGTGGGAACTCCTTTGCAACATAGTCGATGCCGCGTCGGGTGGATATCACCGAAAAGAACGCTACCCTCTTTGGCTTCCTGCCCGTAAGCACGTGCTTCGCCACCTCTCGCAGGGTGTGGCCTGTAGCCAGCATCGGGTCGGCCATTATCACCACGTCATCGGCCTGAATGTCCGGAATCTTCGCGTACTTCACGTCTATCTTGAAAGTCGGGGGCTTCCCCCTCCAGGCGCTGATGACGCCTGTCCGGGCCATTGGGAGGTTTTTGTACATACCTTCGACGAATGGGATGGCCGCCCTCAGGATGAGGATGATGATTATCTTGTTGTTCCCTATGATCCTCCGCCCCCTCGCCCGCCCCAAGGGCGTCTCGACGTCGACCTCCTCCGTCTCCATCGTCCTCAGGAACTCGTAGGCCATCAGCCTCCCCAGCCTGTAGACGGCCTTCCGGAAAGCGACCTGGTTGGAGCGCCGGTCGCGGACGAGGGTGAGCTGCTCCTGCACCATCGGGTGGTCCACGACGGTAACCTTGGGATTCATCGCTGCCCACGCCTCCGTGCTACGCTATTTATCGATGAGCGCTCGCGCGCGCTAGTTTCACTAATCCATCCTGAGAACAGGTAGAATAGATGCTGCGCTTAACCATCCACCACGACCTTACACGACGTATGGAATCCGAACGAAGCAGAACTACGTCGAACGACGCTAAACTCAAGAACTCCAGATTCCCGTCACACGCCAAGCGACAAACGCGACAGAAGTCTGGACCTCAAAGGGTCACAACGGAGACGGTTGGAGGTGCATCCCTACACTATGGCAACACGTCTTATCAAGATGAACCAGAAAGGCGAAGGAGCCTCAGAACCTACTATACGACCATTAATCAGCGGCCCCAACAGTGCTTGGAACGGCCCTCCTTGGAGCCGGGGCCCGAGTGCACGATGCTTGACTACGGCTGAATCAGCTGTATCTTTATGGCTTTCCGATCTTCGAAGCACTCGTCGGGCCTGTGCCAGTATGAGACCTCGGGCTCCCCGTACTGCCAACACAGCAGTACGTTCCTCCCATACCTCTCCGCAGGGAAGTCAATCAGACCGTAGTCTAGGTTCTTCACCTCAACTCCCAAGTCCTCAAGCTCCTCGACCTTCCTGCTCGCGTCCTCGGCCAGAGCGTCCAGCTGCGCCGCCTTCTCGGGGACCTCACCTGGTCTGAAGCCCAGCAGGCTGTACCTCTCCAATTCGGATTGAAGCGCTGCAATGACCTTCTTCCTTTCGATCAGTTCCTTCACCTTCGGCCTGATGTCCGACAGAAGCTTCGAAGCTTCCTGCGGCGTGAATAGGTGCTTGTCTCTGAAGTCGAACGACGTTTTGCGGCTCGCCTGTCTCTTTCTAGAGGCAGCCCATAAATTACTCCCGACTGGAAAAGATGCGACCCATCGTCTAATATTGTTTATAATTCGCGAATAAATCCAGAATCGCGATGTACACGCGAAGAGGCGACAGGGGCGAAACCTCACTCCTTGGGTCCAAGAGGGTCGCCAAGGATTCTCCACGCGTCGAAGCCTACGGTTCGATCGATGAATTGAACAGCATCCTGGGGGTTGTGGTCTCGCTGTCGAAGGATGCAAAGACATCCGCTTCGCTCAGGGAGGTTCAGAAGATGCTCTTCCTGGCAGGGGCAGACTCCGCCACGGAATACGGAGGTTCGCGGAAGGTCCCAAGAATCTCCTCGTCGGAGACACTCCGACTCGAGAAGATGACTGATGCTCTCCTCGGACGGCTCCCTACGCTCAAGAACTTCATCCTCCCGGGCGGGTCACTGATGGGAGCGCACCTTCAGGTCAGCAGGGCGGTCTGCAGGCGGGCAGAGCGGCGCCTGCTTACGGCTTCTCGAGTCGAGAAGATGAACCCCGAACTGCTCCGGTTCTTCAACAGGCTCTCTTCGTATCTCTTCAACCTCTCACGCTGGGTCAACAGGGAGGCAGGCATGAAGGAAGACGTCTGGAAAGCCGACTAGTCCAGCCTCAGGCGCGCGCTGCAACCGGTGAATTCGAGATACAGGCTTTGCCAGAGCTGCAGGTAATGAGCTAAATCACAGCAAACGATTTATTTCCTGATTAGAGACTCCTGTTATTGTTTACCATCAAGGAACTCCACCAGTACTCTTCAAAGGTGAGGCGGGCATTCCTCGAGAAGCTGAGGAGCTTGCCCTGGGAAACTGTGATCAAGAACCGCGAAGCCAGCTTCTACAGCATGAAGGACATAATGCTCCACATGATCGACAACGAAGACATGGTCGTGAGCGGCCAGATCCTCAAGGTGCCTGACTGCAAGAGGGCACGCGACTGGGAGGAGTACAGGGACATGCCTATGATTAGAGAGCACCTCGATGAGGTCGAAAAGAGGACCAAGGATTACTTGGAGAAGGCAGACGAGAACGAGCTAGGAAGGAGAGTAGACTTCACCGTTCGTTCTGGAACCTTTGACCTCTCAGCCGAGGAATGCTTGATGCAGTCATTCACAGAGCAGCTATACCACATGGGCGAACTGATTGCCCTGCTCTGGCAGGAGAACATCGAACCCCCGAGAATGCAGTGGTATTGGAACGGCCCCAGGACACGGACCTCTGAGCATTCCTAGGGAAACTAGGCCAGACAGAAGATACAGAAGATAAGCGGGCCCGGTGGGGTTCGCCTAGTATTCTTAGCCCTGAGCATGGTGTCCGACATCAGCGCAGTCAAGTATGGCAAGGTTCTTCCCAGGAAAGAAATCGGAGAGGAGACGTCGCTAAGAGTCGGAAGGAGCGATTCGACCGGCTAGCGCTGGATCGGAACCCCATCGACCCAGAGCTTCTTTCCTCCCTTGAGCACCTCCCTTTTCCAGATGGGAGCGGATGTCTTTATGCGGTCGATTGCGAATCTTGCGGCCTCGAAGGCCTCAGCACGGTGCTCCGAGGACACTGCTACCGCGACGCTGACCTCACCCACGCGCAGCCTCCCTTCCCTGTGTATCATTGTGATCCTCTTCACCCGCCATCGCGCCCTGGCCTCCTTCTCCACTTCAGCCAGGCGCTTCTCAGCCATCTCGTGGTAGGTCTCGTACTCGAGCCCTATTACGGCTCTTCCTTCGTTTCGGTTCCTCACAGTTCCGAGGAAGAGGACGACCCCCCCGGCTGAGTTGTCATGAACTGATTCGAGCACTTCTGCGGGAATAATCTTCTTCTGGGTGACGCAGGACCGGAGGGGGCGCATCGCGCTCAGCCTCCGACGATTGGGGGGATGAGCGCAACCCTGTCGCCGTCCCTCACAATCTCCGCGTCTGAGACCACTTCTTCGTTGACAGCCACGCGCATACCATCCCGCAGCTTTCTGAGAGGAGGATGAAGTTCGATCGCCTTCTCTACAACGAGACTGACGGTAGGAGTCCCGTCGAGGGTAATCTCCTCGGACCGTACTCCGGCGGCCTTGCGTGTCTGAGCGAAGTAGAGGATTCTGAAGCGTGTCATTGACCCTAACCCCCGATGGAGTTCATGTTCCGCGGCTTCTCCCACGTCTCCTTCACCCGAGGCATGTATCCCACCCCGTCCGGCTTCCGCCAGACTGCGTCTCGGATGAAGGCCTCGAGTTCAGAATCTGAACCGCCGTTTCTCGTGATGCGCTTCAGGTCGTGGTATTCGGTGTCGAAAAGACAAGACAGAAGCTTCCCGTCTGCCGTAAGTCGGATCCTGTCGCAGTCGTCGCAGAACGGCTGGGTCATAGGGGTGATCACGCCCACCTCCCCCTTCCCGTCTTCGAAACCCCACAGTGATGCGGTTTCCCCAGCCTCCCTGCCTTTTGGAACCAGGTGGAACTCCGCCGAGAGCCTCTCGATTATCTCCTTCCCGCTTACCATCGCGTCAGGACTCCAAATCCCAAGACCGTCGAGGGGCATGAACTCTATGAACCGGATTGAGATCCCTCTTTCTCTGGCAAACTCGACGAGGTCGCAGACCTCGTCGTCGTTGTAGCCTCGAAGCGCGACGCTGTTGAGCTTGAGGGGACGGAGGCCGACTCGCGCTGCCTCGTCAATCCCGTCCAGGACTCGAGGTAGGGCGTCAACGCCGGAGACTTTGGTAAATCGGTCCCTTCTCAGGCTGTGAAGGCTAACGGAGACGCCCCTCAGTCCGGCCTTCTTCAAATCTGCAGCCTTCTCGGACAAGAACCAGCCGTTTGTAGTCATGTCAACTGACTCAAGTCCACGCATCCCGGAGAGTCGTCCGACCAAGTCTTCCACTCCCCTTCTGAGAAGGGGTTCTCCCCCTGTGATCCTGACCCGGCTGATGCCCAAGGATACCAGGACCCTGGCGATACGTTCAATCTCCGCGAAGGTGAGGATATCCTGTGCAGGGAGCCAACTGATCGAACCCTTCTCCGGCATGCAGAAGAGGCACGCGAAGTTGCATCTGTCTGTTACTGATATCCTCAGCTTCCCGGCGGTCCTTCCTTTCTTGTCCATCAGCCTGCCTGACTGGACCTGTGTCGAAGGCTCCGCTTCCATTCTTCTAAAACCAGTGTCGCTGGCACTAAAAGCTTCTGTCGGTCAGTGATCCTAAGCTAGAATCATCCCGGCTCACGGTGACGCGAGCACGCTCGCTCCTCCATTACTCGAATGCTGTGAATCTCTCGTAGTGCGAATTCACTGTCGTTTTGTCGTCCCATTGCTTATCAGATAGAGATGCTCAGCTAGTCTCCCATCCGTCTCGTCATGGGTTGAAAAAATCAGATCCATGCCTTCCGCGCTAACTAGCTTCCTGTAGGAGGCTATGAAATCATCTCTTTCATGAAGGGTTGAGAACGCTTCATCCACCAAGATCATCTTCGGCGAGGCAAGGAGCGCCGTGGCAAGTGCCACTCTCACTCGCATGCCGAGGCTCAAGTGTCTGACAGGACCACCAAAATCAATCCCCAGCTCAGTCTTGACCTTGGAGACCTTCCCTTCCTCCGGTTTCATTCTCTTCAATCTCGTACCCCAGGTGATATGAGAATCTACGTCAAGATGAGGAAAGAAGGAGTTGGGCGTGACCATAATCGTCCCTCTCTTCTCGGCTGGCAGCCGGGTGACATCAACCCCGTCTATCCTGATGTGCCCATCATCAACCGGAAGCAGTCCTGCTATGGCTCTGAGTAGCGTGGTCTTTCCTGAACCGTTCCGTCCGGCCAAGCAGATGAATCCGCTGTCCTCAAGCTCTGCCGAAAGTGAGAATTGGTCCAGTTGTTTTCTCACCTTGGCCTCTATCAAACTCTCGTCATCTCCTCCGGATGAAATGTCCGACCAAAGTAATTGGCAGAGCTACAAGAATCATCGCCGCCGACGCCGTCACTGCCGCGTTCAACCCTCCGGGAATGGCACCACTGAAGAGCTGAAAGATCGTCACTGAGGCCGGACTTACTCCGTAGAAAGGATACTGCAGCACATAATAGGCTATGATCGAAATGGAGCCGAATTCTCCCAGTGCCCTGCTCATGGCAATCAGCGAAGCGCTCGCCACTCCCTTCAGAGAGTCTGGCAGCACAACCGAAAACAGGGTCCTGATTCGTGAGGCTCCCATCCCCATCGCGAACTCCTCGGCCGACGGATCCCTCGACTCGAAGTACGGCTGCATCGATTTGACATAGATGGGAGCAGACATGATGACGAGCGCGACCACCAGTCCCAGGATTGTGTTGAAGAAATTAATGCCGAAGGACAACAAGAATCTGCCCGTCGGCGTGAGCGGGCTGTCCAGAATCAGCAGTGCTACACCGATGATAGGATGAGGAATACCGACAGGTATGTCGACGAGAGCCTCGGCAAACGGATCTTTGCCCCTGGCCAGATAGTACGCTAGAGGGGTAAACACGGCAATGTCGACTATCGCGGCCAATCCGGATGAGAATAGGGAGAGCTCTATCGACCGAAAAACACCGAGAGTGTAACCTTCGGGCGTTCGAAAGGGGCCCAGACCATAGTAGAGCAGGACGACTATTGGGACAAGAAGGAGAAACACCGTGGTTAGAGCGACGGCTCTGAGCCAGTTCATGTTGTGCAGACTATGGTAGAGCCCCGGCTTCGGCTATCAGACCCTGTGAGACGAGCGCCTGGATGGATGCTGGAGGCGGTACATTGCTGTACAGCATAGCAGTTGCGAACGGCACCAGTCCGTAAGTAGAAAGACTCTTTGCGTTATGAACCACGTATTGGACGAACTCAAGAGCCTCGACCGTGTCAACCGCGCTCAGAGGGATAGTAATGCACAGAGCGATCGCTGCGCCCTTTGTCGTACCTGCCGAGTCCTCGTACGAGAACTTGGAATAGAACGAACTCAAGTTCGAACTCCCGAGGTTGACGTGGCTGTCCAGCGTGAGGAAACTAAGCTTGTCAGTTACCGCTGCGGACTTATAGATGAAGAGGAACTGGATCTGACCCGCCTGAAGCGGAGCGACAAGCGCCGCGGCATTCGTGCCGGTCACGTTGCCCTTGTTCTGGAGCAACGGACTCACGTAGGCCTGCTGGTTACCCCCGGAGTATAGGTATCCGGCAGCCTCTAAGACGAGCCAGCTTCGGAGACCGGCGGGGTCGGAGACGGGGTTCGAGATTCCTATCCTAACGCTGCCAGAGGTTAGAGAAGCGTAGAAGCTATTCCAATCAGCTGTGGCGTTTGACCTCTCTGCCGTGTTGTCCAGGTTGATGATGCCGGTGGCCGCGGAGGTCTGCGTGGAATTCGAATAGGCCAGGACCATCTGGTCCGAGGCGAACCCAATTGCCCAATTCGACGAGAGGTTCTTCAGGTATGCAGGTCCGGTTGCAGAAAGTGCTACCGAGATGAAGACGTCGTCCGGCGCGCCAGCTGCAATCTGGTTCGCGTCTGCGAACGAACCTCCAGACTTCACGGGCGCGACCGGTACGCCCGTGCTTTGAGAGAAGCCATTAAGAAGCGCGGTAGCTTCAATGGCGTAAGCATCTGCAGAGTATGAGAGCAGGGGAGCCAGAGCCACGGAGGTACTAACCAAGGTGGACGTAGAAACCGAGATGGACGCAGACGTTGCCGTTTTTGTCGATGTTACCGTTGTCGTCTTGCCTGACGTCGTCGAGACTGTGTAGGCCGCGACGCTTACCGCAATGACTGCAATCACTATTGCCGCGATTATGGCGGTCGAGACTCCTCTTCTTGCCACTTTCAAGAGCGTCATGCATCCCCCTGCATAACGCTATAAATCCATTGCGAAAGCCAAGGTTTAAGTCTCGAATGGGCATTGCGGAGAGGGGTTCAGTAGGACTTGAGGCACGATGTGAAGCTGAAGCCTGTTCCGCATCTTTCCCTGGAGGACAAGAAGCAAACCGTCTTGCAGGAAGTCGACGCAAGGCTACTCCGGAGAATCTCCGAGACCAACTCCCTTGCAGAAGCGGCCAAACTCCTGGGTATCTCTTACAGGAACGCCTGGGACAGAATCAGGAGACTGGAATCGCGTTCCGGTAAGAAGATGCTCGAGTCAAAGGCTGGGGGAGCGGCTGGTGGGAGTTCAAGACTCACTCCGGACGGAATGACTTTGTTCAGGGAATTCAGGAGTGTCCGAAAGTACCTATTCAATGCACTGGACGACAGAGATTCCGCGGGCAATGTGGGCTACAAGCTGAGCGCCAGAAACCGGGTCAAGGCGAAGATTACAACAATAAAGAAGGGCGACGTTATTGCCATGATTAAGATGGCCGCAACGGACCCGGTCGCGCTCACTTCCATAATCTCCAACGAGGCGGTTGAGGATCTCGGATTGCAGGAAGGCGATGAAGTCCAGGCGATAATCAAGGCGACAGAAGTTATGGTAGCAAAGGGGATTCCATCCTCCCGTGACAAGAAGACGAAGACTGAGAAGTAAACTCGGACGCCTGCTATCCCTCATAGTTACGAAGAAGGAAACAGACGACTTCGCGTGCGCTCTCTCCACTTCTTCCTCAGACCTTATCGTCCCGAGGTAGGTGGCACCCCCAGGATTCGGAGACTGCTGAATGCGCCCACCGAGCAAGGCGACCCCGGTAGGCTGCCCCCCTACAACCGTGGCTCAAGTCTTCAATGGCCGGCCGGAAGACTGCTTCCCCAAGGATTCCCCCGGGGGTAAGATTTTTATATTTTCGAACGCCATAATCGAATCTTGACCGGAGAGAACTCAGTGGGACGGTCAGTCCCACCCGCTGACACCGTTCTGAAGGTTACGGGGACCGCGCTCTATACCTACGACTGGGAGTTGCCAGGCACCCTGCACGCAAAGCTTGCCACCAGCACAATGCCACACGCGAAGATTGTAAACATCAACATCGGAAAGGCGAAGGAAGTCCCGGGGGTGGTGGCGGTCCTCACCGGCAGGGACATGCCGTTCAGGGTCGGAATGTACGCAGGCGACAGGGACCTCCTTGCTGTGGACAAGGTCAGGTGGGTCGGGCACCCCGTTGCCATAGTCGTTGCCGAGACCCTCGAAGCGGCCGAAAGGGCGTCAGAGCTGGTGGACGTAGAATACGAGCAGCTTCCTGTGGTCCTCGATCCGTTGGAGGCACTCAAGCCGGACGCCCCTCTTCTGCACGAGAACATGCAGGAGTACAACCACGCGCCGGCGTTCTACCCGATCCCGGGGACCAACATAGCCAACAGGTTCAAGCTGGTCCACGGCGACGCCGAGAAGGCGCTCGGGGAGGCCGAAGAGATAATCGAAGATGAATTCAGGGTCTCTCACGTGAGCCACGCCTACCTGGAGACCCAATGCGTGGTGGCCCAGTTCATGAGGGACGGAGCGATGGAGATATGGACGAGCTGCCAATCCCCTTTCGTAGTGAGACAGATAATCTCAGAGTCTCTGAAGATTCCATACAACAAGGTCGTCGTCCGGACCCCCTTCGTCGGGGGAGGCTTCGGCGGCAAGGCTGGGCTAGGGTGGGAGGCGCTGGTGGCCATGACGTCCAAGGCCGTGGGCTACAGGCCGGTGAAACTTGTCCTGTCGAGGAAGGAGAACTTCGCATCGTCGGCCTCGAGAGAGGGGGTGGTGGCGAACGTCAAGGCCGGGTTCAGGAAGGACGGGAAGTGCATCGCCTACAAGGTGAGATTCGTCCTCGACGCAGGCGCCTACGCAGACTACACGGTCAACGTCTCGAGGGCTATGGGCTACTCGGCCGAGGGAGTATACGAAATCCCGAACGTCTACTGTGAATCCCTCGCAGTCTACACCAACAAGATACCGACTACTGCCATGAGAGGATTCGGCTATTCGGAGAGCAACTGGGTCTTGGAACAGGTGTTCGAGAGGGCGGCGAAGAGGCTCGGCATTGACTCGGCCAAGATCAGGCGGATCAACCTCCTAAGGCCCGGCGAGTCGCACACAGCGACCGGGGAGAAGCTCAGGGAGGATGTCGGCGACCCGCGGAAGGTCCTACAGTCTCTGCTCGAGGGGATAGGCTGGGAGCAGAAGCTCGCCCCTCCGACTGAGCCCTGGAAGATAAGGGCGAGGGGGTTCGCCCTCTGCGTCAAGGGGCCTTCACAGCCACCTAACGCCTCGTCTTCTGCCATAGTGAAGTTCAACGAAGATTCGACCATAGACCTGATCGTGGGAACAGGGAGCTTCGGGCAGGGGACAACGACCGGGCTGTCCCAGATGGTCGCCGACCAGTTCGGCATGGCCGTTGAGCGGGTTAGGGTCGACAACATCCGGGACACGGGGAAGTCGGCCTACACCTGGCAGACGGTGGGGAGCAGGGGGCTGTTCACCGATGGGATGGCCACTCTGAGGGCGTGCGAAGACGCGAAGAGCCAGATAGTCGAGCTCGCGTCCCAGGTCCTCAGGATTCCCAAGGACCAGCTCGAGGTCACGGAAGGGAGCGTGAAGGCGAAGGGGCGCCCCTGGGTGACGATCCCTCTGAAGGACCTCGTCTTCGGATACGTGTACCCCAACGGGAACACCATAGGCGGCCCGGTAATAGGACGCGGCTACTTCACGTCGAGCCTGAACACCTACCTGGACCCCCAAACCGGGCAGGGAGTCCCGACCATCTTCCACACCTTCGGCGGGTCCGCTGTCGACATCGAGTTGGACATGGTCACGGGCGCCATCGAGGTCACCAAGGCGGTGCAGGTCTTCGACGTAGGCAAGGCCATCAACCCGCTGCTCCTGAAGATGCAGCTTGACGGCGGCTTCGTGATGGGGATGAGCATCGCCCTATTCGAGAAGATAAAGTTCGACGAGCAGGGATGGGTGACGAACCCGAATTTCACCAGCTACTACGTCGCTCGCATGAAGGACGTCCCCGATGAGCTCGTGGCCAGGTACGTGGAGACACCGCAGTTCGATGGCCCCCTGGGAGCCAGGGGAATCGGGGAGCTCAGCATGATATCAGTGGCCTCTGCCATATCCAACGCAGTATACAGGACGATAGGGGTCAGGCTGAACAGCCTTCCTATGAGCCCCGAGGTGGTCTGGGACGCCGTAAGGGCCCAGAGGCCGGACCTGCTCGCCAAGGCCATGGAGGATTACTGCAAGGTGGAAGGGCCTGTGAAGGTGAGAACTTGAGCTTCGGCTCTCCCTACACGACATTACCTGACTTCACCTACCACAGACCAAAGACCCTGGACGAGGTGCTCAGCCTGCTGAAAGAGTACGGCGACGACGCGAAGATCATGGGGGGCGGGGTGGGTCTCATCGCGTTCATGAAAGAGAGGCTGATGTCGCCAGGGCACGTCATCGACATAAAGGGGGTCAAGGAACTGAGGGAGGTCAAGCACACGGCGGGCAGGGGGTTGAGGATAGGTGCGTCTGTGTCCATCTCGGAGCTGGTGGAGGACGGAGTCCTGCGGGATGACTACACTGTCCTGCACGAGGCGTTGGCAAAGGCTGCGGACCCGATGATAAGAGGACGGGCAACCCTTGTGGGGAACCTCTGCGAGGCCATACCGTGGGTCGACAGCCCGCCCGCGCTCGGGGCCCTGGACGCGTCCGTGGAGATTGCAGGGGCCGACGGCACGCGAAGCGTCCCCGTGTCAGGCTTCATCAGAGGACCTGTGGACATCGACCTCGGACCCACCGAGGTTGTGACAGCCCTGGAGATTCCTCGCGTTCAGGGCAGGAGGAGCGCCTTCGAGAAGTTCACTGCTGGGTCAGAGTTCTCTGTCGCGAGCGTCGCAGTCGCGCTCTGGCCGGAAGGGGAGAAGAGAGGCGCGAAGGTAATCTACGGCGCGGTCAACTCCACTCCAGTCCGCTGTGAAGAGGTGGAGCGGCTCCTGGGGAAGGAACTCACGAGGGCTTCGGTGAGGAAGGCCGCCGACATCGCCTCGGAGAAAGTCGAATGCGTGAGCGACGTCCTCGCGACCGCGGAGTACAGGAAGCACCTTGTGAAGGTAATCACCGTCAAGGCTCTTGGGAGGCTGCTCTTGAAATGAGAGAGTGCGTCGTCAAGGTCAACGGCCGGACCAGGAGGGCCATGATCAAGGACAACGAGCTGCTGCTGGACCTGTTGAGAGAAGAGCTGGAGGTACGAAGCGTGAAGGCCGCCTGCTGGAGAGGGGAATGCGGGCTGTGCACTGTGCTCCTCAACGGGGTGCTGGTGAAGTCTTGCTTGGTGCTCGCAGTCGAGGCAGACGGCGGAGAGGTGACTACAGTGGAAGGGATAACGGAGAACGGAGAGCTGGCCCCAATCCAGAAGGCCTTCGTCGAGCACGGTGCGGCCCAGTGCGGGTTCTGCACTCCTGCATGGATTCTCACGACACACCAGCTATTGAAGACCAACCCCCACCCTAGCGAGAAGGAGCTCACTGAGGCCGTCGCCGGATTGATCTGCAGGTGCGGAACGTACAACCAGATAAGGGAGGCAGTGGCTGACGCCTCAAAGGCCTACGAAGGGGCCCGCAGGGCTCCGCTTCAGAAGGGTTAGTTCTCTGCATATCGTTGCGCATCAATGACGTAGCGGCTACTTTCTGGCCATCTTCCGATGGCGCCGGCTCAACCCCGTCGCCGGTTTCCCGCGGACTCTCACCGCACTCCCCGCCCTTTCGCACCTCCTCATCGCTCTCGCTGACGGGCGTCCTCTCTGAAGCATGGACGCGCGCTGCGAGACCAGACTCTAGGCCAGACGAATCCCTCTGTCTACTGCCATAACGCCTATAAGCGGTCCGGGTCGGGTTTTTTGACATGGTAAAGCCAGCGGTTCCCATTTCGTTCGACAGCTTCACTTTCTCCGTCGAGGAGATTGAAGGCTTCCTGGGGGGCATCCCTGACAACCCTGCCTTTCAGAAGCCATTCTCGCCGAAGCTCTACACTCTGAAGAGCGGCGAGCAGATCGTGATCAGGCCGGCTGCCAAGACCGAGGCCCCTGCGATCCTCGAGTCTCTCAAGCCCCTAATCGACTCAAAGTACGACAAAGACTTCTACCACCTGGTCGGCACCAGGACCTACGCAGAGATTCTTGCGTGGTACCAGAACAGGCTGAAGGACACCTACGTGATTGTGGCCACCAGGAAGGACGGAGAGCTTGTCGGCTTGGCCGACCACAGGTTCTGGGACAAGAACGTGGCAATCAGCCTTCACACGCTGGTGCTAAAACGGGCAGAGAGGGTGGGGGTGATGCTCTACCTCTCGAAGATCGAGCACGCCTTCGACGTGGTGGGCGTAAACGAGTGGTGGGCCACCTTCGAGAGTCCGTTCGGTTTCAGGCTCGGTTTCAGGTTCAACCACGTGACGAAACCGTGGCCGGAGATGCAGCACGAGCTCGGCGGCGCAAGGATCTTCTACATCAACAGGCAACAGTGGGAAGAGTACGTGAAACCCTTCGCGAAGGAGAAGAACTGGCTCGGCACTCGCCCCATCGCGAAGAACATCCTGAATGCAACAAAGCCGCTTAAGCCCACCTCCAAGTTGGAGATAGAGCTCTAGACTCGTCGGAGGGCAGGCCATCCCCGCGGGGAGCCGGCAGGAACTCTGCCACCAGCACCGGAGACTGGCCTGGCACCCTAGATTCAGAGAAGCCTGTCGAGGGCGTCGGCGAGCTTCTTCTCGAGCCTGGGAGCCTGTTGGAGGTCGACCTGGGCGCATCTTACCTTCTGGCTCTCCAGCGCCTGCCGGAAGATATCGAGCCCCAGGTTCAGTACCACGAGCTCGGACCCCAGAAGCCGTCTTCTCAGATCATTCTTCGCCAAGAAGCTCACTCCACTTCTTCTCTAGCTGGGTCGAGGCCCTGGCACCTCCCACCACCAGCGCCGAGGCAACCGCCATCTGCGCGTTGCTCGCGAAGAGCACGGCGCCGGCTTCTGACAGCCTCTTGCTCTGCTCATTGAGGGACTGAGGGTCGGCTTCGGTGCCGCAGACATGCGCCATAACGACCAGCCCCCCTCCCCTCCTGCCCGCGCCTCTTCTCGCCTCCTCGATGGCCCCCACCAGCGCGCCTCCGGGGTCGGGTGACGAACCGTAGCCGAGGACGATGTCGAGCATTATCACTGCGACGGACGGATCCTTGGCCTCCTGGAGGATGCGCAGCCGCCTAAGGGTCGGGTCTATCATGGGATGCACCCTGCCTGAGGTGAAGAACTCGTCTCCCAGGTCGACCACCGAATTGTTCTTGCTAACGCCAGGGTCTTCTAGGCGGTATCTGCCCGAGAGGGGAGTGTTGCTGAAGGCTTCACCGATGAGCTCTCTGAACACGAGAAGGGTTTCGTGTGCCAGGGTGCCGCCGCTGTAGAGGCCGCGAGCGTACTTCTGCCTCGGACCGAGGCCGGACGAGAGCTGCCTTGCCGTAGCCGACAGCTCTTCGATGCTCGTCGATAGCTTCTCTTCAAACTCTCTACGAGATTTGGCGCCAAAGATGGTGGAAGCGTTCGCTACAGCGGAGTGCAGCGTCTTGCTGTAGCGGATGCGCTTATCAGAGACGGACGGGGCGTCGAGCCCAAGAAAACAAGCGACGATCGGCTTCCTGGTCCTCCTTTCGACGTACCCCATGACCTCTTCCATTACCCTGTCCGTAGGAGTCTTTGCGATTATCACTATCGCCCTGGTGCTCTTGTCGCTCTCGAGAAGTCCGAGGCAGTCCTTCATCATCAATCCGCCTATGTCTTCCGAGACATCGGACCCTCCGACGCCGAGCGCGTGAGATACTCCGAGGCCAATCCTGTCGAGCAATATGGACACCTCTTGGATTCCGGTCCCCGCGGATGCGACTATGCCTACGCCCCCCCTCCTGACCGCGTTGGCAAAGCCCAGCCCGATGCCGTTGATTATCGAGGTTCCAGCTCCGGGGCCCAGGACGAGAAGCCCCTTGGAACTTGCGAATTCCTTCAGCTTCGCTTCCTGCTCTCGTGGCACGTGGTCGCTGAACAGGTGTACGTTGATTCCCCTCTTCAGCAGTTCCATGGATGGTTCGAAGGCCTGACCGCCAGGCACTGAAACCACGGCCAGGTTCGCGTCAGGGAGATGCTCCAGGGCGGAACCAACCGAATGGAAGGTGATTGCCTTGAGCCCCTCGGGAGCAAGGGGCGGGGAAATCACCATCTTCTGGATCCTTTCTACGGCATCTTCGCCGTTGGAGCCAGCTTTGACGCGGACTGCGAGAATGAGGTCACCATCGCCCGCGGCCTTGCCTTCGGGGCCGAGAAGCCTGAGGTCCTGTAGGAGACGCTTGTTCGTCTCAGTTCCCATGGCCACCACGGCGTCGTCGACTCCTGGGAGCTTCTTCGCCTCCTCTGATAGGCGCATCAACTGAAGCGAGTCGCGGAAGAAGTTCCGCTTCACGACGTTGATGGCAGCCAACGCTGCGGAAACTGCCCCCCATTGGTGATAAACGTTTTGCGCTCGAAACCTTTTAACAGGTCGCGGAACCAAAAGGCCTCGACCCGTCTTGACTGTTTCAAGGGAGGAAGTCGAGGGTGCGAACGCGGAGGCCGTCGAAAGAATGATGGATTCCGACCCTGTCTGGGTGGACATCGCGCCCGCGAAGGAGAAGCTGGGAGGAATGAAGAGAACACTCCTACATGCGGGCCCTCCCATCACTTGGAAGGAGGCGAGCGGACCCCTCCGAGGAGCGATCATCGGCGCCTGCATCTACGAGGGGTGGGCGGAGACCGAGAAAAGAGCGGCGAGGCTGGTTGCGGAGGGCGAGATACGGCTGGACTGCGACCACCACCATAACGCCGTGGGTCCCATGGCAGGGGTGATCTCCCCCAGCATGCCCGTGTACGAACTGAAAGACAGGAAGTTCGGCGCGAAGACCTACTCGAACATGAACGAGGGGACGGGGAAAGTCCTCAGGTATGGCGCATACAGCAAGGAGGTTCTGGAACGGCTTCGTTGGATGTCCGAGACCGTCGCACCCGTCTTCCAGGCAACCGTGAAAGAAATGGTGATCGGAAACAGTGCCCTCTCTCTGAAACCGATGATCGCCCAAGCGCTGACCATGGGAGATGACTGCCACAACAGGTACGTGGCTACGACGTCGCTCTTCGCAAAGCAGATCGCTCCATACCTGGTGAGGACAGGATTTGACAGCAAGACGCTCTCCCAGGTGAGCAAGTTCATCGATGAGAACAACTTCACGATGCTGAACATGGGGATGGCGGCCGCCAAGGCAATGACGCTAGCGGGGCACAACGTGAAGTACAGCACCATAGTCACGGTGATGTCCAGGAACGGAACCGACGCGGGCATCTGGGTTAGTTCCTTGGGCAACCGGTGGTTCACGGCGAGAGCACCCGTCCCCAAGGGCCTCTGGTTCCCGGGTTACACCGAGGCGGACGCGAACCCCGACATAGGTGACAGTTCCATCACGGAGACTGCTGGATTCGGAGGATTCGCAATGGCCACAGCCCCGGCCATAGTCACCTGGGTTGGAGGAAGCGTCCAGGCTGCAACGGAAGTAACGAACAGGATGTATGAAATCACGCAGGCAAAACACAAACACTTTCTCATCCCGTTCCTCGACTTCAAGGGGACGCCGACCGGGATTGACCTCAGGAAGGTGCTGAAGACCGGTATCGCGCCTATCATCAACACGGGAATAGCGCACAAGAAGGCGGGCGTCGGGCAGGTGGGCGCCGGGACCATTGCATTCCCGATGGAGGTCTTCAAAGATGCCTTCGGGGCGTACGTAGACAAGTTCGGAGCATGATTCTGAGGGCTGCAGACGTCGGAGAGCTGGTTTCGTCCTTCCTCGCTCACGCATCAGAGGGAAGGGTAAGGCGGGTCTTCCGCAGCTCTGCCTATATCGAAGCCGAGGACGAGATGATCCTGCTTCTGCGGGGACCGCTCAGGTCTCCCATGACGGTGAACCTCTCAGCGGCCGAAGACTTCGGGAGACTTCTTGCCGCTGACGAACGATGCGACCTGGGCGTGGGGAGACTGGAGTTCGGGAGGATGACTGTGCGAACAGAAGGAGCGAATGTGTACCACGGTGGTCTCGGGAGGGATTCGTCGATCGCCCCCCTGGCCGGATCCGAGCTCGTCAGGGGCATCGTAATGCTCAGGCTTCTCTACGGTGCTTCCCAATCGAAATTGGATATCGTTACCGACGGCTCGTTCAGGCAATTCATCCGCACCGTCCTGTTGCCTCTTGCGGAGGGAGAAATGGCGGAAGCCTATCTGCCAAGGAATTACTTTCCGCTGATTGGCATGGGTGGCGGGTTCACCCCGGCTGGCGACGACCTCGTCGGCGGCTTCACCGCTGCTTTCAATCACATGGCACGCTCGACCGGCAGGGCGGAGATACGGCTGCCGAAGCCCGAACTGGAAAAGCGGACGGTCCGGGAGAGTGCGGCGTTGATCGACTACGCCCAGAGGGGGTACGTCGACGAGGAAATGGAACGTCTGATCATTTCTGCATTCGGCGGCAGGCCCGGGTTCTTCGACGACCTGCTGCAGGTGGCGAGGCGCGGACACACTTCGGGCATTGACTTGTCTTCGGGCGTTCTGCTTTCAGCGGCTGTTTGCCGGGACCGCACGACGCGTGAGGGGGCGGTGGAGAAGTGCCTCAGGGCCCTCACTAATCCATAAGCTCGTAACCCTTTAATCCGTCCCGACTGGGCTCGGAACTGGCTTGGAAGAGAAGGCGCAGGACCGACCCGTGCTCGAAACGGTTGGGTTGACGAAGAGATTCGGGAATCTTGTGGCCGTGGACGGGATCAACTTTTCGCTGCGCAAGGGCGAAATCCATGCCCTTCTCGGGGAGAATGGTGCCGGAAAGTCCACCCTCTGCAACGTCCTCTACGGGTACTACAAGGCAGAGGGGGGCGAGATCACGGTGAAAGGGAATCGAGTCAGGTTCTCTTCCCCGAAGGACGGCATCAGGGCGGGGATAGGGATGGTCCACCAGGAACTGATGCTGATCCCGAACATGAGCGTGCTTCAGAACCTGAGCCTGATGACCGACCTGAAGCTGAGCAAACCCATTCTCGAACTGGGGGGAATAAAGAACAAGCTGATGGCAATGGAAGAGGCCTACGGACTCCAGGTCGATCCCGAGGCAATGGTGGAGAACCTTTCGGTCGGCGAGAGGCAGAGAGTCGAGATACTCAAGTGCCTCTTCATCGGAGCAGACATCCTCCTCTTCGACGAGCCGACCAGCTTCCTCACCGAGATCGAGACAGAGAAATTGTTTGCCAGCCTGAAACGCATGGTGGGAGAGGGGCGGTCGATCGTTTTTGTGACCCACAGAATAGACGAAGTGATGCAGATCGCGGACAGAATCACCGTGATGAAACTGGGAAAGGTGGTCGCGACAAGACTCAGGTCCGAGGTGACACAAGACCAGTTGGCCATGCTCATCGTGGGTCGTGAAGTCTTGTACAACGTCCAGAAGATACCCACCCAAATCGGCCGACCCATGCTGCAGGTCACGGACGTATCCGCTGACAACGATATGGGTTCGCACGTTGTTCGCGGGGTGTCCTTCGATCTAGGTGCAGGGGAGATACTTGGTGTCGCCGGCGTAGCAGGAAACGGACAGAGAGAACTCGACGAAGCCATCACCGGTATGCGAAAAGTCAAGACGGGCAAGATTCTCATAGATGGAGAGGATATTGCGAACGATACCCCAGACGATGTTCGCAGGGCCGGAGTCGCGCACGTCTGCGAGGAACACAAGACGGGTTTCATTTTCGACTTTTCACTGAAGGACAACATGATTCTGTCTCCCTTCCTCTCTGAGCGCTTCAAGAACGGTATCTTTCTCGACGAAGGCAAGCTAAGAGAGAAGACCAGAGAGTTGCTGAAAGAATTCAACGTTACGGCATCCTCCGAGGAAGCCCCTCTGAGGACTCTCAGCGGTGGCAACAAGCAAAAATTCCTTCTGGCACGTGAACTCTTCTGGGGACCAAAGGTAATCGTTGCGAACAACCCAACGAAGGGCTTGGACGTCGGATCCGCTGAATACATCAGGAACGTCTTGATGAAGCAGAAGTCGGAGGGGAGGGCGATCTTGATGATTTCAGCTGACTTGGATGAGATTCTCGACATGAGTGACAGAGTTGCTGTAATGAATCAAGGGAGGATCGTCAAGATAGTGCCCGCGAAGGGGGCAGACATTCTAGAACTCGCTACTCTGATGACCACTAGTACCCAGAGTAAGCAAGAGTAAAGGAGATTCCTCTTCCTTCTAGCCCTTCTTGTATGGCTTCAGCAGGAACTTTGGTGTTCTGGCCTTTCTCCCGAAGACAGGAATCAGGGCAAGAAGGAAGACGTAGGGAAGCATATTGAAGAGCGTGGAAAACGACGCCACGCCGAATCCGGATAACGAGACATACTCGCTCTGCGCCGCGTAAACTATGTTGAAGGACAGCGCCGCAAACAGGACTCGATAGGGTTTCCAATTCGCGAAGTAGATCATCGCCAGCACGATGAAGCCTCTTCCTGCAATAACGTCTGTCTGGAAGCCCGGAACGAAGTTGCCCGCGAAGTAGAAGCCCGCGACTCCGAACGTCAGGGCAGCGAATAGCGTCGCGAGGAATCTGACCTTGTTGACGTTGACACCCATGTTGTCTGCCGCCTTGGGATTCTCTCCGACTGCCCTCACCCTCAGCCCCAACGAGGTGCGCGTGAGGAAGAACGCCGTTACCACGACGAGAACCAGAGAAACATAGGCCATGACGTTTTGCTTGAGGAAAATGATCCCAAGCGCGCGCGGGCCCGTGTTCCAGTTTGTGATAAGAGACGGCAGGGGGATGTAGTTGGGGGTGAGGCCGCTGGGATAGACGACGTTGATGATAACGAAGGAAAGACCGAGGCCGATAAGGTAGATGGCGAGGCCCGCGGCTATCTGGTTCACGCGCAGCCGAATCGCAGTGAATGCGAAGAAGGCGCCAATCACCCCCGCAACACCGATGGCCGCGAGCAGCGCAACCCAAGGATTTCCTGTCATGTAGTCGACGACGAAGGTCGTCATTAGGGACATCAGCATTATTCCCTCCAGCCCCATGTTCGCCACCCCTGACTGCTCAGACACTATCTCGCCCATTCCGGCGAACAGGTAGAAAGGAGAAAGCTGGAGAGTGGTGGAAAACACGCCGATGAAGACGTCGGATAGTGCGACAGTCAAACCGCATACTTCCTTTCAGTCAGGTAGTTGCCCAGAAGGATGCCAAACATCATGATACCCTCCATGGCGAATTCGACATATGTCGTCACGTTGGCCGATAACGCCATGGACTCGGCACCGATGGTCATGTACGCGAAAAAGAATGAGGCGATCCCTATCCCCAACATGTGTTTCCTGCCCACAAGGGCACAGATGATGGCGACCAAGCCGTAGTTGGTGGAGAATGAGCCGATGTCGAGTTCGTATCGGTAGCCCATTAGATAGGTAGCGCCGGCAAGTCCTGCAAGCGCTCCTGCCGTCAGCATCGTAACGGTCATCACGCGCGGGATGCTTATCCCAGCGTATTTCGCAGTCTCGTGGCTCTCGCCCACGGTGTTCGCCTTGACCCTGAAGGGGGTGCGCTCGACCACAAGGTAGAGGATGATCCCCATGGCTATGGTGGCGGGCACGGCGTAGGTGATTGGAACGCTACTGACGATGCTTGGGATCTGGAACTTTGCCGGGAGTTCGGCGCTGTGTGGGAACCCGAGGGCGGTTCCAGCGCTCTTGATGGGGCCGCTGAGCATGAAGAATGCAAAATTGATCGCGACAACATTCAGAAGAATGGTCACCACTATCTCGTTAGCACCGAATTTCACCCTCAGAATGGTGGGAACCGCGATCCAGAGCAGGCCCCCCAGGGCAGCGCCCAAGATCATCGCGACGTACAGAACTGGCCAGGGGAGGAACGCCAGGAAAACGTACACGACGAACACCATCACCATTCCGATCAGGAGTTGACCCTGAGCCCCTATGTTCCATAGGCCTGCCTTGAGAGCAAGCCCCACTCCCATCCCCATGGTGTAGAACAAAACGAAACGGACGAAAATCTGCTGGCTCCCTCCCGCGAGCTCTATCGGATTCAGAAAAAGAGAGGACAGGGCCACTCCGAGGTTGCCGCCGGCATACACCACCACCAAGAGCCCGGCAAGAATGCCGAGCCCAATGGCAAGGACGTTGTACGCCGTCGCCCGAAGCCATCGAAGGCCCTGCGTATTCGCTCGCACCTTTTATGGTAGACTCGAAACTGGTGGTAGGTAGCTGAACAGGGCTGCCATGTTTCCGGTCGGCATGCCGCCGCCGGAGGGCACTGTCAGAGTTTTGTCTGTGCAGCTGGATGCGGTAGGATTAGCGAAGCAGTATGGAGCTCCGCTGGATGTTGAGGCGAATGATATGATGATTGCCCCCTCCACGATGTCGCTTTGCAGTGCAAGGCCCGCAGCCTTCACAGCGGCTGGGAGGTTGGGACCTGGCTGCACCGCGATCAAGCCAGAGGCCATGTCGACTTTGGTGTAGCCCCAGTGCCAGTTGTTGCTGACGAATTGCTCCAGCGCCTTGAAGAGTGGTGTGTAGTAGTCAACAACTATCGAACCAAGCAGGATCTTGTTGTCCGCTGGAATGATAGCCGTGAGGTTTGTGTACACGTTAGAAGCCCATACCTGTGGCGTTGAGGGCTGGGTCAGAGCAGCGCCCAGCACACCAACATCGATGCCGTCGCCTGAAGAGAAGACCACGTCGGCGCCATTAGTGTAGTCGTTTGTTGCGGTAGTTTCGGCTCCCGAGCTGTCAGCCCAGGCGAAAGCCTCGAATGTGTTGGTGATGGTCGGGGTTGCAGGGCTGGTGTACATGACACCTGCGATGAACCCTTCGTGACCCTCCCAAATCGATGGAATGTCGCCGCCGCCGACTAGTCCGAAACTGTGGGTCTGGCTGACCATGCCTGCCATGGCGCCGAGGACGAATCCTCCGCCGCTAAGGTCTAGCCAGATTCTGTAGACGTTCGAGTAGTTGGCGACAGTGCAGTCAACGCACACGGACATGATCTTGGGATAGAGGCCGGCGAAGGTGTTCGCCTCTGCTTGGTACTGACCGCCCATGAATATGACTACGTTGTAGCCCAAAGCTGCCCACTGCTTGGCGGGAACGTCAGCGTCAGTTCCTGAAGCCTTGTTCTCAGCGACGCTTAGCGTGAGGCCAGTCTGGTTCTTGATCTTGTTGATGGCGTTGTACGCGTTGTAGTTCCAAGAGTGGTCATCGGGTGTAAGTGGCAGGATTATTCCAACCTTGAGGGCGCCGATGGTGCTGAGGGTAGCGGTACCGGTCACCGTGGTGGTCACCGTACTTGTGACTGTCCCAGTTCCGGTTCCTACAGTCTTTGTGCTTGTGTTTGTCACTGTCTTTGTACTAGTCGATGGATATGCGAAAGCGTAGGCTGCTACTGCGAGGAGGATGAGGATGATGACGATAAGAGCTATTACGAGCGTTGTGATTCCTTTTCTTTTCGTACCGTACATCGCTGATTCGACGACTCTGTTGTTATTTAAGGTCGCTTGCTTGCTCGTCGGACCTAACTGAGCTTCATCTTCACGCAATCGAAGAGTTGGGTGACGATCTTCTTGACGTTCCCCTCGACGAGGGGCTTCGCGAGACTCCCGAGCGGTCCGTTGATGTTCACGTTGGCATCCCAGCTCAACTCTGACTGCTCACCGACGGCCGCGATGGTTATGTTGACCAAGGCAGTGAAGCCGCTCCCGGCCCCGGAGCCCGCCAGTTCAAGGATGGCAGCATAGGACTCGCGATCCTCCTTGACAACTCTGGTGTTGGTCTGGAAGGTGCCTCGTATGAAACCAATGGAGACCTTGACCGTGGCGGTAATCCGCTTGTTCTCGCCCACCGTGTAGGTCTGCAGGCCGGGAACGCACTCGATCACCTTGCTCGGGTCGGAAACGAAGTCCCAGACTTTGTCCCTGTTGCTTGGAAGCGTCAGTTTGCCCTGAAGTTGCACGGTAAGAATTCCGGGTTTGGTGATTTAAGGGTTAGTCAAAGCTGGAGTTAGGCCACGCGACAGGCTCGCTCTGCTCGATTAGCGAGTCTGGAGGGATCCCGCCAGCTGTCGCTTTTTTCCCCGTGCCGTTCCGCAGCGTGCGACAGACTTAAAGCACCAAGAGGGCGTTCTCACGCCGATGTCCCTAGATTGGTCTCCGCCTGAAAACGTAACACTGAAGGAAGTCAAGATAAAGGTCGAAGACATCGAACCCATCCTCCGCGGCTTCGAGTCCCCTCTGCTGAAGGTCGAATACCCGCCAGGATACGTGAACCTCCCGGACGGAGAACGCATGCTAGTCAGGAGGGCGAGAAGGGAAGACGCGCCCATCGTGATGAAGACCGCCCTCAAGCTCTTCGACCACGACACTGACTTCTTCGACCTCGTTTCGGCCAGGGTCTACGCGGAGTTCCTAGGCTGGTACCGCGCCAGGATGAAGGACCACGTCGCACTCCTAGGAATCATCAACGGCGAACTCGCAGCCATAGGGAACTTCAGACTCTGGGACAATGACGTTGCCATCAGCCTCCACACCCTGACCTTCAAGAGGCGCGCAGGGATAGGAGCGATCATGTACGCAGCCAAGGCCGAGTATGCCTTCGACCTCATGGGAATCAAGGAATGGTGGGCGACCTACGAAAGCTACACCGGATTCAGATACTGGGGAATAAAGTACGCCCAGTACCAGAAGCCATACCCACAGATGCAGCACGAGCTGGGCGGAGCAAGGATATTCTTCAACACAAAGGAGGACTGGGACAGGTTCGTGAAGCCAATGCTGCAAGACAGGCTCGTCATACGCCCGGCCCCCGCTGACCTCCTCGCTTCCGGCGAGAGAGTGGCCGTCCCCAAGGAAGTCGAAGTGTAGGCCTCCGCGAAAGCGCCCGTCCATAGAAAGGGAAGCCTAGCCGAGGTGACGGTCCGGATGACCACTGTCCAAGGAAGGGGCTCATGCCTTTTATATCACGTGACGGCTCGCCGAGCGTATGACAAAGCTTTACGACCTGTCACAACCATTGAACCAAGAGACCCCCTTCTGGCCTCTCTATCCGCCCTTTGAAGTGAAGTTCATCAAGAGAAAGGCTGAGCAAGGGGTCAACGCCATGTACATCATGACTGCGATGCACATCGGGACCCATCTGGACGCGCCGCTCCACTTCGTGACAAACGGCAAGACGATAGACCAGATACCCCTAGAGTGGCTCTACGGCCCCGGAATCATCGTGGACGTGAGCGAAGTCGGGGACCTGGGCATCTACACAGAGGAGCTTGTGGAAAAGAACGCGAAGCCAGCCGGGGGTGTCAAGGAAGGCGACCTTCTGCTGCTATACACCGGCTGGAGCAAGTACGCCTGGTATCAGAAGCCCAAGCCCAATGGCACAGCCGACGAAGAGAGATACATCCACATGCACCCAGGACCCACCAAGGCATTCTGCGACTACCTGCTGAGGAAGAAGATCCACATATGGGGGGTGGACGCCGTGTCGACGGACCACCCGATGAATCTCCCCATCGGCAGATTCCTTCCCCGGGTCAGTGACAAGGTGAAGGCCGCGGCTGCGAAGAGGTACGGCCAGGAGAACCTGGCGAAAATCTTCCCAGAGGAGGACTATCAGGTGACCCACAACGTCCTGTTCCCCCATGACTGCATACACATAGAGAACCTCGGCGGGCAGATCGAACAGGTCCTCGGAGGGAAGAAGGCGGTCCGTACTACGTTAGGCTGCTTCCCCTTCCTGTTCAAAGGGGGCGAGGCCGCCTTCGCGAGAGTTGTGGCATTCATGGAGTAGAAACCGATGCAGGCCTCTTCAACGGGTTGGCTACTGGCGATTGCGGACGACGGGAAACTGGCTGACATAGACGGGGCCACGTTAGACCTCAGCCATGGCGTTCCCGCAGAGGCTTTCGCTCAGTACGACGGCGTCGTAGCTGGCACTGCCAGAGTCGGCGGAGTCGAGGTGGCCATCTTTGCCCAGGAGCCGACCTACAAGGGAGGGTCCATGGGTCTAACGCACACTAAGAGGCTGGAGCGACTGGTCAGTGTCGCAATCGAGAAGAAGCTGCCATTGATCGGACTCTATGACTCGGGGGGAGTCCGAGTGCAGGAGGGCGGGGGCTCGCTCGAAGAGGCGAGTGCCCTCGTCGGCAAGCTGTTGAAGGCGAGGGACGTCGTCCCTGTGATCAACGCAGTGATGGGGACGATCACTGGCGCCGCGACCTACTCGGCCTCCCTAGGGAACGTCCTTGTGATGCTGAAGGGGAGGAGCAGGATGTTCGTCTGGGGTCCGGGCGTAGCGAAGGCAGAAACAGGGGTCGAAGTCGGGATGGACGAGCTGGGTGGGACAAGCGTGCATTCGGAAAACGGGGCTGCGTCGCTAGTCGTCGCGGACGAGAGGGAATGCACGGAACTGCTGAAGGTGCTCGTGGGGTACCTCGGTGGAATGCCGGGGGCAGCCGTCGGCCCCAGCTCCGCGCCAGGGGAGGGCGCCATGGGAATCATACGATCTACCTTCGACGGCGGGTCGTTTATCGAATTCAGAAGCTCCTACGGCAGGAGCTTGATCACGGGCCTTGCCAGGCTGGGCGGCAGGACGGTGGGCGTCGTCGCCTCCAACGGAGAAGTGCTCCGCGGGTTCCTCGATGTCGATTCGTGCAGGAAGCTCTCGAGGTTCGCTTCGATGTGCAACTCACTTCGAATCCCCATGGTGACCTTCTTGGACTGCCCGGGAGTGTACCCTGCGCCTGAACAGGAGCGGTCGGGGATCATTACCGCAAGCGGGGAGGCGATTAAGGAGTACGCGTCGGACAGGTCTCCCAAGGTGACGGTCGTGACCGGTGCAGCCTACGGGGGGGCTTTCGTGGGATTCGCCAGCAAGGCTCTGGGGTCAAAGAAGGTGTTCGCCTACCCGAAGGCGAGGATATCAGTGATGGACGTCCCATCCTACCTGGAGATCTTCCAGAAGAAGAAGCTGGAGGCGATGAAGGCCGGGGAAAGGGAGGCAGAAGTCGAGAGGATCACAGCGGAGTTTCTCAAGCAGATGGACCCGCGCATAGGTGTCGGGGCTGGCTACATCGACGAGATAATCGACCCATCCCAGACTAGGGCCAAGCTGATAGCCGCTTTCGGCTGACTCAGTCACCTGTCGGTGAGTCCTGTCGTTCCTGGGTGATCTCCACCAGCACCCGACCCGTGTCCTTTGGGTGGATGAAGTTGACCCTGCTGCCGAACTTCCCGTCGGCGGGCTTCTCGTACAGGAAATGAAATCCCTTCGCGCCCAAGTCCTTCATGCTCTGTTCGATGTCCTCCACGGCGAATGCGATGTGATGGAGACCCTCCCCCCTGTCTCTGAGGAACTTCGCTACGTTGCTGTCCTCGCTGGAGGGCTCTAGCAGCTCGATGTTGACATCGCCGACCTTCAGCAAGGCTATTCTCACCTTCTGGCCCGGAACCTCCGTTCGCCTTACGTCAAAGTCGCCCAACGCTGTGTAGACCGCCAGCGCCTGATCAATGTTCTTGACGGCAACGGCCACGTGGTCGAACTTCAAGTCTAATCACCTAGAAGGGCGGGGGCGCCCTGTACACGCCGTAGACATCCCTCAGAGCGTCGCTGATCTCGCCAACACTGCATCCAGCTCCTACTGAGTCTGTTATGGAGGGCATCAGGTTTTCTCCGTTTTGGGCCGCGCTCTTGATGTGTTCGAGGCAATCCCTGATGGGCCCCAGTTCTCTGGAAGACTTCATGCGGCCGAGCTGGCGCACTCGCACTTTCTGAGTGCTCTCAGGGAGGGGGTGGACTTTGTGGCTGACAGTCTTCGTCGGTTTGAATGCGTTCACTCCGACCACGATTCTCTTCTTCTTTTCGATCTCTAGCTGCTTGCCATAAGCGGCGTTGAGAATCTCTCTCTTGACGTATCCACTTTCTATGGCCTTCAGCATGCCCCCCGCCTTGTCGATCTTCTCCATCTCCTCGAAGGCGAGTTTCTCGAGCTTGTCCGTCAGGTACTCGAGGTAGTAGGAGCCGCCCAGTGGGTCGGCAGTGAGCGTGACTCCCGATTCGTGTGCAATCAGCTGCTGGGTTCTAAGAGCCAGCCTGGCCGACTCCTCAGTCGGGAGGGAGAGGGCTTCATCTCTGGAGTTTGTGTGAAGGGACTGGGTGCCACCCAGGACTGCGGCAAGCGCCTGAATCGCGATCCTCACGACGTTGTTTTCCGGGTCCAGGGCAGTGAGCGTCTCGCCCGCTGTCTGGGTGTGGAACCTCAGCTTCATTGATTCTTCGTTCTTGGCTCCAAACCTTTCCTTCATGATCTTCGCCCACATCCTCCGGGCAGCCCTGAACTTCGCCACCTCCTCCATGAAATCGTTGTTGCAAGCGAAGAAGAAGGAGAAGTGTGGGGCGAAGGCATCGACATCCAGACCCCTCTCGACTGCGGCTTCGGTGTAGGTGATAGCGTCGGCGAAGGTGAAGGCTAGCTCTTGGACGGCGGTGGAACCTGCTTCCCTAATGTGGTAGCCGCTGATGCTGATTGGGTGCCACTTCGGATAGTTCTTCACTGAGTATTCGACGAGATCCATCGCGAGGGAAAGCGAACGCCCAGGGGGATAGATGTAGGTGTTGCGCGCCAGGTACTCTTTCAGGATGTCGTTCTGAACCGTTCCCCTAATCTCGCCCCTGGGGACTCCAGACGCCTCTGCGACAGCGACGTACATTGAGAAGAGGATTGGAGCAGTGGCGTTGATCGTCATGGATGTGCTCACCTTCCCGAGGTCGATTCCCCTGAAGACTCTACGCACGTCGTCGATCACGCTCACCGCGACTCCTACCTTTCCAATCTCCCCCAGCGCCCTGGGGTTGTCAGAGTCGAAGCCGAGTTGCGTCGGAAGATCGAAGGCCAGGCTCAGGCCCGTCTGACCCTGCTCCAGCATGAACCTAAGTCTCCTGTTCGTTTCCTCCGAAGTGCCGAAGCCGAGGTACTCCCTCATTGTCCAGAGCCGTTTCCTGTACATCTCGCCGTATATCCCCCTAGTGTAGGGAAACTCACCTGGTGCCTCCTTCACTGGGATTGATTCTGAAGGGGAATAGAAGGGCTTGACGTCCACTCCCGAGAGGGTCCTCGATTCCGATGGCTCCAACTGGTGTCTTGCCTCCTGCGTGCGTTCCTCTTCCCTCCGCATTTTAAGCTTGGCCGTGGGAACGGATATAGCCACACGGCAGCGTAACAGAGCCCATGCGGGGGCCGAGGGGATACATCGCAGTCGCCGAGGCATTGGAAGTGCTGGGGACGAAGAGCAGGCTCAGGCCCCAGGTCGTAAGAGTGGACCCACAAAGCGCCTACGGGCGCGTCCTGGCCGAAGACGTTGTCGCAGGGAGAGACGTTCCGGCCAAGGACACCTCTCTAATGGACGGCTATGCCGTGAGGGCGGCGGAACTGGCCCTGGCAAAGAGGGGGCGGCCTGTTTGGTTGAATCTCCGTGGAGAGGCGCGCCTGGGAGAGACCTTGGATGCGAGGCTGGGGTGCGGCGAAGCTATGGCAGTTTCTACCGGATCGAACCTGCCGGCGGGGTCGGATTCGGTACTGAAGGCAGAGGACGCGAGGAGGCGCGGCCGCAAGGTAGGAGCGACGAAGGCGCTGGACGCGTGGCAGAACGTGTACAGGGCCGGGGCTGACCTGAGGAGGGGCGATCTGGCCCTGCCCAAGTGCAAGGTGCTGAAGGCCCAGGACGAGGGGATGTTGGTTCAACTCGGGGTCAAGTCAGTGAGCGTCTACAGGAGGCCGAGGGTCGGGCTCATGGCGACGGGCAGCGAACTGACGAACGCGTCCAGACCAGTTTCTGGAAAGGTGGCGGAGACCCATGGGCCAATCTTCTCTCGCATCCTCGGTGAACTGGGGTGCGAACCCGTACAACTGGGCATCGTCCCAGACGACGTTCGAAAGCTGTCTGCGGCCCTGACATCCGCTCTCCGCCGTTCGGACATAGTCTTGATGATGGGAGGGACGTCGATGGGAGTCCACGACGTGGGGGAACTGGCGATCAGGAAGCTTCGCCCGGAGGCCATCTTCCACGGGCTGACGTTGGACAGGGGCAGGGTGACTGGAGGGGCTGTCGTTGATGGAAGACCGGTACTCATGATGCCGGGCCCGATTCAGGCAGCGATGAACTGTTTCCTCGTGCTGGTTCTGCCACTGATAGGCAGGCTCCTGGGCGGAGCAGAGCTAGCGACAAAGCTGCCTGTCAGGTTGTCCAGGGATTGGGAAGCGAGGGCGCACTACAGAAGCTTCACAAAGGTGGCTTACCTAAGGGTGTCCAGGAAAGGCTCCTCCATGTCGGCAGAGCCGATGGTCGCAGAGACGGAATCCATGTCCCTGCTTACGGCCTCGAACGCTTTTGCCATTGTGCCCCAAGAGGTGGCAGTGCTGAAAGAGGGGGTGGTGGTCGAGGCGGTCCTGCTTCCTGGATTCTCTTCAGTGTGACCTGTCTCTGGACGCCAAGAGGGCCAGGGCTCTGTCGATGTCTGAGGGGGTGTCAATGTCGAGGAGAATCCCTTGGTCCTTGACCGGCAGCTCAAACACCTCTTGTTCGTGCCTCCCAATAACTTCCTTTGCACCGACGTCCCCGGAAAGCTCGAGGATGAAACCGAACATGGCCCTTTGGAAAAGGACCGGGTTACCACGGTTTCCATCGTGGACGGGGACCACGATTCTGGCACCGGTCCTTTGGTAGGCCGCTACCAGGGCATTGACGGTTTCCGGGAGGACCAGTGGCTTGTCTCCTAGGCCCACGATGACAGCCTCGCTTCCTCCTTTAACCGCCTGGAGTCCGAGTTTCAGGGACGAACTGAGTCCACGGGAGGGGTCGGAGTTTACTATGTATCTGAGGCGGGGGCCGTTTTTGCGTTTCAGCGAGTGAGGCTGGTCGACGATGGCGATTACCTCGTCAACGCAAGACGATAGGAAGACCTCTGTCGACAGGTCGAGGATTGTCCTTCCAGCCAGCAACACACTCTGTTTAGGTCTCCCCATCCGCTTGGAGAGTCCCGCGGCCAGGAGGAGCCCGGTGATCATCGACTGTCGACATTCTCACACTCATCGGACTCGGGTTAAACCTAACGGTGGACGCTTCGGTTGGGGGTCCGTATTTCCGGGTGCGGCGAACTTGGCTTCCTCCTCCAAAAGTAAATAACGCGGATTTCGAGCTTACCACGAGATGAAGCCGACAGAGTTCACCCGCTTGACTGACGAGCTTGCCGCCAGGGGAGAGCCCTTCGCAGTGGCTACTGTGGTGAAGACCGAAGGGTCCTCACTAGGGAAGCCTGGGTTCAAGGTAGTGATATCCGGGAAGGGCCAAGTGCTCTACGGGACCCTGGGCGGAGCTTGTCCCGAGGCTGCCATAGTGCACACTGCCAAGAAGGTGCTCAGCACAGGGACGCCTAGAATCGTCAAAGTCTACCTGGAGAGCGTCGACAAGGCAGTGGAGGCAGTCGTCAAGAGCCAGACAGAGGACGAAATCCATGTCGAGACGAACTGCGGGGGGACCATGGAGATCTATGTGGAGCCATACCTCCCTGCCCTGAGACTCGTGCTCGTCGGCCAAGGTGGGAAGGACGAAGTGGAAGACGCCTTGGTAAGGCTAGGGACGCTATTGGACTTCGAGGTCGTAGTCATCGACCATAGCCCGGAACTAACTCAGGAGCCCGACAAACTGATCAGGGATTCGGACTACGACCTTTCGAGATTCGAGTTTCACCCGGGCGACTCGGTGGTTGTACTGACCAAAGGAGAAAGGGACGCAGACACACTTCAGACCATAGGGAGGAGTCTGGTTGGGTACGTCGGAATGATGGCCAGCAAACAGCGTGCGGCGGACGCCATCAGGGAACTGAGGAAACGGGGGGTCGCCGAGGCCTATCTGGGGTCTATACATACCCCTGCCGGAGCGGATATCGGGAGCCTCACCCCCTTCGAGATCGCCCTCAGCATCATGGCGGAGGTCGTTGCCGTGAAGTACGGGAAGACGATCGCGAACAAGAGCCTGAGAGCCGAGGGACAGGCCCCGATCAGCTAGGCTGGGATGAGAGGTTCGAATCTCTCACCAAGGGCTTCCGAACTCAAACGGGCGAAACCGCTGTCCGTGACAGAAGAAATCGCTAGCGCCGGCATGGGTTCTGTCCCGTAGTTGGTTGCTTTGACCCCCCTGTCCCGCTCCCCAGCCCCGAGGAGAAGCTATAACCGGCTGCCGCAGACTCGAGGCCGTGTCATTCAAGCAGGTTGACATCTCGGGGAAGCCCGTGGTGGTGAGGGAGGCAAAGGCAGTCGGGACGATCCGCCTGAGCCCGGCCACCGTTCGGCGGATCAGGGAAGGGACAGTCGAGAAGGGAGACCCGCTCTCACTGGCGAGGCTGGCAGGGGTGACGGCCGCAAAGAAGACCTCCGATATCGTCCTGCTCTGCCATCAGCTCAGGCTCGACGGGGTCGAGGTCACCCCGCTGCTGAAGGATGACGGGGTCGAGGTCACAGCATCGGTCTCGGCTCGCGAACGGACCGGAGTGGAAATGGAGGCTCTCGTCGCAGTCGCAGTCGCCCTTCTCAACGTTTGGGACGCAGTAAAACAGTACGAGAAGGACCAGAAGGGTCAGTATCCGGTGACGAGGATAGAAGGGATCAGGGTTACGAGCAAGGTGAAGAGGCCCCTTGAGACCGCATGAGAAGCACAGGGCTGGGGGGCAGGGAAGGCTCAGATTCGTGGTTGCGACAGTGAGTTCGAGCAGGTACCTGTCGAAGCTGCGAGGCAGGGAGTTTGAAGACGAATCCGGGGACGTAGCCGAGAAGCGAATCACAGGCCTGGGGCATGGGGTCCTGAAGAGGCTCCTCATCTCAGACGACGCCCGGATGATAGCGGGCGCAGTCAAGGACTTCCTCGGCGGAGAGGGGGACGTGCTGATATTCCTTGGGGGGACAGGCGTGTCGAAGAGGGACGTAACGGTAGAGACCGTTCGGCCTTACTTCGAGAAGGAGCTGGAAGGGTTCGGAGAGCTTCTCAGAAGCTCCAGTTTTGCCGAGATCGGGGCGGCTGCCATGCTCACACGGGCCACGGCGGGGGTGGCCAAGGGGAAGGTCATCCTCTGCATCCCAGGTTCTCCGGACGCAGTGAGACGGGCCCTTGAAATGTTCGGTGGCGAGCTCCCCCACGTGCTGTTCGTGGCGCGGAGCTAGGGCCAGCGCAAAGTTTAGGACGGATAGACTGAGGCGGAACGTCACTTGAAGGCCCTCTGGGTAAGCTTGACAATCCTAGCGCTGCTGTGCCTGCCTGCATCCTACGCCCAGTCGGGTCCTGTCACCATAGTCTACGGGAGGTCCTGGCCGCGCTCCATAGTCATCGATAGTGCAAGAGGAGTCGCCTATGTCGACGGGATGTCAGGGGACTATCCACCCACAGGCTTCTCCTTCGGAATCATCAATACGACGAGCCACACCCTGGAGCCGTCGGTCCTCGGCTTGAACGTGACTCCTGGAGAGATGGCCCTCGACCCGGCCAGCGGGGACGTCTACGTAGCGGGCACCAACGTAGCAGGCGCCGATTCCATCGAAGTCTTCAACGGGACAACGCAGAGCTTCACCCGGCTGATGAACGCCGGCGTCCCAATCAGGTACATCCTCTTCGACAGCGTCACAGGGGACCTGCTCCTCACGGCCAACAACGATGTCTACCAATTCGACCCGGGTACCGGGACGATGCTCAGGAACGCGACCGTCGGTAATCTGGCCGATGGCATGGCGATCGACACGTCGACCGGAGAGGTGTACGTTGCAGACTACCTTTCGTGCTCTGTCGTCGTCCTGACGACCGCGTCCCTCGAATCAGTCACAACCATACACCTGCCCGCCCCGTGCTACCCGTCTCAGATGGCCTTGGACCAGCAGGCGCGGTCCCTGTACATCGCTTCCGGCTCGAACACAGTGGACATCGTCAATACAGTTAGCAACACCTTCGAGCGAAGCATCACGGTCGCAGCTGACAGCACCAACGCAACCTTTGCCATTGCCCTTCAAGAGGGGACAGGAAACGTCTTCACCCTCACAGAACCGGGGACCACTGTCACCCAAATCGATGGTTCGACCGGAAGCGTCGTCGGGAGGTTTCAGCTGACCTCTGTCGCCTACGAGATGGCCGTGGACCAGGCCACCGGAGAATTGTACGTCAGCGCATACCATGATGTGATGGTATTCGAGCCCCTTCACACCCAATCGTCGTTTACAACAACAACAACGACAACAACAACGACTCTCCCTCTCGAGGCTGGCTTGGCCGCCGCCGCGCTCGCTGTAGTGGCGCTGTCGCTGGTCCTCATTCGTCGGAGATCCAAGTAGGCTAGTGCAAGGCGACTGCTAAACACGGCGGGGTGTGGTGAGTCAGCGATGCCGAAGTGTATCATCCGGGCGGTTTCCGCGGTCCTTCTCCCTGCTGACCAGCCAGTCTTGCGTCGCGCGTTTCAAAGGCTCCTGCACCCTCCAAGCGATCAACTCTTCTCTTGGCAAGTTCCTGAAGGTACGCTTCGTATTCGAGCTCAGAGTCGACATCGACCACTATCGCCCTGTTGAGGACCCGCTTGGTGAGGCCGAGCGCCTTTGTAGGGCGCTTCGCCAAACGCTCTGCTATACTTGCGACCTCCTCCCCGAACCTATCATCGGGGAAGACCCAGTTGACGAGCTCAAGGTTCATGGCCATGGTCGAATTAATCGATTCCTCAAGAAGCCCAACTTCCATTGCCCTCGCCTGTCCGAGTATCCTGGTCAGCCAGAAACTAGTTCCAGAGTAGGGGACCGGCTCGACCTTAACAAAAGCTTCGCGAAAGGTGGCCTTGTCCGACGCACCTCTAAGGTCGCACGCTAGCGCGAGGCCCAGGCCCAGTCCAGCGGTAAACCCATTGATCCCCGCAATGACTGGTTTCTCCATCTTCTTGATCCGCTGAACTATGGGATTGTACTTCAGCATCAAGGCCTTGCCCAACGGCAGCGGCTTTCCACTGCTTTCGACCGCCCTGTCAGAGTTCAGATCTTCGCCTACAGAGAAGGCGCGTCCCTCGCCAGTCACCACAACGCACCCTATTCCGGGACTCCTCTCTCCCTCCCTGAGCGCCTCCAGCAGGTCACTCCCCATCTGTTCGTTGAAGGCATTGAATTTGTCAGGCCTGTGGAGCCTTATCCACAGAACGCCGCTCCTCGACTCTGCCCTGATCGTCTCGAGGTCCAACTACTTGCCCTTGAACTCGGGCTTGCGCTTCTCCATGAATGCCCTCATCCCTTCCGTCTTGTCTTCAGAGGCGAATAGAAGGTAGAACAGTTCTCTCTCGAAATCGAGGCCGTCGGCGAGCCCCATATCGAATGCCTTGTTCACCGCCATCTTGGCCTGCCTTACCGCCACCGGCGACTTCGAAGCGATCTCAGTGGCCACTTTCTTGGCATCGGTCAGGTACGCCTCCTTTGGGACGACCCGACTGACCAGACCCAGAGTCTTCGCTTCTTCCGCGCCGATCATCTTTCCGGTGAGGATCATCTCCATCGCCTTG
>Ga0116111_1000222_pt1 | contig 49050 bp, 53 predicted proteins | sample June2015DPH_8_10_FD_89720 | JGI IMG/M metagenome (GOLD analysis project Ga0116111, IMG submission 89720) | Peatland microbial communities from SPRUCE experiment site at the Marcell Experimental Forest, Minnesota, USA - June2015DPH_8_100 | ecosystem: Environmental > Terrestrial > Soil > Wetlands... | reverse complement strand
GAAGGTGGACAACTGGCCGTCGGAAAGGCCGTCAAGAGCCGTGCGGGCGGATCGGATAGACCTGTTGACAGACCGAGCGCTGGTCGGCCGCCCAGCCTGGTTTCTTACTGTCTGAATCGCAGCAGAAACAGCCTGAACCGTGCAGCCCTCACTTTCGCGCGCCATTAGAGCGCGGAGATGGGCGTGCCCTCCTCCGCGGCACTCGATCGGGAAATGACCGCTTGCGGACGCGGGTGCAAGGCCGATCTTTTGGAGTGCGGCGACTCGTCGCCGCTTTTGTTCGCCGCGACTCGTCGCGGCGAACCTCCGCACCGGTGACGAGTCACCGGCGGCCAAAAGCGGGAGCGAGCTCCCGCACTCCGAAAACGGCGCCACCGATCAGAGCACCGGTGTTTGATGGCCATGCGAAAGCCGCCCCGGACACGGGGGCCAGATGACGAGCCGCGGAGGAGGCCAACGCGGGTGGCCCGAAATGTGGATCTAGGCCATCTGTTCTAATGCGGCCTTCGCCGCCAGGAGCACAGAAGGTGAGACCCAAAGAGAGGATCGCGCCAAGCGGCCCAACGCAGATTCGGCCTCAGTGCGGCTCAAGCGGCGCGTGGCTGCCGCCCACAGCACAAGCCCCAGGGACCCGTGAACCTCCAATCCCAATGACTGCGCAAGCAGACGCGCGGCAGCGTCGTCGGTCAGAAGCCAATCAGCTCCCAGTTGACGCGCTAGAGCGATGGCCTGGGCTTCCCCATAATGCAGCAACCCAGCCTGTTGCCAGGAGCGTGCTTCCAGCGCTGGACCAGAATCGAGTTGGGTCACGTGCAACCAGGCGGGTTTATGCAAATTCCATGCAGCTTCATTGCTGCGCATTTCCCAATCGACAGCGATGGGAATATGGACATCGCCGGCGGGTGATAACAGATCTCGCACCCCGGCTTCTTCGAGGTGGATCAAGGGGCCGGTATCGCACACGAAGCGCTTCATCGCTGGGCGTTCTGTTTCTCTCGCAGCGCCCATTCAATGTCTTCGCGCTGAAAACGTTCCTGGAGTTCCGCCGTGCGGTGACCAAGGAATTCCACGAGGGCAACGCGAACCGCCTCCCCCTCATCGTGGAACCATCCCGCGGCTACCAACCGCGCCAGTTCCTCGGCGAGCTTTTCCGGCAAATCGACATTTATGGATTTCACAGTAATTCAATCCTTGGATACCGAACGTTGACGCGCTCTTCGTGACCGACCCGCTGTTCCACCTTTATCATGCAGGTCTCCCAGCGTTATTGTACGCCAGAGGCTTACCATTTTTCACCTTTAGATTCTATGCCCCGCGACCGAGGCCGGTCCCCGGGTGACGCTGCGGCACGAAGGAGGGCGCTGATCAGGGAAGGAGCAGGTAGCGGAGGTGGGCGTACTTGGCCCTCCTCCGCGGCACTACATGGGAAAATGACCGCTTGGGAACGCGGGTGCAAGGCCTATCATAGGCGGCATATCGCGTCGGCGACCCCACCGATCAGAGCACCCGCGTTTGATGGCCATGCGAAAGCCGCTCCGTACCCGGGGCCAGATGACGAGCTGCGGAGGAGGCCAAAGGGCGTCCACCTCCGCGCTACCATCTCGCCACACAAACGTAGCGGCGAGTTTACCTCGCCATATGGCGGCGTAAGGCCGCCGCGAAAATGGCGGGGTAAACCCGCCGCTACGAAAGAGGCTCTCGATCGGGAAATGACCGCTTGGGGGTGCAGGTGCAAGGCCGATCATGGGCGGCATGGCGCGTCGGCGACGCCACCGATCAGAGCACCCGCATGTGATGGCCATGGGAAAGCCGGTCCGTACACGGGATCAGATGGCGAGTCGTGGAGGAGATTGGAAATTGCAGATTCAAGATTTAAAAACAGGCTCCGCCCGTTGCTGAGGGGCGTCGCCGATCCCTGCTCACTCCAGACGATCGCGACGTAGGAATCCTTCGAGGTGCTGCGAGGCGTGCACGACCCGAAGAATTTCTACTCCATCCAGGCGCGGGCGGTAGAGTACGAGCATCCTCTCGAAGCCCGGCACTCGAAACACCCGCAAAAAGGCAAGAGCAGGGTTCTTCAGGCGAGAATGCCATCCCATGTTGGGCTGGGTGGCGAGGAGAGAAAATGTTTCGTGGGCAGCGAGGAGAAAGTTGTGACCAACGCTGGGGTTCGCTTGCGTAGCAAGATAATGAGCTTGGTCGTTAAGGTCTTGATCGGCCTTGGGGCGAATAACGTAGCGGGCAGTCACCGAGTAGCGGTCTTGTTCAGGCGTTCATCCAACCAGCGATGTTTGTCTTCCCAATAACCCGGCCCGAGCTCGATCGGTTCGCCGGAATGGAGCCCTTCGAGGGCCAAAGCTTCGAGCTCGTCCTCTGCCTGCTGCTCAGCGCGGACCAAACGCTCGACATAGGCTTCGACAGTAAGTCCCTCGGCCTCCGCTCGGGAGCGGAGCCTTATTTCGAGCTCGGGATGGATAGTGATCGTCATGGGTCTTTGGGTCGTGATGATAAAAGCAATTCTACGATGCTTTCGCTCAACTGTCGAGGCGCCGGCTGCCAGCGTCGGATGAAGAGGTTGGTGTCGACAAGCAATCTCATTCGCCGTCGGTTCTCCAACGCGCGATGCGGTGCTGCAACTCTACGGAGGTGTACCGATCCCGCAATCCTTCGAGCGCGCCCGCCCACATGAATTGCGGCTTGCCAGGTTGCTCGATGGAACGCCGTGCCAGCAAGGACTCGACGTAGTCCCGAAGCTGCGCCCTATATTCGGAAGGGACTTCACGCACCATTTCCTCAAGAGTCTTCGTTGGCTCACTCATAGCCGTTTCCTCATTGTTATTCTACCCTACTTTCTGGGAATTCATGCGAAGAGCGCAAGCGCAAAGCAGCGCGGAGGTGGGCGTACTCGGCCCTCCTCCGCGGCACTAGATCGGGAAATGACCGCTTGCGGATGCGGGCGCAAGGCCTATAATGGGCGGCATGTCGCGTCGGCGACGCCACCGATGAGAGCACCCGCGTTGGATGGCCATGCGAAAGCCGCTTCGGTGACTTCAGCATCCCCGCGTAGGAGGACAAGAATGAAGGCCGCGTTCGTACCGATGTGCATGATGCTGGTGTTCGGCGCGCACGGTTTGGCGCAAAAGAGTCAGCCCACGGGCTCTTCCCAATGGAAGACCCTTATTGCGGATGACTTCAAGGATGGAAAATCGATCATCGTATTTAATCTTGACGGGAAATATGTCAAGCCTCCTGCTGGAAGCGGATCGCTAACGCCACGTTTAAGTATCAGTTGCTCTGGCAAGAAGCTTGGGGGAGCGAATATCGAGCTGGGGACGGCCATCCCGTACGCGAAGGGCCCGGCAGGAGGCGGCTCGCACAATCTCAAGGGCACGCCCCGAATTCGCGTCGGGATGCAGTGGGACGACAAGAAAACGCCAGACGAGGATTGGGGCGAACTAATGAATGATGGACAATCCGTTTACCTCGACCAAAGTCAAACGCTGAAACTCCTGACCGGCCATGTGGAGGGCCGTAATGGCTCCCCCCACGGTTATGTTGATCGGCAATCCATCAGCGTCGTGGATGCATTGGGAAATCGCATCGTGATGCAATTCGACCTTCCGAGAGATTCCGCCGGCCTCGAAAGCGACTGTGGGTTGGAGACTTGGATAAAGAGCCACTAAGCAGCGCGGAGTTGTGCCCATTCTGCACGACTCCGCCGCTCTAAATACGACAAGAACGAAAAGCCGCAGAGTAGTCCGTCCGCTGAGAGATTCCTCCGCGCAACGTTGCTCGAAAATGGCGGGGCAAATCCGCCGCCACGGGCCTGTATCGTGAAGGGCCTTCGCTGCATCCCAACTGAAAAGGGGTGAGAAATCATGGCGCGGGTATTCATTACAGGTTCTTCCGATGGGCTCGGCCGAATGGCCGCTCAGCTTCTCATTGAGCAGGGACACCGGGTAGTTCTACACGCTCGCAACGAGCGGCGGGGCGAGGAATCGCTCGCCGCCGTGCCGGATGCGGAGGCAGTGGTCATCGGTGATCTCTCGATCATCGCCCAGACTCGCAGCGTGGCCGACCAGGTGAATCGGTTGGGCTCCTTCGACGGGATCATTCACAATGCCGGCATCGGGTATCGGGAACCCCGACGCATTGCCACCGAAAACGGATTGCCTCATGTGTTCGCCGTCAACACGCTCGCACCGTACATCCTGACTGGACTGATCCATCGACCCAAGCGCCTTGTCTACCTGAGTTCCGGCCTTCACCAGAGCGGCGATGCAACTCTGAAGGATCTGGCGTGGGAGCACCGCCCATGGCAGGGACAACAGGCATACTCCGATACCAAATTGCACGACGTGCTTCTGGCCTTCGCGGTCGCACGCCGCTGGCCGGATGTTCTCTCCAATGCTCTGGAGCCCGGTTGGGTGGCAACAAAGATGGGAGGTCCGGCAGCGCCGGATGACCTGGATGCTGCCCACCGCACCCAGGTGTGGCTCGTATCGAGCGATGCCCCTGCCGCGACGGTCACAGGTGAGTACTTCTATCACCTACGGCTGCGCACACCGAACCCAGCGTCTCGCGATGTGGAACGGCAGGAGAAGCTGCTCGACGCCTGCAAGCACTTCTCCGGAGTGGACCTGTCCTCAGATTAGCGCATGTCCCAGGGCAGAGCCCCGACAATTCGGGCGATCTCCGACTATCGCAGGCGCGGAGGGCAACTTCGGGTATGCCGATGATGATGGCTAACAGGATCCGGCCGGTGCCGGTGGGTTCAGAACAATCTACTGGGCTGTAAAACGGCCATAACCGTACTGTTGGCTTGTCTCCGCAAAACCCTATGTCACAAGGGCGGTATGGCGACATACCTATGGGCAAGCGAACCTGTGTCAGAACTTGTCACGGCATTCTTCATATCGAACGGCTACACACTGGTCTGGGGTATGGAATTGAAGTGGAAGTTCTTGTAGTATTCCCCGCATGAAAAAAGTGAAATCCGGCAATCGCGGTTCTGCGGCGAAAGGCAACGGCGGTCCGAAAACTGTTGACGAATACCTTGCGGGTGTCCCGGAACCTGCCCGCAGCACCTTGAACAAGATTCGCGCCGCGATTCGGTCCGCGGTGCCACCGGAAGCTAGCGAGACTATCAGTTATCGGATTCCTGCGTTCAAGTACAAAGGAGTGCTGGTGTGGTTCGCCGCGTTTCGGGACCACTGTAGCTTTTTCCCCACCGCCTCGGTTATCGACGCGTTTAAGAACGAACTTAAGGGCTACTCGATTTCCAAAGGGACGATTCAATTCCCCACGGACAAGCCACTGCCCGCTGCACTGGTCAAGAAAATGGTGAAGGTGCGGGTCGCGCAGAACGAAAGCAAGAAACGGCGTTGACCGGGTTGCCCTTGAGACCTGTTCATGACTACGAGGACGCGGGTGCGGGTGAATTTGATGCTGTAGAGGCGGGTTTATCCGTCAGCTCACGGACCATATGGCGGCGTAAAGCCGCCTCTACATCAAATTTATCTACCATCGTGCTTTCGCTTGCCTTGCCAGGGCATGTTCCGAGATACTGAGTGGGCTCGTTTCTGGTGCAATCCCGAAAAGCCGCGGGCCGCCACCTGGGTAGAACAATTTCTTGATCTGGAGGTATGTGTGAGCCGTCGTGCCACCTCTCTCTGCCTGGCCGTATTCTGCCTGCTTCTAAGCGTTCCTGCCGCGCAGGGTCAACAGGCCAAACTGGATGAGTTGCTTGACCACGAAATGCCGTCGCTGCTTTCCACTTACAAGTCGCTGCACGCAGCGCCGGAGCTTTCCCATCACGAAGAGAAAACTTCGGCTTTTGTTGCCGGCGAACTCCGCTCTCTGGGATATACGGTTACCGAGCGCATCGGCAAATACGCTGGGCATCCAGAGTGGGTCAGCTATGGAGTAATCGGCGAATTGAAGAATGGCAATGGCCCAACCGTGTACATCCGCACCGAACTCGACGCACTGCCCGTGGAAGAGATGACCGGATTGCCTTACGCGAGCAAAGTCCGGGCAAAAGATGACGCCGGCCGCGAGGTGGGCGTGATGCACGCCTGCGGGCACGACATTCACATCACCTCATTTCTCGGCACGGCGAAAATGCTGGTGGAGTTGAAAGAGCAATGGCACGGTACACTGGTGATGCTGGCCCAGCCTGCGGAGGAAGCCATCAACGGGGCGAAGGCGATGCTTGATGACGGCCTTTACACGCGCTTTCCCCGGCCGGATTGCGTCCTGGCGCTGCACGACTCCCCTGCGGTCGAGGCGGGCAAGGTTGGATACACGCCGGGTTACGCTATGGCCAGCTCGACTGCCGTGGACGTCACCCTTCGCGGCATCGGCGGCCACGGCTCAGCGCCGCAAGTGACCAAAGACCCCATTGTGGAAGCTGCGCAATTTATTCTGGCGATCCAGACCATCGTGAGCCGCGAGGATTCGCCCTTCGATCCGGCTGTGGTGACCGTTGGTTCGATTCACGGTGGCACGCGGTACAACATCATTCCCGACGAAGTGCATTTGCAGCTCACCATCCGGACTTACAAGGAGGAGGTGCGGCAGCATATTCTTGGGGCACTTGAGCGCATGGCTCAGGGCATAGCCGCCGCTGACGGCATTCCGGCATCACGCGCCCCGATTGTGGCCGCCAGCGAGAGTGAATACACCCCTTCGACCTATAACGACCCGCAACTGACGTTGCGCTTGGCACAGGTTTTCAAGAAAGTTTTGGGGCCGGATAATGTTGAGGAGAAGCCACCGGTCATGGCCAGTGAGGATTTCTGCCGTTTCGGCCTTGAAAATCACCAAATCCCAATTTGCCAGTTCAGCTTGGGCGCAGTCGATCCGGCGAAGCTTAGGGAGAGCGAGCGCACAGGCGTGCCGCTACCCGGACTGCACTCCAGTTTGTGGGCGCCGATTCCCGAACCCACGCTTCGCACCGGGGTGAAATCCATGACCAGCGCGGCCCTGGACTTGATGAAGAAATAACGCGCTCAGGCTTGCGCCTCGTTGGGGCCGGGTTCTGCTGTGGGAAAGGACTTGATCGCCGCTTCCACGTTCTCGTAAACATCAAACACGGTAGCCAACTTGGTGATGGTCAATGCGTCGCGCATTTTCTTGGTCAGGTTGGCAAGTTTAATTGCGGCCCCGCGGCTTCGGGAGGATGTGTGCGCGGCGATCAGCGCACCGAGGCCGGCGCTATCGACAAAACTCAGGTTTCCCAGGTCGAGCACGATGCGGGTATTCCATCCCCACTTTTCCTTGATCCAGTCACTTTTGTCGAGGACCTCTTTGACTTTGCCGCGGAAGTCCATGCTTTCTTGCCCCAGCACCAAGCGGCCAACCGGTTCCAGGATGATGATTCCGCGCAACTCCTTTTCATTGATTTCAAGAGCCATGTTTTCTCCTTGATCCGCCGGGGGAACCGGGAATATTGTGTGGGGGCAAACCAGCCCTGCCCACTGCAATCATGACCGTGAAAAGGTTAAGCGATTGTTACGGCAATGTGAAGCTTGCCGACCTTCACGCTGGGGTGCCCGTCTTGGCCAATCCCGAACCAGCTTGCTGCACACCGCCCACGATGTCGCCCAGAACGACAGCATTCCGGATTTGTTCGAAGAAGTCCACCATCGCGCCGGGACTGTGGGGCATCATGATGGTGTTGGAGTGGGCTGAGGCGCCAATCTCTTTGAGCGTGTCAAAGTACTGCGTCAACAGAACCAGCATCATGACGTCCTTTGCTGACGTGCCCTCAACGCTCGCCTTGAATGTCTCCACCGATTCCCGCAGCCCGTCGATGATGGCTTTACGCTGATTGGCGATGCCCTGTCCCTGGAGTTGCTTGCTCATCGCCTCGGCTTCGGCCTGTTTTACCTTGAGGATCTTTTCCGCTTCGCCACGGGCGTTGGCGGCTTCCTGCTCGCGGCGCGCGGCGTTGATGTCGTTCATGGCCGCCTTGACCTTGGGGTCGGGAATGATATCGGTAACCAAAGCTTTGACGATTCCATAACCAAAGCCCGCCATGACGCCATCCAACTCCTGCTTGACGGCCGTGGCAATGTCATTCTGTTGCTCAAAGGCTTCGTCGAGATTCATTTTCGGCACGTGGCCAAGGATCACGTTGAAGACGAACGAGCCGATCTGCTCTTTCGGGTCGGAGAGCTTGTAGTAGGCCTCGTACACGCGGTCGGGCAAAACGTGGTACTGAACCGAAACGGGAATGGCGACAAAGACGTTGTCCTTGGTTTTGGTTTCCATCTTCACGTCGAGTTGCTGAACGCGCAAGTCGACTTTGGCCACCACCTGCTCAACCCAGGGTACCTTGAAGTTCAATCCCGCCCCCGCGACGCGCACAAACCTGCCGAACCTCTGCACGATCGCCGCCTTGGCCGTCGGCACCGTAAACAGTCCGGAAAAAAACGTGCCGATCCCGAATATGATCACCAACACGAAGAGAAAAGTCATGAACCATGCCATGAGGTTCTCCTTAACAGGCGAATAGGAGCGTTTTGCCGATTGGGAATCTCGAATTCGAGACGCAGTGTAGCATTTCACCGTGAAGGTAACAATAGGGAGGGGAAAGGAGGGGTAAGAAGGGGTTGGCATTTCCATGGTCAGCAAAAGCGGGAATCGGCGCTGGATGTGGCGGCCGGTACCACGAAACGCGCCAGGGTCTGTATCCGCGACGTGATAGGAATGCCAAGTCGCAACTTCCGCGCTGCGGTTTCTTTGCCCGCCCAGCGAATGCGCTCTATAATAGGTGGCCCATTTTCGTTGAATTCTCGCGCGGGAAAACTGCAGCGGGCGTGAAAGGATGGCTTTGTGGACTTGCCCTTGTCGGACCTGGAGGTGCGAGTGCTGGGGGCGCTGATTGAGAAGGAAATTACCACGCCGGATTATTATCCACTCTCGCTCAATGCGCTGACCAACGCATGCAATCAGAAGTCGAACCGCTATCCGGTGATGGCGCTGGATGAGGGGGCGGCGCGCGAAGCGCTCGACTCCTTGAGCCGGAAGTGGTTGGCGGGGCCGTCCTCAACCGCGGAAAGCCGCGTCACGAAGTTCGGCCACCGAGCGCAGGAGGTTTTTAACTTTGACCGGCGTGAGACCGCCATCCTGTGCGAACTCATGCTGCGCGGTCCGCAAACGCTGGGCGAACTTCGAGCGCACGCCGAGCGCATGTATCGGTTCGACGATCTCGAGACCCTCGAGTCCACTCTCCTGAAACTCAGCGAGCGCCAACCGCCCCTGGTGAAGAAGTTGCCTCGCCTGCCCGGCACCAAGGAACCGCGGTACGCGCAGTTGTTAGCCGGAGAGAAAGCGGAGTGGACAACCTTCGCGGAACCGGCTGCGCTTGCGGCCGCACCGCCATCCGATGACCGCATCCCGCATCTTGAAGCCGAGGTGGCCGAACTGCGGCAGCGACTCAACGATTTGCAGCAACAGTTTGCCCAATTTAAAAAGCAATTTGAGTGACGCACGGGAAGCGAGCAATTCGGGCGGCGATTGTGGATAAAGGGCTACTGCCCAGCACAGAGGGCAACTTCTCACGCAATCTGGGACAAGCGACCGAAGGCAGCGTGGACTTTTTGTCGCGAATGAAGTCGATTGGAAATGCCACCCGTGCAGGGAGGTGTGACTTGATGTCCTCCCCGCCGCATCCCACCAACGCGGCAATCTCCCCGCGTGGAGCGACCATGATCCCCCGGGCGAGGGGGGACAATATGTGCCCAGGCAGCTCCAAATTGGCACCCTCGATTGACAGCCGCATCCTTAATCTTGTACGCTCAAAACGTTTACCTGGACGTGCGAATGCACTTTTAAATAGGAGAGCGAGAAAGAACATGAAAAATAGATCAGCAATCTTACTGGCGCCGATTTTGCTTCTCTCGGGCACCCTTTTTGCTCAGTCGCGTGGCTCGATGCCGTCTGCCCCGGGGGCGACTAACCCGACGACGACTAACCCTACGGCGGGGCAGGAGCCGGCCGCCCCCACGATGGGGCCTGCTCAGGGTACCCCGGCAAAGGGGTCGACGACGGGGCCCATGACGGAGAAGGAAGTCACCACCGAACTCAAGAAGCAGGGGGCTGACCAGCTCCTGAAGGACCTTAGCACCCGCGGCGTGGCATTTGAAATGGATGCCGATATCGAGAAAAGTTTGCGCAAGGCCAAGGCGACGGATCAGGTGATCAAAGCCGTCACCGCCGCCGGCCCGAAGGAAAGAGCTGCCGCCGCCAAAGCCGCGGCCATGGCCAACGGCGAGATCCTCATTGCGCCGGCGGAGGCCGCAGATTACAAGGCGCTTCAGACTGAACTCGACCCGGACAAGGTCATCGGCTTAGCGGACGCTTTTGCGACGAAATATCCCCAAAGCAGCGTTCTCAGTTACGCCTATTCGTATGAGGCCAATGGTTACAAAATGAAGAGCAATGTGGCAAAGGTAGTGGAGTATGCCGAGAAGAGCGTGGCGCTGAAGCAAGACAATCTGATGAGCCTCGACATGCTTGCTTTCATCATTCCTTCGACGCAGTTCATGGCCTTGCACCAGTCGGATCAGGGAGAACAACTTGACCTGGCGGAAAAATATGCCCAAGCCGCTTTTCAATCTCTGGGTAGTCTCAAGAAGCCTTCCGGCGTGCAGGACGCGGATTTTATCAAGCAAAAAGCGCTTGCGGAGTCCGACATCCATGCCGACATGGGGATGATCCATATTGACCGTGCGCAGATGGGCCTGATGGGATTGGATCAGCAGGAACTGGCTAAGGCGGAAAAGGAATACCGATTGGCTATTTCCGGCACCGATCAACCCGATCCCACGGCCTACTTTCGATTGGGTGAAACCTGCAAGTTGCAGGGCAAGATTGATGATGCCATAACGGCTTTCACCAAGGCCGGCGAGCTCAATCCTGCTCAGTTGAAGCCCCTAGCCGACCAGCAGATCGAAGCGTTGAAAAAGGTGAAGGCCCAGCCCTCTGCTCCCGCCAAGCCCTAGCGCGGAATTCTGACCGCGTTTGGACACTCAGCCGGATTTGCCGGAAGGGCAGGCGAGCGCTTCTCTGTGGGCATACGGTGCGAAGCTTTGAGTGCGGCCCGTCATCTGACGGACTCCCGCTTTCCTCCCCGCGAGCTTGCGCGCGGGAACCATGAACGTGTGCACAATCCCCTGCCGGTAGGGGCACGCCATGTCGTGCCCCTACTTCGGAACCTGTGCGGGGGATGGAGGACGGAAATTATCGGCAGGGCCCTGTAGCGTTGGTCTCTGACCGCCGAAGTCGTTGATTCTCGAAACCGGCGGCGAGAGACTGCCACTACAACGGGATTTGTTCATTGCAGCGAGAGGAATCGGCGCCCCTTGAGCATGGCGGATAACTACCCCGAGCGATTTCAGGATACCCTCGGGTACTCTTTTCGTAACTCTCAGTTCCTGCTGGAAGCCCTCACGCACTCCTCGTTTGCGCAAGAGTCGGCCGAACGTCCGCGGGACAATGAGCAAATGGAGTTTTTGGGTGATGCGGTGCTCACCTTTGTGGTCAGTGTGATGCTGGCAGACGCGTTTCCGGATTGGGAGGAGGGCAAGCTGACTCGGGCGCGCGCGCATCTGGTGGCAGCGCCTCACCTGCACTCCGTGGCCAGCCGCTTGAATCTGGGCCAGTATTTGCGCCTGGGGCGGGGGGAGGAGAAAACCGGTGGCCGCGACAAACCCGCCCTCATGGTGAATGCGCTGGAAGCCGTGGTGGCCGCGCTCTATCGCGACGGGGGCATTGAGGCAGCCTCGAATTTCATTGCCCGCTTCATTGTGCCCCAGGATATGGCGGCGGCAGCCGATGAATTGTTCTCGATCGATTACAAATCGGCCCTTCAGGAGTATTTGCAGGCGGAGAGAATCCCTCCCGCCGAATATCGGGTGGTGGAGGAATCCGGCCCCGAGCATCAAAAGACCTTTACCGTGGAGGCCTTGGCAGGCGACAATCTTATTGCCCGCGGGCGGGGCGGCAGCAAGAAAGTCGCCGAGCAGGAAGCGGCCCGGCTGATTCTGGCCAAGCTGAGGAGGAAGACCGATACGCATGGATGAAGCTTTCAAGAAGTCATCAACACGCGACACCTTTGAGTCCTTGGTCGTTACGGTCATCCTCGCCATTTTCGGCACCACTTTTGTCCTCCAGGCGTTTAAGATTCCCACCGGCTCGATGGAGGACACGCTTTTGATCGGAGACCACCTGCTGGTGAACAAGTATATTTTCGCCCCCCAGGGTGGAGGGATAGCGCACCTGCTGCCTTACCGGGATCTCCGCCATGGCGACGTGGTGGTTTTCAAGTTTGAGCCCACCGACGATCAGACGGAGCCCGGCGAGCACTTTGTGAAGCGGGTGATCGGCCTTCCCGGCGACCACGTTCGGATTTTCCATCGGAAGGTTTTTGTGAATGGGAAAATGCTGGACGAACCCCACGTTCGCCATGACCCCGCCTTGGCCGACGAGCTTCGGCCCGGCGACGACTTCCCCCCGATGGGTGACGAGTACTTGAGCGGTGCTACTGCCGCTTGGGAAGCGGAAATGAGCAGTGTGGTTCAGAATGGCGAGATCGTTGTGCCACTGGGGAAGTACTTCGTCATGGGAGACAACCGCGAGCAGAGCTGGGACAGCCGCTTTTGGGGTTTCGTGGACCGCAGCGTGGTGAGCGGCCGGCCCTTGCTGATTTATTGGTCGTTCGAAACCGCTCGCGACGAATACTTGCACAACACGCTCATCGACCGCATCGGGCAGATTGTTGACCTGATCATTCATTTCCCCACCAAGACCCGCTGGCGACGCACTTTGAAACTTGTGCGCTGATGCCTTTAAGCCCGTCCGCTGACGCCTTCCCGCAACCACCACCCGTTAGCCAGAACTTCTCACCACAGCGCTGCGAACCTGCGTTTCGGAGTGCGGCGACTCGTCGCCGCTTTTGCTCGCCGCGACTCGTCGCGGCGAATAACCCACCGCTGACAAGTCAGCGGTAGAAAAAGCGGGAGCGAGCTCCCGCACTCCGAGACCGGGCATCCTGCGCCCGCACAAGATGGTTCAGAGAAGCTCTGCCCGTGGCTAACCGCTCTGAAAATAGGCCCTCCCCTTCCCAAACCCCCTACCCCCCCAAATCGCTTCTCATCTGGTTGAAATTAACCTCCGCAATTCCCATCTTCCGAAGCGGCTGGCAAACGTGATGGAGGGTGGGCGACATAAAAGTGAAAGAGGAGACCCACTGGATGTAGCGCGGGCGTCTCGCCCGCTGGGGCGTGGGCATCCTGCCCGCGCATTCATGGCGGGAGCGGGACGCTCCCGCGACAGCGAGCGAGACGCCCGCGCTACATCCGCTATCTCACTTTAATCTCGCGCACCCCGCGCTGGACAATTGTTTTCGAAGTCAGCCAGATGTATCATATCCGTGGGGCTGGAGGCTCGTCAGGGGAGTTCCGGCCAAGTTTCGCTATCACCGGCCAAACAGCCGGAGGGCACAGCAATTTCATTTCATTTCCGCTTCCGGTGCACGAAAGGCGCGCCATGGGCACAATAACGCAGATGACCGAAGCACTTCGTCCGCGGTACCCTGCCCTCGTCCGCGTGACGCATTGGCTGATTTCTTTGTCCTTCCTGGCCCTGCTCGTCACGGGAGTGGAAATTCTCATCTCTCACCCGCGCTTTTATTGGGGCGAGACTGGCAACGTCAACACTCCTACCTTGTTCAAAATCCCGATCCCATCCTCCCGGGATACCGTCCCCACCGGCTACGATTACGTGCTTCCTGACCAGAACGGCTGGAGCCGCTATCTTCATTTCGAGGCTGCCTGGGTTGCAGTATTGACCGGCTTGCTTTATGGAGCCTTCGGATTCTTCCAGGGGCATTTCCGGCGGAATCTGCTTCCCGCTGCGTCTGACCTCTCCCCGAAGAGGCTCGCGACCGATATTGCCCGGCATTTGCCCTTCCGGCGGCCGGGTGAGGAAGAAGCATGGTCGTACAACGTGTTACAGCGCCTGACCTATCTGCTCGTCATTTTCGTTCTCTTTCCGTTGGTCATCTGGACGGGCCTGGCGATGTCCCCGACGTTCGCCTCGGTATTTCCGGGCGCGATCACGGTTCTGGGCGGCCGGCAGTCCGCACGCACCATCCACTTCTTCGTGTCCATCTTCCTGGTGCTCTTTCTTTTGGTTCACGTTTTTATGGTTTATCTTGCCGGATTCCGGAAGCGGGTGGGCGCCATGATCACCGGTCGCCTTACCCCACCGAGGGAGGGAGCATGAGCAAGATTTCAAGACGTAAACTCTTGACCACCGGCTTGGTTGCCGCGGCGGGCGCCACCGGGCTCGGAGTGGCGGCGAAACTCGCCGAGCGTTATGGACTGATTCCACCCGATGCGGGCGTCCTTTACGGTGCGGGCGAAACTCTGACCTACGCTGCGCAGCGGTTATTCGCTCGCCACTCTCTGGCGCCCGAGTTTGCTCGCAGCCAGATTTCGAAAGATCCGTTCGCAAACCCCGTCTCTCCCTTGGGCGCAGAGTTCCAGCGCTTGCAAGAGGGAGGGTTTGCGGACTGGCGCCTTGCTGTCGATGGCATGGTCCCGAGGCCGGTATCGTTCTCGCTGGCGGAGCTCAGGAGCTTCCCCCGTAGCACCCAAATCACCATGACCGCGTGCGAAGAGGGCTGGTCTTACACCGCCGAGTGGAGTGGCCCTCCGCTCGCTCACATCCTAAGCCTCGTGGGCGCTCTCCCCCAGGCCCGATACGTTGTCTACCGCTCGTTCCAGCCCGACTGGTGGGACAGCATCGACATGGCCGATGCCTTGCACCCACAAACTCTGCTGGCCGTCGGTATGAACGGCGGTGAGCTTCCCGTCCCCTTCGGCGGACCTCTTCGCCTGCGCATTCCCCGTCAACTGGGCTACAAGAACGTCAAGAACATCACCCGGCTCACCCTGACTGATAAACTCAACCAGCTCGGCAAGGGCCTGGGCTCGGCGTCGCCGGAAGGTGGCCACGCGTGGTACGCCGGCATCTGACTCCGTAGGCCCCAGCAACGTAGCGCGGACCTGTTCTGTAGGTCCGCGGCTTTTCGTGGTCATTCGCGGACAAACCGCGGACATCAAAAACAGGTCCGCGCTGCGCTCGCTGTAAATCGTGCGGAGCCACATTCGCTGAGGACCGTCCGAAGCTCCTCGACAATCGCTATGTTGATTTTGACAAGGCAGTTCATGTACTATCGCTGCTACTTGAAGGGATGGGTATTTGCGCAGCATCGCGGATTACTGGAATGCACAACAGGACGATCCTTTCGCTTCTGGTGCCGGCCGGCCGCAAGTGCCAAGCCGTCCTCGATGCCCGTGTTCGGGACATCCGATCAAAGTTTGTTCAAACGGACGAGCTGTGGACGTTCGTTCATACAAAAGAGGATCATCTATACAACGATGATCTCGCCGAATGGGGCGACGCCTGTACGTGGGTTGCGCTCGATGCCGACACCAAGCTGATAATCTCTCACTTGGTAGCTAAGCGCAACGGCCCGAGCGCCTTGGAGTTTTTCACTGATTTGAGTAAGCGGCCAGCGGGCAGGCTTCAAGTTACATCGGATGGTTTCAAGCCTTATATTGGAGCGATGGAAGAATTATTTGGAGCCGATGTTGACTTTGCGCAAGTCATCAAGATTTGCGGCAAGCCGGATAATGCCGGACCGGATTGGTACGGACCGCCCAAAGTTATTGAAACGGTCCCAACCCCAGTTAGCGGCAAGCCTGATTTCGCCCATATCTGCACAAGTCATGTCGAGAGATCGAATCTGAATTTTCGGATGCACCTTCGCCGGTTCACTCGGCTGGTGAATGCCTTCGGTAAGAAACTCGACAACCTAAAGGTTGCCGTGGCGCTTTACGTGGCGCGGTACAACTTGTGTCGCGCCCACCAAACCCTGAGAGTTACGCCAGCAATGGAATCGGAAATCACCAATCATGTTTGGGAGCTTCCCGAACTGCTTACGGCGAACGCCGAAGCGAGAGCCGCATAAGCCTATTGTTGACAACGTTATCAAGGCGTGCTCAAATTAAGAGGTAACAATGGCGGATACGGTCACGTTCCAGGTAAGGTCGGGTGGCAGCTTAGCGGACGCTTTTACTGGTGCCCCTGCTGGGGTCAGAGCCTTTTTTAGGCGCGGGGGTAGTGTTCTCAGTAAAGTTTCCCCGGAAAAGTACGAAGAACTGATAAGAATCGCAGCAGAAAGTCTCAATACGAGCCACCTGCCTTCACGAGTGCCAAGTGAACTTGCGTCTGTGTTGAACATCAGCGAACAAGAAACAACGGCCTTATTGGGCGCCGCCTCGGTTCTCGTAGGGACGATAACGCAACGGCAGGAGCCGCCGGAGGCGGTGGTGAAAGCTGCTGCCGAAGCGCAGTTCCTGGAGCCCGCCGATGTCCCCGCAGCTGTCGCCCTAGCTCAGGTCATACTCCGGGAACGTGACGCCGTGGCGGTGATAGTCGAGCGCGCTCGCATTGGTGTGGAAGTCTTGCCGTCTTTTGAGGACCTTGCGGCCACGACGGATGTCAGGCTTGGTTTCAAGGAAGGCCACGTCAGTCTAGCCGTTCCCGTGGTGGTCGCGCACCTTAGTACGGATTCTAGCAAGGGCCTCTGGCTTCAATTAACAAGGGGACAGATTGAGCGACTCATCAAACAACTAGAAGACGCCAAGCGCAACCTAGAAGCAGCGGAACAATGGATCGAAAAACCTTCGAGAGGCTCTGTTAAAAATGTTTGAGGGCCAACGCTGGATTGTTATTTCGGCCGCCGTTGGTTGCGTGGTGCTTTGGGCGAAGGATGGCCCGGGTAAATTGCGCACGTATGCTCTTTCAAATCTGATTGATCGCTTGCCGTGCTCCGAAAATACACGCTACTTCATTCAGTTTTGCGTTTTTGTCATTGTGGGAACTTTCGCGTCCCTGATCATGGTTGGTCCGAACACTGCACGGCAGGCTTTTGCAGCTGGCTTGGGATGCACGGCAGCGCTCGCCAGGGTTGCAAAGAGCTGAGATTCTAGCGCTGTGGTCTAGTGAGCATAGATTGGATGGAGTATTTATGAACAGCGCCATATACAAGCGAACGACCAATCTCTGTATCGTCGTCGCAGCCGCCTCTGTGATCCTGTTCGATAAATTCCCCGAGTTGCACAGGTTAGCTGGAGCTTTCCTGATCACCTCTGGGGTTGTAGCTACAGCTGTACACCTTTATGTACAATGGCGTCCTTTCCAAAGGGTAGAAGAAATGCCACCAGCTGAGGCGGAATCCAGCAGTCTAGGCAATCCTATCGAAAAGACGCAAGAGCCAGTGCATGTTGCGGAGACACTGGCGTGGACGGGTACAGAGTGGAGAACAGTGCAAGCTGCGGGGTCTTGGGGGAAAGCACCCTTCAAAACCTGGGGGGTGAAGGACCGAAGCAGAGCGGACGAGAGCCAGTTGTTTGCCGATGCCCAGTGGTTCTCAGTGGTAAGCCTCTCTAGACCAAGTATCGACGCCGCCACTGTGGCAGAGGTCTGCGAGAAGCTCGCCGCCACGGAAATGGACTTTGAGGTTACGCTCACCGGTGACGGCAGTTTAATTATTCGCCCAATGAGGCGAAAACAGGTTTTCCAGACTGCTGCCTCGGAGCCCCGCTTCACCAAAGGCGAGCTAGAAACCTCGGGACGCATCCAGTAAGACCAACCCACCGATGGCGTGCGGTCCGATCCAGATTATCCCAGGTAGTCTCCCCGAGAACTTGTGGCGATATTACGTCGGCTGGCTCAGACACCCGTCTTTTGGTGTCTGCGATCCCGAAGGGACGTTCTCTTCAGGCCCCGCGCCGTCGAGAGTATACTCTCCTGCGCCTTGCCCCTCTACCACCGCGTTTACAGTCCCGGCGAACTCCAATCCGTCACCACCAGCACCCTCGCCGCACGACACTTTTCCTCCTGGTTTGCTATCGGCCGGATGCGTTGAGTTCAACTTACGAACTCCCTTCGGGATCGCAGACTCCTAGAGGCAGGAGTGTGCGCCAGCCGGCCAATTACTGAAAGTTTTTGACAAAAGTTTGGGGCAGTTTATACTTGTTACTGAGCGACTGGCAGCCGGATGAACCAGTTACCCGGTGAGTCGCTTAGGTTTCGTTAAGGGCCATTCCGCGAGGAGTGGCCCTTTTTCTTTTGTGGTTTGATCAAATCACCTTTAGGGATAACCGCAAGTGCGCCGCATGCTGGGCTTCCAGACGCGCATGGAAGTGGACGGGTTCCTGAAGGACCACGGCGTGAACCTGGAATACACGGTGGAAGATCTGGACCGCGAAGCCGCCAGCAGCCGGCCAGTTTGGGAGCGCCGGGATGAAGTAAGAAGGAAGAAGCACCAATCGTGATTGACCCCCTCCCGCCTGGCGTTGTTACCTAACTCTGCGGCTTGCCGGCCCAACCCACTTGGCCGGCCTAACCACCGAAGTGCGCGCGGCGCGTCAGGGTTTGGCCTGTTTCTGTTCCACTTGGACGTTAAAGACGCGGTAGTCCGAGTAGCGGTGCAGGTTGTGAAAGATATAGTCTCGCAGTTGCCCGTTCACGGTCACCGCACGCGGCAGCCACAACGTCTTGCCACTTTTCTCGAAGCTCACTTCCGAGTAAACGACCTGGGTCGTCTCCTTTTGCATGCCGACGTTCGGTTCTGGTGCCTGAATGTCGGTGCGCAGGCGAAGGATCCGGTAGCCCACCGGATCGATCCAGGCCACGCCTTGCAGGAAAACGACCCCTTTGCGGTCGCCGAACCAGACGACCGCCGGTAGCCGCGCCACTTTGGGAAGCTGGGCAAAGGCGACGACGTAGGTATCCTGGTCTTCGATCACCTCACGCCCCAGGTAGCGGAAGCGGGAGTCGGCTTGGTATTCGGGATGAAAATTAACCGGCAGGGATACGAATCCGAAGGTGACGATCCCGCTTTTGGTGGCGTCGGGTTTCACGATTTCGCCCTTGGTATCGGTTCGGTATTCCTGGAGGGTCCATTTGGCCGAGCCCGCTTGCGAAATTGCCACATAGTTGTACTTGTTATCGTATTGTGAAATGCCTATTCGCGACTTGCTACGCAACGTGCCGGTGACGCGCTCGGCACAAGCGGTGTCGGAGAAGTTGTCGAAAAAGACCCCCACGGCGGCGCCCACGCTCTGAAGGATTTGCGGCAGCATCTCCTGACTCTCCGCAGGCTTCAGGTGTTTCAACTCGGGCACAACCCGGGCGAGCTCCGCAGGTGTCATATCCACGAATGTCTTGGGAACGCTTTCATCTCCGCTCGCCGTCCCCGAGCTGCGAGCGGCGCGAAGCTGATAGAAAGCGTTAACGCGGTAGGTCGGGCCTTCACGGGCATGGGCTTCGGGTGGGTTGGAGTTTTGTGGCGCCGCGCCGGAGCTGGCGGACAGCAAACCAATCGAAAGTGCTACACAGAGAAGAAGGCTTCGACCCACGCCGCGAACGCAGAGCCCCTCGGGAGATTGACGCATCGATCATCCTCCAAGAATTGCCTTTCCCACTATACGGCAAAACCGGGGCGCAGTCTTGCGGTCGCCCTGCGCGGCTTGCGGCGCGGGTTGACCCGCTGGTTGCGCTACGGTCAGAATAGACAAGTGAGCGATTTATTGGCCCAACTGCGGGAGCACGGCGTGGCCCTGTTGCCGGGTGTCTTGGCGCGTGATTCGTTGGCCATTCTGAGCAACGCGGCCGTCGCGTGCTTTGCGGCGATCGAGACCGGGCAGCCGCTCCCCGCGCATTACCGGTTTAACCGCTTCTCTCACTCCGTCCTTTTGCCCGCGCTGCTCGATTTTGGCTGCAATAGTTCGCAGCAACTGCTCGCGCCGCTGAGGGAGGCTGGACTGGACCGTTCTTCTTCCGGGGTCATGGGGTGTGACCTTACCTGTAGCATGGATGAATCGTGGGTGAGAAAGAAGTTCGCGCCGCGGCACGCTCCGAAAGTCCACCATCCCCAGGACTGGCACCAGGACGGAGCATTGGGTGTCCGCTTCCCGCTCGATCCTGGGACCGCTCCCCCCATGACCCGCCTCGTGACCTGCTGGCTTCCGTTGAACGCGTGCGGGACAGATTCTCCGGGTTTGGAGTTCATCCGGCGCCGGCAGGACGCGCTGCTGCACTTTACGGAGCTCAACGACGCCAACCTGCGCCGGTGTTTTGCGCCGGACGAGTTCTGGGCGCCCGCCCTGGAATTAGGCGACGTCCTGGTCTTCCTGAACGGCACTCTTCATCGGACGTACCTTCAGCCGGCAATGGAGCACGATCGGCTGAGCATCGAGTACCGGCTGTTCCCGGAGTAAATTCACCTTTTCCCACGGTGCAGACCTTTAACGGTTAACTCCCGCCTCTGCCGTCTAACCGATGAATTGCTTGCCGGCGAAACGCTTTCCGATCAGCCACTTTATGAATCTGGCCCTGTACGGTATATTAATGGCTTAATTCGAGGAGTAGCGGAATACCATTGCGGGGCTCCTCAAGACTTGCAAGGTTGGCATCATCACATGCCTTTAGCACGCCGCCGACGCGTTAGAAATGTTGCCGCCGCACTCTTCCTATTGGGATTAGCGGCTTGGATCCTTCCTTCCTATTTCAGCGCCGAGCGTTATCGCCGCCGCCTCCAGGCCGGGCTCGAGCGGACCTTGCACCGCCCGGTCAAGTTTGGGGGTTTGTCCTATCGTCTTTTGCCGCGCCCGGGTTTCACCATTGAGAACGCGGAGGTGGGAGAGGATCCCGATTTCGGTTCCGAGCCCTTTGCCCGTGTCGACCAAATCGATTGCGACCTTCGCTGGCATAGCCTGTGGCGTTCGCGCATGGAATTTGCCAACCTCCGCCTGGACCATCCCAGCTTCAACATCGTTTTGAACTCCCGCGGGGAATGGAATGCGGAAAGGTTCTTGCTGCAAAGCGGTGTGACCGCCCCTCCGGGCGCCACAGCGGAGGCGAAATCCACTCTGGCGGCCGAGCCCTTGGACCTGAAAGTGAATGATGCCCGCATCAACTTTCAGGTCGGTCCTAACAAGAAGCCCTATGCCTTGACGGACGTCCAGGCGCGCCTGCAAGTTAATCCCGCGGAGCGGCGGGTGGAGTTTCAAATCACCGCCAGCCCGGTTCGCTCGGACCTCACCCTTCCCACTCCCGGTCCGGTGGAGGCCAATGGCACTTGGACGCCGGGAGCGGATTTGCGCGGCCCCCTTGACGCCCGGCTGCGGACGCGAGGCGCTCTGCTCTACGATTGGATTCCCGTCGTCAGCGGCAAAAATCCCCAGGTCTATGGCGTGATGGATTCTGACGTCCACCTCACCGGATCGTTGCCCGATCTTCTCGTCGAGGGAGAAACGCACCTTTCTCAAATCCATCGATGGGGCGAACTCCCGCCATCTGATCCCCTGCCGTGCGCTGTCCGATTTCGTGCCCGGCTGTTGCGAGGGCGTGAACGAGTGCAGGTGGAGAGTTTGGAAGCTTCTTTCGCAGATTCTCAGGTGCACATTTCGGGCTCGATGGACAGCCTCCCCTCCGTTCCCCGATTGGATCTGGTGATGTCACTCGAGCACTCGCGTCTGGAGGATTTGCTGACGGTTGTCCGGCGCTTTTGGCCCAACACCAGTTCCTGGAACCTCAAGGGCAGGATTGATGCCATGCTCTCGATCCAAGGCCCGTGGAACCAGCGGCGGTATGGCGGATTTGTGGGCGCGCGCGAGGTGAGCTTAGAGACGCCCTCCGGGGCCTTCCCCCTCTCCGAGATTGCCGTGCGCATCAATAACCAAGGGGCGGTCCTCGCGCCGGTGCAAATCGCCATGGCTCCCCATGTGACGCTCGCGGCACAGGGCGCGATTGACCGTACACCTCTTGGTCCCCGGTATGACCTCCAGCTCGCCGCCAAAAGCATTCCGCTCCATGAGGCCGTTTTATTTGGTCGGGGGCTGGGCATACACGCTTTGCAGGAGATTGACGCCACCGGTTCCGCCACCGCCTCCATTCATCTGGCGGGGTCTGCCTGGCCGCCGGCGCGTCCGGTGCTTGCCGCGCGCGGAGAAGTGCGGGCCGCGCGCCTGTTGATTCCGGGGCTGACGGAACCTCTGAATATCCCTCGCGCCAGCTTGCAGATTAATGGTGATCAAATCATCGCGGACCCGGTCGTCGCTGTCCTGGGGACGAGTGTTTTTGGCGCCAAGCTGACTCATCAGGGCGCGCGCATCAATCCCTGGAAGTTTAACTTGCACGCGAACCACCTGCGGCTGGAACAGGGGGCCCTTTGGTTCGATGCGCTGGGCCTGCGCAGGCCGGTGCCCCTGCTCGAACGCTTGCCGGGTTTGGCCTCCTTCGCGGCGCGGCGACAGGCGGGGGCGCAAATATTGGGTAACCTGAATGCCGAAGGCCGGTTTGACACCCCGGCCTTGAGCTATCGGGGTGTGACCCTTCAGGATTTTCAGGCATCCATTGAAATCGCCGGCCGTACCGTTCGCATGGAGGCGGCGAAGTTCCGCGCCGATGGCGGCCGCGGCGAAGCGGCAGGCGCCGCAGATTTCACCACGTCTCCTCCTGTTCTTTCTGCCAACGCTTCACTCTCGGCGGCTTCCTTGCAGCCTCTCGCCGCCCACCTTCCCGGCCCGGTGCGTGACCTGCGCGGCGCTGTTGACGCGACCGGGACCTTCCGTACGCGCGGCCTGGCCCGCGAAGAATTGGCGGAAAACCTGACCGGCCAAATGGAGTTGCGCTTCAGGGATATATCCTTTGGGGATTTTGATCCCCTCGGGGCGTTGGTCGAGCAGGCACAATGGGGGAAACTTGAACCTGTGCGTGGGCCGGTTACGGCCGTTCCTGCTCCGCTCAAATTGGAAATTCGCGATCGGCGCTTCATTCTCAAAGCCACGTCGGTCGACCTGAGTGGAGCGATCTTGCGATGCACCGGCACGTACGCCTGGAGCGGAGCGGTGGACTTGAACGTGCAGGCTAACCTGCGGCGCCTTCGCCGCCGGTGGCTCGCTAGGGATGATGCTCCCCAAGCCTCTTCGCTCCTACCCGAAGTCCGCTTGGGCGGGCCGATCGACCATCTGGTGGTCAATCCGCAGGAAGCGGTTGCGGCGGTGGGAAGAAATCCCGAGTAGCGCTGGTGTAGGGTTGCCTTTAGGGAGGCGGTGCGCAGCTTTAGAGTGCGGCAGCTTGCTGCCGCTTTTCTCCCCGCGAGCTTGCTCGCGGGATTTCGAACCACGTGCACAATCCCCCTCCGGTAGGGGCACGCCATGGCGTACCCGTACGGGTAATAAAATTGTTCCCCTTCGGGGAACACGACCCAGCCAGCAAGCTGGCGGGTGAAAAGGCGGCAGCAAGCTGCCGCACTCTAAAGCTTCGCGCGTCCTCACCAGTTGTGATGGCGCCCTAAGAGTGTGCAGCCGTGCTGAGAAATCCGGCCTGGAGATAGTGCGAGACGGGATCATGCAAGCCCATCCACAAATACGGGAGAAGACGTTGAACCCAAGCGCCGGAACAATTCTTGCTTGCACTCGCCCTCTTCCGGGCAGCTACGCGCGCCTTTTGGGGCGCGTCCGAGCGGCAGGCACGCTCGCGGTATTTCTTCTGGCCTTGGGAGCAGCGCCCGCAGGAAAAGGCGCTACGCTTGACCCCGCCACCGTGGCGGCATCCAAATCCGCGGAAGCAAAACTGGCAATCTTGGGAAACAAGGACCCACAGCCAAACGCGTCGTACCCGGCGGTGGTGATTACCGAATACGAAATCAACTCCTATATGAAAGTTCATTCCGGGGAGACACTGCCCAAGGGCGTGCACGCTCCCACCCTAAAAGTCCAACCGGAGCACGCCACAGCTTCTGCGGATGTGGACTTCGATGAGCTCAGCCGCTCCTATCCCAATCCCAACGATATGGGACCGAAAATCCTGGCGGCCATGTTCCACGGGACACAACGCGCCACAATTACCGCCCATGTTCAATCCGAAAGTGCCGGGGTTCGGATGCAAATTGAGAGTGTATCGGTGGGGAGCACCACGGTGCCAAAGTGGCTTGTGGATTATGTGATTCAGAATATCCTGCAGCCGGAGTACAAATTCGATTTGACCAAACCACTGCCCTATCCCGATCACGTCACCAAGGTCGTGCTGGGTTCGGGCCAGGCTACGTTCTTGCGGGGACCGGGAAAAGCAGTGAGCGGTAAGCAGTAGGCAGTAAGCAGTAGGCACTCGGCAGTGGGGATTCGGGGGAAGGCAGTAGGCACTAAGCATTAGACAGTCAGCACTCAGTAACAGGCAACTAGCAGTCGACGGAAGGTGCTCATCAGGGGGCACTGCCTAAGAGACCTTGCTGAAACAGAAAAGAGGCCCACCGAAAAGGGGTGAAATCTGCCCTTTGCCTCCTGCCGACTGCTTACTGCCGACTTGACTTCTGCCGACTGCCTACTGCTTAGTGCTTACTGCCTACTGTTCTCCTATGGCGCATCGTTACAAATTCTACGCGGCGGAAACCGGGACGGCGTATCAATACTTCTTTGCGGGCAGCCGGCGTGTAAACCGCCCGGAGGGCCAAGGCGTGGGGAGTGATTACATTTTCGTCGTCACTCCCGATCAAAAGCCTCCGTTCATCCTGCGGGTTTTTATATCGGCACGCGCAATGGGGGTGTGGCAGCACACTCACGGCCGCGATCTGGATTCCAACGAAATGTACGCGGCCGCCAAGATGCGTTTGTATCACGCCTTCGACGAGGTCGATTGTCTGCGCGACGATGGGTTGAACCTGCTCGTGGATGAAGGCAACGTCGAGGAGCTGCTCGACTCGCTGAATTTGTAGGGCGGACGTTGTATACTGTCCTCGGGCTCGATTAGGCAAAGTCTTCCATGCGCAAATTCGGCAAATTCGCTGCGGCCTTGGCCGTCGCTTATCTGGCGATTTCGGCCGCGTTGCTCTGGGTGATGCATCGCCCTATCTTGTTCGGCGAGGTGATGCGGCACGTGCCCGACCCGATGATGATGGTCATCCCCTTCAAGCAGCTCTGGTTCGTGGCGCGGGCTGGAAGCTTGAAGGTGGGCGATCCGGCGCCCGGCTTCAATTTGCCCACGCCCGACAAGCATTCCTCAATTTCGCTTGCTGCCTTCCGCGGGCAAAGGCCGGTGGTGCTGATTTTCGGGAGTTACACCTGACCGCCTTTCCGCCGGGAGGTTCCCGCGCTCAACCAACTCTACGATAAATACAAAGACCGCGCGACATTCTATGTGGTCTATATTCTGGAAGCCCACCCCGTTGACGCCTGGGAAACTGAAGCCAACCAGAAAGATAAGATTTCGGTGGCAAGTCCCAAGACCCTTGCCGAACGCTGCGAGGTGGAAGGAGTTTGCGCCACCAAGCTGGCGTTGCGGATTCCCGCCATCATCGACAATCTCCAGAACACCACGGAAGAGTCCTACACCGCGTGGCCTGACCGCCTCTACGTGATCGACCGCGATGGCCGCGTCGCCTACAAGAGCAAGCCCGGACCTTTTGGATTCAAACCTGCCGAAATGGAAGTAGTCCTCAAGCAAGTCCTGCCCGCCGCCGCTGCCCCTACCCAGATCACGCAAGTTCGGTAGGGCGAAGCTTTGGAGTGCGGCAGCTTGCTGCCGCTTTCCCACCAGCCAGCTCGCTGGCGGCGAATCGTGCGCGCAGTCGAAACCCCCGCGAGAAAGCTCGCTTGGAGTAAAGCGGCAGCAAGCTGCCGCACTCCAAAGCGCGAGAAACTGTTTCCTTGTGTATAATCTGAACATCGCTGAGGAGTCGAACACCATGAAATTACGCCGTCGAGGTCATTGGCTGTTGCCGCTGATTGCCGTGTTGGCAGGCAGGGCGCTGGCGGCAGCGCCGGAGAAGCCGTTCACGATTGAACAGGTGATGAGCGCGCCGTTTCCAAGTGAATTGGTGGCTGCCCCCGCGGGTGGCAAGGTCGCCTGGGTCTTCTATGCATCCGGCGCGCGGAATATCTGGGCGGCGGAGCCTCCCGATTACAAATCGCGAGCGCTGACTTCCTACACCTCGGACGACGGCCAGGAGATCGCCGAACTCGCGTGGACGCCCGACGCGCGCTCCATCGTTTATGCGCGGGGGGGTGACTTCGAGATGATGCGGGAGGCGCCGAATCCGCGCAGCTTTCCGCAGGGCGTCGAGCAGGGTATTTGGGTGGTCGATCTCGCCGGCGGCGCGCCGCGAAAACTGGGGGAAGGGCACTCGCCCGCCGTTTCGCCCAAAGGCGATGCGGTGGCGTATGTATTCAAGGATCAGGTCTGGTTGGCAAAGCTCGGCGGCAATGATAAGCCGGCGCAGTTGATTCACGCGCGAGGCAAGGCCGTGTCGCTGCGATGGTCTCCCGAAGGCTCCCTGTTGGCGCTTGTGAGTTCGCGCGAGGATCACAGCTTCATTGGGGTTTACGATTTCTCCCAGCAGAGTTTGCATTATCTCGACCCGAGCGTAGACACCGACCTGGAACCCGTGTGGTCGCCTGACGGCAAGCAGATCGCCTATCTGCGCATCCCGGCCCGGCCCGACCAGCCACCATTTGGTCCGAAGCGCGCGGGCCCGCCTTGGTCGATTCGCGTTGCCGACGTGACCACGAGGACAGGCCGCGAGGTTTGGAAGGCGCGCGAGGGGCGGGGAAGTGTGTTTCATCACCTTGCCGCCGACCAGCAACTGCTTTGGGCGGACGGCGATCGCCTCATCTTTCCTTGGGAGGGCGACGGCCGGATCCACCTCTACTCCGTATCGCTTCAGGGTGGCACTGCGTCCCTCATGACCCCGGGGGATTTTGAAGTCGAATATGCAACCCTCGCGCCCGACCGCCGCGAAGTGGTTTTCAATTCCAATCAGGATGATATCGACCGGCGGCATCTGTGGAGAGAAACGGCGGGCGCCGCGAAGGCCACGCGAGTGACGAGCGGTGACGGCATCGAGTGGGCGCCGGTATTTACCAGTGATGGGCACATCGCCTCGCTGCGCTCCGATGCGCAGTGGCCGGCGCGGCCCGCGCTGGCGGAGCCCAATGGGACCCTGCGCGATCTGGCCCCTGATTCCATGCCCAACGATTTTCCCGCCAGGCAGTTGGTTACGCCGCAGCAGATCATACTCTCCGCCGCGAATGGGCTGAAGGTTCACGGCCAGCTCTTTCTACCCGCCAACTCACAGGCGGGGGAGCAGCATCCGGCAGTGGTGTTCTTCCATGGTGGCTCCCGCCGCCAGATGCTCCTCGGCTGGCATTACATGCAGTATTACCATAATGCCTATGCCCTGAATCAATATCTTGCCAGCCGTGGATACATCGTGCTTTCCGTGAACTATCGCAGTGGAATTGGCTATGGGATGGAGTTCCGCGAAGCGCTGAACTATGGCGCCACCGGAGCGAGCGAGTTCAACGACGTGCTGGGAGCGGGCCTGTACTTGCGCTCGCGCTCCGATGTTGATCCCGCCCGCATCGGCCTGTGGGGCGGCTCCTACGGGGGTTACCTGACGGCGCTGGGACTGGCGCGGGCATCGGACCTGTTCGCCTGCGGTGTCGACTTCCACGGCGTGCACGACTGGAACCTGGAAATCCCCTATACGCTTCACGCGGAGGATCCCCAAAAGCTCGAAGAATGGGCGCGCGTTGCCTATGAATCATCGCCGATGGCGGATGTGAAAACGTGGCGCTCGCCCGTGCTGCTGATTCAGGGCGACGACGATCGCAATGTGGCCTTCTCCAATATGGTTCAGCTCGTGGAGGCGCTGCGAAAACAGGGCGTGGATTTTCAGCAAATTGTTTTCCCCGACGAGGTGCACGATTTCCTGACGAATGAGCACTGGCTTACGTCTTACCACGCCGCGTCGGATTTCTTCGACTCCCATATGAAGGGCGGGCGGTAAAAACGAAAGGACAAAACCATGGGCCAAACAATTTACCAAGTGGACTCGTTTACCAGCCGGGCGTTTGCGGGGAATCCGGCGGCGGTTTGCATTCTGACCACTCCCGGCGACGAAGCGTGGATGCGCGATGTGGCGCGGGAGATGAACCTGTCGGAGACGGCATTTTTGGTGCCCAAGGACAGCGGCTTCAATCTGCGCTGGTTCACGCCGACGGTTGAAGTGGCGTTGTGCGGGCACGCGACGCTAGCCAGCGCCCATATTTTGTGGTCGACCGGCGTGCTCCGGCCGGACGAGCAGGCGCGCTTCCACACGCTGAGCGGCTTGCTGACCGCGGAGCGCGAGGGCGATTGGATCGAACTCGATTTTCCCGCGAAGCCGGAAGAGCCCGCTACACCCTGGGCCGAATTGGTGACCGGGCTGGGAATCACGCCGCGCTACGTGGGCAAGAGCCAATTCGATTATTTGGTCGAGGCTGACTCCGAGCGGACCGTGCGCGACCTCGCGCCCGACTTTACCCTGCTTAAGCGGATGAAGGCGCGCGGGGTCGTCGTAACCGCTCGATCTGAGGGCGGCGAGTTTGACTTCGTTTCCCGCTTCTTTGCGCCGGGCTCTGGAATAGACGAAGATCCTGTCACCGGTTCGGCCCACTGCATACTCGGGCCGTTTTGGGCGAAACGCCTGGGCAAAACGCTGTTCACCGCTTACCAGGCTTCCGCTCGCGGCGGCGTGGTGAGGGTCCGCGTGGAGGGCGACCGCGTCAAACTGGGTGGGCAGGCAATTACCGTGATGCGCGGGGAGTTGGTGTAGGAGGGAAGGCAGAAGGAAGAAAACAGAAGTCGGTAGTCGGTAGCCGGGAGAACTGCATGCGTTGGGATTTTGTGATGGGCATTGCCGCAAGGTGTTGCCTCCCTGTTTTTGTTCCAATTGGTATCTGAATATACCAGTTCGTGCAGCGAATGCGGCTGCGCTTGAGCGTGTGACGGGGCCACGACTTAGCGTAGCGCTGTACAAATTACTGAAAACGATTGAGTTAGAATGAGTGTTTGGGAATTGAGCAGCTTGGCCCCAGCCGTGCCTTAAGGAGAGCGTACGGTAAATTCCAAGAGGAGGAGAAAGAACATGAAAAAGCTGCTCAGTCTGATGTTTGCATCGATGGTGGTTATCGGGTTGACCATGCCGGCGTTTGCCAGCGGTCCAGGCGCGAACGACTCGACCGCAAGCACGGCGAAAACGCAAAAGGCCAAGTCGACCAAAACTCACAAATCGACCAAGACCAGCAAGGCCAGCAAGCCCGCCAGCACGACCACTCCGAGCGCACCCAAGACCAACTAGGTGCGGATTCGCTCGAGAGGGTGTTCGCATGAAGGAAGGGATTTTGTTTGCCCTCCGGCAAAGCCCCCGGGCAGGAATGACGGGGGCTTTGCCGACTTTCTCGCGGACCCGCGAGGTCTTACTGCGCGCTGGTGGTTTCTGGCGATGTCTCTGCCGGGGCAGGGGGGCTTCCAATTCCAAAAAACCGAACAACCCTTTAGATTTACCCTCTGGTGAAAGAGCCTGTCGAGGTCATAGTCACTCGCTACATCGTTGCCGCAGGCGCAAGCGCTGGCGAAGGCGCCGGCAGCTAACTGCCGTTTCTGGACCTCCATGGAAATAACATGCAGCTCGGCGAGCACTGCGCGTGGAAGTGTCAGTTTATGGGAGTAACCGAATTCCATTCCTGAGGGCGGGCGGCGCTTCATCAGAAAATAGAGTTTTTCATCAGCGAAAATCTGCTTGCCCGGAGCGGTGACTTCCAGCACCTTTTGCGCCACGGCTTCGTAATCCTTCCAGGCATAAGTATCACTCATGTTGTCACTAATGCTGCGTGCCAGCGCGCCGGCGCAAAGGATGCTGGGGATAAAAACCGGCCAGAACGGCTTTTCCGGTCGGAGCACGAGCGAGGCGATGGCAAACAGGCCCGGAATCGCCAGGATTCCCACAAAGGGCGTGATCAGGCAAAAGTAACGGGCGAAGGTGGGGTGCGCGAAGGCCAACTCCGCGGCTATTCCTATTGCCAGCCAAGCGCACAGGTAGAATTCCGCGCGGCGTTCCGGCGGCCAGGCCGAACGTTTGGCGATGTAAAGGACTCCAAAGATCGCCGGCAATCCTAACAGGAGCGATTGCGGGTCGACGAGCCAACCCGTCATGGTTTTCAGGTCGTGAGTCAGAGGATGGGGCCAATAGACCGCTCGATAATAGAGTTGGTATTTGGCGATATTGAACCAAACCACCCAAGGCGACTGTACGGCCAGCCAAATTACAGGCAGAAAGGGTATCGCTGTTCCGCCCGCGAAGGCCGCTATCTTGACCAATCGGCTCCCCGCACGGTTGTACCACCAGATCCAAACCACTATCACCGGCGCCACGGCGGCAGTAAGCAACGATGATGCCACTGCAGCACCAGCCAAAGCGCCGCAGACGAAGGCCAGCCACCAACCGCGCCGCTCGACCGCAAGGAGCGCAACGCGGAAAGCACACACAGTCATGAACAGGGAAATGCCGTAAGCCTGCCCCAGGGACCCGAATTTCACCAGATTAATATTGCAGCCAATCATGATGGTGGCGGCGATGGCACCGGCCGCCTGCCAAGCGCGCTCCGGAAGCCGCGCGAGGACGAATTGCGCCGCGAGCACGGTGGCTGCCGAGGTTTCCAGCGCTGCCAAAGCGTGGGGCGCGCGCCAAGTGTCTCCCAAAAGGCGCAGAAGGAAGGCATTCCAATAAGCATTCAGCGGCGTCTGAGGAAAGCAAAAGTCGAGGTACGGGCGCAAGCCGCCCTTGATAAGTTGCGCCGCGAGCAAGTGGAAACCCTCGTCGCCATTGAAAGCCAGGGTTTGCGCGTACCACATCAGCCCCGCTGCCATCGCGACCCAGATTCCGTAGAGCCAATGACGCGAAGGTGCGCGCCCTTCAGCGTCGATGGCATTTTTCTTTGCTCCTTGGTCCGGGTTCAAAAGTTGGCCTGCCTCTTTCGGGATAATAGGCTTTCGGATAGTAGTGCGTCAACGGCGTTGGAATCCAGGAGGTGGTGCCATTTGGCCGGGTGGAGTCTTACTGGGCGCCGGAGGTTTCCGGCGGTTTCTCATCCGGGACGGGGCGCTTCCAATCCCAAAAAACAGAGCAGCCGTGCAGATTTGCCCTTTGGTAAAAAAGCTTATCGAAGTCATAGTTACTGATCGTATCATCGTCGCAGGTGGCGGCGGTAGCGAAGACGCCCGCAGCTAACTGCTGTTTCTGTATCTTCTCGGAGGTAATATGCAGCTTGGCAAGCACTGCGGGTGGAAGTGACAATTTATGGGAATATCCAAACTCCATCCCTGAGGGCGGGCGGCGCTTTAGAACAAAATATATCTCTTCCTCAGTGAAGACCTCCTTGCCAGGAGGTGTGATCGCGAGAACCTTCCGGGCTACGGCTTCGTAATCCTTCCAGCAATACGAGCCCGTGAGGTCGTCGCAAATGGTGCGCGCCAAGGCTGCGGCGAAGATGACGCTCGGGATCAATACTGGCCAGAGCGGCCTTTCGGGCTGGAGCGCACGCGACCCGACGGCGTATAGACCCGGCACGGCGAGGATTCCGACAAAGGGAGTTACCAAACAGAAGTAGCGCCCAAAGGTGGGGTGCGCGACGACCAGTTCTGCTGACATTCCCAGTGCCAGCCAGCCACAAAGGTAGAATTCCGTGCGGCGCTCCCGGTTCCAGGCCGAGCGCTTGACGATGTATACCACACCGAAGATTGCCAGCAGTCCTAACAGGAGCGATTGCGGGTCAGCGAGCCAGCCCGTGACCGTATCCAGGTCGTGGGGCATAGGATCGGGCCAATAGACCACGCGATAGTGAAGTTGGTATTTGACGATATTGAACCAAACCACCCAAGGCGATTGCACGGCCAGCCAAAGGACGGGCATGAAGGGAATCGCCGCTCCGACGGCGAAGGCGGCTGCTTTGATCCAGCGGCTCCCGGCGCGGTTGTAACACCAGATCCAAACCACTAACACCGGGGCCGCTGCGGCGGCGAGCAAGGTGGATGCCGCTGCAGCTCCGGCCAAAGCGCCACAGGCGAAGGCCAGCCCCCACCCTCGCCGCTCCACCGCGGGGAGGGCAACACGGAAAGCACACACGGCCGTGAACAGCGAAATGCCGTAGGCCTGGCCCAACGGCCCGAATTCCACCAGATTGATATTGCAGCCAATCATGATGGTGGCAGCGATGGCGCCGGCCACCTGCCATGAGCGCTCGGGAAGCCGCGTGAGGACGGATTGCGCTGCGAGCACGGTAGCTGCCGAGGTTTCCAGTGCCGCCAAAGCATGGGGGCCGCGCCAGGTCTCTCCCAAGAGGCACAGCAGGAAAGCATTCCAATAAGCATTTAGCGGCGTCTGAGGAAAGCAAAAGTCGAGGTACGGGCGCATGCCGCCCTTGATGAGTTGCGCCGCGAGCAGGTGGAATCCTTCATCGTCGGTAAAGGCCCGGGTTTGCGCGTACCACATCAGCCCCGCCGCCATCGCGGCCCAGATTCCGTAGAGCCAAAGGCGCGAGGGCCCGCGCCCTTCCGCGTCGAGGGCATTTTCCACTTGCCCTTGATCCGGATTCGAGGAGGTGGCCTGCATCTTTCGGGATGATAGGCTTTGGAAAGGTAAGTCGTCAACGCCCACGGAAAACGTTGGGCCGCAAGATTACTGCTTATGACTTGCGAGCCAGGACTTTGCCTGCTTGATTTGCGGTAGGTCCGGGTCGGCGTGTTGCCAGCTTGCCAGGAAATCCTGGTAAGCCTGCGCCGCCTTGGGAGCGTCGCCGGCCAGCGCGTAGGAACGTGCAATGCCGTAAAGAGCGTGGCCGCTCTTGGGCCGCTGTTTCAGCGCTTGCTCAAAGGCGTCGCGAGCTTTATCACATTGATGGGTTCCGAGGTATGCGTCGCCAAGGCTTTCCTGTTCGGGGCGGAAGAATTGCGGAGGTTCGGAGTAACCAAGGTCCTGCTCGTATTCAAGCGCCTTCTGAAAAAGCTGGAGTGCCTCCGCGTCTCCTCCCTGAACGCTTTTGATGTTTGCGCGCAGGTCGAGCGACAGAGTCCCGAGGAGATTCAGAACCGAGGTCAGGCCGTCATCGTCCGCCTCCTGGCTCTTTTCCTCGTCCTCGTCCTCATCTAGATCTTTCTCCTTGGGTTTCGACGCTTCCAGCCGCCACAGCATGGCATCGAGAGTTTCCGACTTCTCGAACGCCCCCTTGGGGTCGCCGCGTTCAATGGCGGCCATGCCCTTGGCGTAAAGTCTGAGACCCTCGGCATAATCCTTGGCTGCCGGGCTTGCCGCGCTTGCGTCGGTGCCGAACTCGATGGTTTCAGTCTCCCCGGCCTTCCAATCGCTGAAGCGGATGCGCAGGCGGGCCACGCTCCCTCCGGCCCAAATGGCGAAGCGGGCGGAGGTCATGCCGGTGGGAGCTGGCATGCCACGCAGTTTCGCAGCCCACTGTAATCCTTCCTGATATCGCCCCGCTTCCGCGCAAGCCGCCACGAGATAAGCAAGGTTGTGGGCGTAGTTCCAATCTTCATCGGGATGGATCTGCTGAGCCGCCATATAGGCTTCGTCGGCTCGCGTGGACACGATGAAGGCTTGCCGCGCTCGCTCGTAATCTCCCACTCGCCAATAAATATGGCCCGGCATATGGACCATGTGGCCGGAGTTGGGCGCCAGACGTCCCAGCGCGTCGGCGCTCCGCAGGGCCTCCTCCGGCCGCGAACTACCTTCCATGGCGTGAATCCAGTAGTGATTGGCGGCGGCGTTGTCCGGATGGGCGGCCAGCAAATTGCGCAGAAGGGCCTGGGAGTAAAGCTCGCCGCCATTTGGATGTCCGTTGATTTTGTAACCGTTCATTTCTTCCAAAGCCAGGAACGCCTGGGCGTCCAAATCATCGCGGTAGCGATCGATCAGGGTTTCCATCACGCGCCGGTAGGCCTCGGAGTCACCCGAATCATCGTCATGTCTTTCGTGCGCGGCCGCGCGGATGTACAACTGCTCATGGTCGGAAGCATGGTCAGCGAGCGATTTCGCCTTGGCCAGCGCCGCGTCCTTTTCCTCGCGCACGCTCCCATGCCTCCCGCTCATTTTCAGAGCCTCGTACTCGCCCCAGTAAGCCATGGCCGCAGAAGGGTCAAGCCGCGCGGCTTCTTTGAAGGCGCGGTAAGCCTCGAAATCCCAGAAGCAGTGCAGGAGTCTGAGACCTTGATTGAAGTAGGCCTGGGCTTGCTCGGAGCTCGTGGTGATTTTCAGGCCGGCCTCTCCGATCCCTTGCATCAAGGGGGGCGGGGGAAGCTCACGAAATTTGGCCCCCGTGTCGGGGGAGCGATGGTGAAGCATCGCGGTTTAAGCGGAAGCGCTTGCGCACGCCAATATCAACAGCCCGAGCAAGAATCCTGATCTCATCGTGACGGCCTGCCCTCGAATGTGTTTCTTGTCCTTAAGGCCTCGCCGGGCTAAAAGCGTGCCCTTGTGAACTAACCTGACTCTTCGACAGTGTGCTGGGGGTAACCACCGTGCAAACGTCGCCAGCCAGAATTGTGTTGGCCACGTTAGCATACATGTTCCACGTCAACCAATTGCCCGACCCTCCCTGAAGGATTGCAGCACACGCCTCATTCACCGTATTCCGGCTGACGAAGTTGGTGCTCCCGGTCGAAACGCAGGTACTGTCCAGGTGAATTCCCGCTTCGTCGCTACTGAACACCGTGTTCCCGGTGATGGTGTTGGAGTTGCTGCAAACGTCGATTCCGTCGCCGACGTGCGTATTCGTCACCAAGTTGTTGGCAATTTCGTTGCCGTTGGCGGTGAGGCTGCCGTCCGTCCACGTCACGATCCCGGTCTGCGTATTCGTCACGGAATTGCGCCTGATCGTCATACGGCCGGAACCGTAAATGAGAATACCCGTGCTCACGTATCCTGTACCGTCATAGACATCATCTGCCAAGGTGTTGTTTTCTACTGTCCCCGTGGCTCCATACGCGACTTGAATGCTGTTTTGGGCGGTATCCACGGGGCCTGCCCCAACCACCGAGTTGCCGCTAATCGTGACCGTTGTTCCATCCTCGTCAGCGGTAATCCCATTCTTCTGGTAGCCGCGGACAGTGCTGTTTTCGATCCTGACCGTCGAATTCTTGGAATCACCACTCTCGACGAAGATGCCGAGGCCCGCCGAGGATTGGCAACCAAAGTTATCGGAGTTCTGAGCTTGGTTGCGGACGGCAACATCGTCGAGCCTTCCTGACGCCCCCTGAAAGTAGATTCCAATCAGCCGGGGGTCACTACAGCCACCATTCAAATTGCTATTTGAACCATCGACGGCGATATAGCTGATGGTTACGTCCGTAGCGGGGTATGTCACCAGGATCTGCGCGGCAATGACGCCAGCGGTGGTAAGGCTCGCGGTGTTGGCCACGAAGCCGCCCGAGGGTATTACCACTACAGGGTTATCCGCGGTTCGAGAATCGAATCCCGCCAAGGTCAGGTTCCTGTCGATCACGACTTGCTCGGGGTAGTTCCCCGGGCATACTCGGATGGTTGATCCGGGCTTGACAGCGTTGACTGCCGCCTGGATCGTAGAATACTGGGTCACCTTTGCAACGCAGGTGCCCACAAAAACTGTGGATGCCATTAAGGGCTGCGCGCTGAGGCCAGCCAATACCGCCATGCCTGCTACGACGAGCGTAGTTCTCTGCCAGTGTCCGTTTGCCTTTGTCATCGGGCCTCCTGAGTTGAAGGGGTGACGAGGGGCATGGGTGCCCCCCAAGTGAAAGACCCCGAAGTATCCTCTACAGACGTAGCCATAACACCTCCCAAGACATAATGTCAAGCGCACAGAGGTACTATTGCAGTTTGGTTTTTTGTGCCGGTGGACTTTGAGTACTGACAGTTGACTCATTTTGGACCGCGGACGTCCAGCCCGCTTCGAAAAGGAGAACGGCCAAGATGGCCGCGCTCCCAGGGAACCGGAGTGGGACCGTGGGCATCCTCCCCGTCCACCTCGCCGACTTAGCTTGCGACGGCCGGGGATTCAGGCCAAATGACGGTTAAGAGCAATCCTACGGCAATACCCAGCGATATTTCGATGAAGCGATGGACCGCGATAATCCACGCAGGCTGGGTGTGAGCTATCAGTAATACGATGGTCAGCGTGATCCCGGCATATCGGAAGGCGCTTCGTTCCATGCGAAGCGCCGCGCAGATTACTCCGCACAGGAAGATGCCCGCGCCGTACACGGGAACGGTTTTCCCCGCGAAGGTTGCAAGCAAGGCCCCCATCGTGGCGCCCAGCGCCGTTCCCACAAGGCGTTGGCGCGAGATGGTGAGCGCTCTGCGCCCAGCGTGGACTGCATCACGACCATCGTGGTAATGGCGGCCCAGTATGACTCGGGCAGCCTGAGGAGACGCGCGATCAGCACGGATCCCACTGCGGCAACCGCGGTGCGCAACGTATGCACCAGATCTCTCGCCTGCACGTGCGGCCATTTCCACTTGCGCTTTCGCGGCTTTGCCATAGGTGCCTCCTGGAGTCGCTGCCTTGCATTAAAATGTAGTCCGGGGTAGCTTAGCGTTCAGCCGGGAAATCAATACGGAAATTCGAAGGAGGCCCCCCAGATGAGCTATTTGCGGTTGCCCAATCTTCGCGCCTTTTCGATTGCGGTGTTTTTGACCCTCACCTTGTTTTTCAGCAATCTTGCGCTGCAAGCGAAGGATCCTCCTTCCGACGCATGCGCAATGTTGCCGACCGCGCAGTTGGCAAAGATGCTGGAACAACCTTACGGCCCGCCGGCGAAGACTACAGCTCCCCCAGCTCAAGACCATGTCACGGGTACAGATTGTACCTATCAATCAACAAATGGAATGCCCCGCAAGCTCCTCTTCCGAATCTATGTAGACCCATCAGCCGCCGTTGCCAAAGATACCTTCGATAAACTGAGCACATATTATGGACCGAACACGGCTGTGACGGGCAACTGGGACACGGCCTATCTTGACTCGAGCCATGCCATTCACATCCAAAAGGGGAAAGTGCGCTATTACCTCAACCTCAATCCTGTCGGGACTGACACGGTCAAAGCAGAAAAGCAACTGAAGGGCCTGGCCACGTCGGTGGCGGGGCAACTTTAGCATGATTGCCACCGTCACTTTGAACCCCGCGATCGACAAGAGCGTAACCGTCTTTCGTTTTGAAATCGGAAAAACCAACCGGGGTGAAGTGGACCGTGTGGACGCGGGCGGGAAGGGAATTAACGTGGCGAAAGCCCTCCAGCGTTGGGGCTCCACGGTCTGCGCGCTGGGACTGGTGGCGGGGAGCAATGGCCGATTCATCCTCGACGCTCTCAGCGCCGAGGGAATTCCCGCGGATTTCGTCAATGTCCCTGGGGAAACCCGCGTCAACCTGAAGATCCACGACCCCGAGAGGGGAACGGAGACCGAGCTGAATGAGCCCGGCTTCCGAGTTACCCCTGGGCACTTGGACGAACTGCGGCGGAAGGTCGAAGCGCACGCGCCCCATTGCGAAGTCATGGTTTTTTCCGGCAGCCTGCCGCCGGATGCGCCGCCCGAGATATTTGCGGATTTAATTCACGCCGCCAAGACGCATGGCGCCCAATGCTTTTTGGATACCGCGGGGCCAGGGCTGAAACATGGCCTCGCGGCCGGACCGTTATTGATCAAGCCCAACCGGGCGGAAGTGGAAGACCTTCTGAAAACCACATTGCACTCGCGCCGAGAATTGGTGGAAGCAGCTCGCACCTTGATGAAGATGGGAAGCGAGCAGGTCTTGATTTCATTGGGGGCCGAGGGTGCTGTAGGCGTGGCCGGAAAGGATTCGCTGTTCGCCACGCCGCACGCTGTCAAGGTGCGAAGTAGCGTGGGGGCAGGCGATACGATGGTGGCGGCAATGGCTTACGCGGCTATCGCCGGCCTATCCTTTCGCCAAGCCTTCCGCATGGCCATCGCTGCGAGTGCCGCCACGGTAGCCATGGAAGGAACAAAAGTGGCGGACTTGGCCGCCGTGCAAGAGCTGATCCCGCTGGTTATGTTGGAAGATGTCGACGGGTAAAGCGCGGAATCCAACGCGGCACGGCCTGGCAATAGTTTTCGTACTCCTGCCCGAATCTCTTCCGCAGGCCGGGCTCTTCGGCGAAGACGACGAAGGTGTGAATCAGTAGAAATACGCCCATCGAATACAAAGCCATTGCGACCGAGTTGAGATAAAGGGCCCATCCAAGCAGCATCGCGACCCCGCCGATGTACATGGGATTCCGGACACGTTTGTAAGGCCCGTGCGGGACGAACCTTGTGGGAGGATCAAACACCGCCGGGGTACCGCGGCCCTCGAAAATGAATAACCCTATCGTCGAGAGCGCGAGGCCGGCGCCCGCCAAGAACAGCACAACACCCGGAACAACCAACCAGCCAGGAACCCTGAGTGGAATGAACTGGTCGAGAGCGCGACAGAGTAGCGCGACCGATCCCCAGGCCACCAGGAACAACGGCACATAAATAATTGACCGCAATGCAATCCAAAGCCGGCTCATGAGTTTTCTCCCGGGGCTGTCTTTTCGCCCACTGAACGCTTCGGGAATCGAATGGTTGTCGGCGGAATCTCCAGTTTGGATGCCCGAGGGAATCCATACATTAGCCGGGGCATCACCCCCGGAAATCACCCCCCAACCCGGCTATTGTATAGCGCCCACGCGGGACCTGCGTAAAAACCTCAATTGGCGGTAGTGGGACATTTGATAATGTAGGGGCGAGTTTACCTCTGCGATATCGGCGACGAGGGGGTACCCCTCTTTATCTGAGCGCACACGGGCAGAGTTCATAGGCTGGCGCAGACCACGCTTGAGTCTGTGTGAGAACCTTGATTTGTGGCGGATATGTTCGAGTCAATAGAAAAGCCCACGGCGGGTTTCCCCACCGTGGGCTCTGGGTCTCGGGCAAACGATCCAGGTCTCTACTTCAGTGTTGCAATCTTACCGTCTAAAACCGCGCCATTCGCCGGCGCGACCGACAAACGCACGGCCTCGTGCAAATCCTCTGCCAACCACGACCCCTCCTACCACAGGCGGGTAGTACGCGGGCGGGTAGTACGCGGGAGCGACATAATAAGGATCAGGATATGCGTACGCGGGCACTGGGTCATAGGAGAAGTCAAATCCAATGCTAGGCCCCCTGTAGCCGTACCCACGACGGAATCTCGAAAAACCCCCTTCGTACCTTCCTCCCCGGGACGTTTGTCCGGAGAATTGGCCGCTAGCTCCGCGTCCGTTGTAGCTGAAATGTCCGCCGCCGAAGCCACCCCGCTCTTGGGCGAAGCCAGTTGCGGCCAGCGCCAAACCGATGACCATTACCATCATTAGCTTGTTCATACTCGCCTCCTGCCCCCATAAAACTCTGTCGCCTGTTCTGGGGGAAGCAACCACTACTTCTGTAGGCAATTGACGTGCCAACTCTAATCGAGCGTATGTGTATGAAAAATGGCGATAACTACGTCAGGGCCGGTGAACCAGATTCACCATATCGGTGGTAGCTTTGGGCCCATGCACGGTTTCGTGCAGTTTCATCCCAATTGCGATCCTCAATGCACTTTGCGAGATGCACTAAGCTATTGCCATCACCATGTTGCGGTAGGGGACAGAAGATGGCGGAAGAGGGAATGCGGGCGATGCCGACAGCCAACCCCCGCGTGACACCCTTTCCCACATCGGCAATCGAAGATTTCAGGAGAGAAGATGAATCAAAATGCTGACTTCGAAAATGGCGATTCACCAGTCGCCGATCGCAGATTGCCCGAACACTCAATTACCCGCTGACCCGATGATTCGATCCGCTTGCTCTTGCTACTCAAACACTTGGTTTCAAGCTATACTGTTCTTGTCGGCTCAGTGCTACTCCATGGGAAATGACTTAATTCAAATCGGCAACGCCCCATCGCAAGGAGGCTTGGGTATGGAGGTGTTGTCCACGGCGGACCGCGCGGTTGCCCCAGGTCTCGCAGGTGACGGCAAAGGCTTTTACATTGAGACCTTCGGCTGCCAGATGAACGTCCACGATTCGGAAAAAGTTGCGGGCGTGCTGATGGCGCGCGGTTACCACCCGGTTGGTTCCCACCAGGAAGCCGATATCGTTCTCTACAATACGTGCAGCATTCGGGAAAAGGCTGCGCAAAAAGTATTCTCCCGCTTAGGGACCTTTCGCAAGGACGGCTCGGCCGCCTGGAAGATTATTGGCGTGCTGGGTTGCGTCGCTCAGCAGGAGGGCGAGCGCTTTTTTGAGCGCGCGCCGCACGTCAGCTTGGTGTGCGGTTCGGCAAGCTATGCCCAGTTGCCGGATCTGCTCGCCCAACTCGAATCCGGAAACCGCCGAGTGAAGGGATTAAGCCTCGAAACTGAGGATTGTTTTGAGACCGAGTTCACCCGCCGCGACAACCGCTTCCGCGTATACCTGACGATCATCGAAGGCTGTGACCAGCGTTGCGCATTCTGCGTGGTGCCGATGACGCGGGGACCGGAGCGCAGCCGTTCTGGCGCAAAGATAATTGCCGAATGCCGCCGCCTGGCGGACGCCGGTTACACGGAGGTACAGATTCTGGGCCAGATCGTGAATGCCTGGAGGGATCCGACGCCCGCGCGTTGGAGCTTTGCGGAGCTGCTCGCGCGCATTGCGGAGGTGCCCGGCGTGCGACGCGTGCGCTTCACCACTTCCCATCCACGCTTCTTCACTTCCGACATCGTCGAGGCCATTGATTCCCACCCGGTGCTTTGCGATCAGATCCATTTGCCGGTGCAGGCGGGCTCCTCGGAAGTCCTGGCGCGCATGTTGCGCGGCTACTCGCGCGATGAATACCTGGAGAAAATTCATTGCATCCGCAAGGCGCGGCGTGCTATTAGCCTTTCCACCGACATCATCGTCGGCTTTTGTGGCGAAAGCGAAAAGGATTTTGCGCAGACGGTTTCATTGCTGAAAGAAGTTGAGTACGACCAGGTTTTCTCATTCAAGTTTTCCACACGGCCGAACACCGCCGCGCTGGAATTTGTCGACACGGTTCCGGAAGAAGAGAAAGGCCGCCGCCTGGCAGAATTGCAGGAAGTGCAGCGCCAGATTCAATTGCGGCGCAATTATAAGCTGGTTGGACAGGTGTTCGAAGTGCTCGTGGAAGGCTATCAGCCTCGCTTAGGGCAGGCCGTGGGGCGGACAACCAGCAACAAGGTTCTCAACTTTCCAGGTGAACCCGCCGATATAGGATGTTACCGGCAAGTAAAGGTGACCTCCTCCGGACCCAATAGCCTGGTGGGCGAGCGGGTTGACGATTGACGAACGATGAATGACGATTTTCGATTGATGATGGACGATTGCATTTGCGAAAGTCATCGGTCATCAGTTCTCAGGTTTGCATAAACGGTTCGCTTACCACTGAGGACTATCAATTGAAAATCGGCATTCGCCAATCGGCAATGAACAGGGGGGGCGTATGGAAGTGGAAATGAAAATCCGGGGTTTGGTCATGGATCCTGTCACCAACATGCCCATCGTTATTCTCAAGGATGTGGGGGGGACGGCGGTGCTGCCCATATGGGTGGGAATCTATGAAGCCAACGCCATCGCTCTGGAGATCGAAAAAGTCACAACGCCCCGCCCGATGACGCACGACCTGCTGAAGAACTTGCTCCTGGGGTTGGAAACCAACGTCCAAAAAGTGGTGGTGAGCGAACTTCGCGACGACACCTTTTATGCCCTGATTTGGCTGGAAAGGGATGGCCAGATGATGTCGATCGATTCCCGGCCTAGCGACGCCTTGGCGCTTGCTTTACGCGTAGATTGTCCGATTTACGTTGAGGATGAGGTTTTGAAAAGTTCCAAGAATTCCGGGAACAACACGGACAAAGTCAGTAACGAGGAAATGCGTAAGTGGCTGGAGAATTTGGGCGACGAAGACATGGGACGGTATAAGATGTGAAATCGGGATACGGGACACGGGACACGGGGATTGGAACCGTATCCTTCTTTGATAGTTTATAGTTCGCAATCATGAATAAGCATTACTTGAATCCCTAATTCCTGACCCCAAATCCCGTGTCCCGTAACCCGTGTCCCAAATCCCGTAATCACGAGTCCCGTAAATGGCCGCAACCGTAATTGCCATAGCGAACCAGAAGGGCGGCGTCGGGAAGACCACGACAGCCGTGAATCTGGCTGCTGCCTTCGCGCTGAAGCAGCAGCGAACACTGCTGATTGATCTTGACCCGCAGGCCAACACCACGCTGACCTTTTTCTCTCCGGATGAAATCAAGAGTTCAATTTACGATGTGCTCTCTGACTCGCACGTGACGGTAAAGGACGTTTTGCATCCCACCAAAGTGGCGAACCTTTGCCTGGTGCCCGCCAGGATTGCGCTGGCCAAACTGGAGGCGAACCTGGTGGGCCAGTTTGACGCCCCCTTCCGTTTGAAAGATGCGCTGGCCGGGACGCGGGATGACTTTGACCTGATTGTGATTGATACGCCGCCGGCGCTGGGAATCATTACCGTCAATGCGCTGGTGGCGGCCAACTATTTGCTGGTGCCCATCCAGGCCTCGTATTACTCGCTGGAAGGAACGGATGACTTGCTGGAAACGCTGGAGCGCATCCGTGCGCGCCCCAACCCGGAGTTACAGTTACTGGGCGTTATCGTGACGCTCTACGACAAGCGCACCAATTTAGCGCGTGATATCTATAAGCAGGTTCGGGAAGTGTTTGGCGACAAGGTTTTCAAAACCGTGATCGGGAAGAACGTGCGCCTGGAGGAGAGTCCCGCTTACAAGGAAACCATCTTTAGTTTCGCCCCCGGTTCCAGCGGGGCGGCCGAGTACGCGCAGCTCGCCAGGGAGGTTATACAACGTGTCAGTTAGACGCGCTGGTTTGCCCGTTACCGTCAAGATGCGACACAACTCGCACTACGTCGAGGACATCATCTCCCGCAGCGGGGCCGCCATTGGCCGCATGATTCCCATCGAGCAAATTCAGCCCAACGCCGATCAGCCCCGCAAGGAGTTGGGTGATTTGCAAAGCCTTGCCGAGTCCGTGCGTGACAAAGGTGTGCTGGAACCGTTGCTGGTGCGCTACATGGCGGATTCAGACAAGTTCATGATTATTTCCGGCGAGCGCCGCTACCACGCTGCGAGCGCCGCGGGTCTGCGGGAATTGCCCTGCATCGAAAAAGACGTGGACGATGGCGAGACGCTGGAAATCGCCCTCATCGAGAATCTGCAACGTAAGGACTTAACGCCCTTTGAAGAGGCGGACGGCGTGCAGTCCTTGGCGGACCGCTTTGCCTTGACCCATGAGGAAATCGCCAACCGCATCGCCAAATCGCGCTCCTCGATTACAGAAACCCTGAGTTTGCGCACCATTCCGGACTCGGTAAAGGCACAGTGCATCGAAGCAGGTGTGCTTTCCAAATCCCAATTGCTGCAAGTGGCACGGCAACCGACCGAAACGAAAATGCGCGACCTGGTTCGGCGGTTTGCATTGGGTCTGGTAAACCGCGAACAAGCGCGCGCGGAACGGAACCCCGACAAGAAGGCGCAGCATGCGGTTTTCAACTATGTTCCTCCCGCCAAGGAATTCAAGCTGGTTCTGAAATTCCGCAAGAGCAACGTGGAGCGGGAGGAGATCCTCGCCGCCCTGCGCCGTATCATCGCGACGCTGGAAACCGAGACTTAATTCCCGGATATAGCTTTCCAAGGAAATCGGGGGGCTCTTACGCCAGAACTCCTGGCGCGGGCCGAGCCGCAATCCAAGAAGAATTTCATCACAGAGGCCAGAGAGGTCACGGAGGGCAGACGGAGAAAAAATGTGGATCAATAAACTAGGGAGTCTGGTCTCCACCCGCACGCAGAAATGCTTTTCTCTGTGGCCTCTGTGCGCTCTCTGGTGAACCTTATCTTTGCGGCGCTCGAACTGGTTGGTGTTTAGCACTACACGTATGGGCCAGAGGCTGGGCGGCACAATTTCGGGACCGGCGGGAGCGGGGGACTGCCGCTCGTTGTTCGTTTACGGCACCTTGCGGCGGGGCTTTGAATTGCACCACCACTTGGTACGCCTCGGCGCGAGGTTCCTCACGGAAGCAAAGGTTGCCGCGGAGCTTTTCACTTTGGGACGCTATCCGGGTGCGCGGCCGTCGAACCGCGGAGGGAAATGGGTTCGCGGCGAACTCTTTCAACTGCGGCAGCCGGCGCGTGATCTTAGGGTTTTGGATGGAGTCGAGGAATTCATTCCCGAAGCCCCGCACCGGGGTGAGTTCGTGCGCGCGAGGGCGGAGGTCATTCTGAATAACGGCGTGCGAAAGCAAGCTTGGATTTACTGGCTGGAAGCGAGGAAGCCCACGGGGGTTTTACATGGATGGTCTGACAGACCGGACGCAAAACGTGATTTTGGAAACGAACCGCTTGCGTTTCGCCACTTGGGTGAACGAAGACTGGGAGGAGTTTCGGAAGCTTACCGCCGACCCCCTCGTGGTACGATATATCACCACGGGTGAGCCGTGGCCTGACGAGCGCGTCCAGGAGTTTGTGGCCCGCCAGTGTGAGAACTGGGAAAAATACCGAATCTGCCTATGGAAATTGCTCCCGAAAGACAGTGATTCGCTGATCGGAATCTGCGGCCTACAGCACTTGCCAGCGGGACCCGACGTGGAAATTGGCTGGTGGTTGGCCCCTTCGCATTGGGGGCAGGGGCTGGCCACGGAGGCGGCGCGCCAAGCGTTGGCCTACGGTTTCGAGGTGAGAAATATCGAACGAATTGCGGCCATCGTCCAGGCCGCCAACCGGGATTCTCTGCGGGTGATGGACCGCATCGGCATGCACTTTGAAAGGGAAGCGATTCATAAGGGAATCCGCGTAGTGCTCTATGCCATCGAGCGCGAGCAGTTCAAGTCCCGGCGGGGCGAAGGGGAGGAGCGTGCCTGAGATTTCGCCGCCCGCCTTGAATCCTGCGCAGGTTGCCCGCTTGGAGAGTCTGCTGAAAGCCGGCTTCCAATTCGTCACCTTTGAACAGTTTGCGCGTTACCCGGGCGTGGAGAAGGCGGGCTTTGTGGCATTGCTGGATCTTTCTGGAGAGACGGTGCGGCAGTTTGGAACTGTGGGATACCACTTGGGCAACGGCATCGGCGTCCTGATTGAACTCGCCGGCCGGCATACCTTCGTTTGGAAGAACGAACTGGCGGAAGCAACTCCGGAGCTTTTGGCCACTTACGCGAGTGTGAAGAGAGAACTGGCCGAGTTGTTGACGGAGCGGGCGAAGCAGTGAAGGCGAAGCGGGGTGATAGGATGCGGGATTCAGCGAGCAGGTCCTGGACTCCGAAATCCTCCTCTCGGGAGCGTGAACGACGATGGACGAACCTTTGGATATCCTGATTGTCGGCGCGGGGCCCACCGGTCTGGCTTGCGCGATTGAAGCGGTGGCAAGCAATCTAAAGCTCCTGGTAGTGGAAAAAGGCGTCCTGGTAAACTCCATCTACAACTACCCCTCGACGATGACGTTCTTCACGTCGCGCGAGCGTTTGGAAATCGGTGATTTGCCGCTCCCTAGTTTAAACACCAAGCCCCATCGCGCCGAGGCTCTGGAGTACTATCGCCGGGTATCAGATTTCTACCGCTTGCCCATCCATTTCCAAGAGAGGGTCACGGGGATCGGCGGGCATGACGGTGAGTTTCGCGTGGAGACCGAGACTTCCGAAGGCCACCACGCCGAGTACATCACCAAGAAGGCCATCATCGCCACGGGCTATTACGATCTGCCCAACCTGCTGGGCATTCCGGGCGAGGAGCTTCCTAAGGTTTCGCACTATTACACCGACCCCCATCCTTACTACCGCCGCAAAGTGGCCGTGATCGGTGGGGCCAACTCCGCCGCCGTCGCCGCGCTGGACCTCTGGCGCCATGGAGCAGAGGTTACCTTGGTTTACCGCGAGCCCACGCTCAGTTCGCACATCAAATACTGGATTCGGCCCGACATCGAAAATCGTATCAAGGAAGGCTCCATTCGCGCCCTGCCGCAATCCGAGGTGAAGGAGATTGTTGCCGGCGCCATCTGCGTGCACCGGAGCAACGGGGAAGTCCTGCGCCTCGATAATGACTTTGTTTTCGCGCTCACCGGGTACCATCCCGATTTTCGTTTTCTCCGTGATATCGGCGTGGAAATTGACGCCACAACCCACCGTCCCAAATGCAATCCCGAATCACTCGAAAGCAATGTCCCAGGAATTTATCTCGCCGGCGTCATCATCGCCGGCATGGATACCAACGAAATCTTCATCGAGAACGGCCGCTTTCACGGCAAGCAAATCCTCGGTGACATTGAGAAGAAGCTTTAATATTTGGATAATACCCCACGGTCTATTGTGAAGATGAGTTAGAGGCCGGCGGCGGGGTGATGTGTTTTGACAGGAAGGTTCGATCCAAAACAAAGGTCAGTTCCGTGCCGGGAGGCAGGAGTGGTCCCTGATGTTTCTTGGCCACGCTATGGACTATCCCTGCCATGGCGCCGATGGCCATGCCGTAAAGGGCTCCGCTCCCTCCATGCGCGATGGAGCCCACTGCGGCGCCAGCGGCGGCGCCAATGCCGGCTTCCTTGGCGGCGCTCTTAGCACTCTTGCCGGGGCCCTCAACGGTTCCCTCATCATCCTTCACTTTGGTGCCGCTGTTGTCCTGGGCATCCTGGAGTTTAGCCACGATCGTGAAGGTCCCTCGCTCGGGGGTCGAAATCGTTTCCGCCACCAAGCGCATCTCGCCCCTTCCCGTGGCACGGCCCGCCGGCTTAACGAAGGTTACCTTGCCGCGCACTTTGCTTTGGGCGGGAACCACTTCCTGTCCCTCGGCAAAAATGGGTTCCTCCACCTTCCCCGCCCACGGATCGCCTTCTTCGCTTCCTTTCGTGCTCAAAGTCATCGTGAGTGTCACCACGAGCTGGGTTCCGGAGGGCAGGGCAATGTCGCCATTATCCACGCTCTGTGCCCAGAGACTCGCAGCCGCAGTAATCCCGATCATCACGACGGCGAACGAGCACGCTCGTCTCATCCGCGTTTCCTCCGGGAAGGGATAGCTGAGGTTCGTAAGAGTTTCTCCGGCTTAAGCACGTGCTCTCCAGAAATTCGCAGCACGCTGGGTCACTGTTTGGCGGCTTCGTCGGGCGGCGTCGGCTCCAGCGGCTTGCCCGTACTCGCGTCGACCGACCGGCTGATGACGAAGGTCATGGTGGTACCTTGCACCAGGATGATGTGCTTTTCGTGTTTCAGAAGGTCGTAGATCAGGACTGTGCCGGCCCCGATCCCAGCTCCGATCCCGATGGAAGCGCCGAACCCGGGCCCGCCGCAGTTTCCGTAATACCGGCAGTCAATCTCTGAACCCAGGCCGACCATCGAGCCCGCCCCCGCACCCATGGCCCCTGCTATGCCGGCATCCTTGAGGGCATCCTTCTTGTTCTTGCCGCAGCCCTTGATGGTGCCTTCCTCGTCGCCGGTGGTCTTGGCGCAAGGGCCGGCATTCATATCGTCAAGGCCCGCGGGCAGCGCCAGCTTGACGTCATTGGTGGTGATAATGTCGTCCAAAACGATACGCATTTGGGCTATGCCCGAGACGCGGCCCGATTGCTTCACAAACGCCACGTGTCCTTCCACCGAACTCCCCTCAGAAATGATTTCTTTTCCGTCCACAGTAATCGGGGTTGTGACAATCCCCGTAAAGGGGTCGCCCGGCTTGCTGGTCTTCGACGTGAGGGTACAGGTCAGGCGCACGTGTAAGAGGCTCCCGGCGGGGATGAGCTGACTTCCTGGAGGCGGCGGCAGCTTGGTGTCACTTGCCCGCCCGATGGGGAGGAACATTGCTCCCGCCAATAGCCCTGTGACGAAGCTGATTGCCCACTTCTTCATAGAATTCTCCTCGGCGTAAGGCCGCATGGCGAGCCGGATCGAGTTACAATTTCTTTCTGCCCAGGGAGCCCACCCGTTCAGTCTACACCCCTTGCGGCCGTCCTGACAAGCACACCTCGGCCTTGCCTTTTCGATTCCCCCCGAGGCTGGGGGGTTGCTCGGAATCGTGCCGCAGGGTGGAATATTAAGCGCTTGCTCGTAACGAGCGCGGCGGGATCGGCGAATTTGACCGGCATCAAGCCATCCGCTATACTATTTGCTAGGGTGAGCGTGCTCGCCTCGGGCCGAACCCGGTTCGGTGCTTTCATTGAGGGGCTATGCCAAACATTGTCCGGGAAATGACCGATTCGGCGGTGGCGCTGGCGAAGGGATTTGCCACCACCTTCAAGATGATGCTCGGACCCACGGTGACCGAGAATTATCCCGCCGAACCCGTGCACTTTGAAGATCGCTACCGTGGCGTCCATGTCCTGCGCCGCGACGAAAACGGTCTGGAAAAATGCGTCGCCTGCTTCCTTTGCGCGGCGGCTTGCCCGGCAAATTGCATTTACATCGAGGCCGCCGAGAATACCGGCAATCACCGCATCAGCGCCGCGGAACGCTATGCCCAGGTTTATAACATCGACTACAACCGTTGCATCTTCTGCGGATACTGCGTGGAAGCGTGCCCCTGCGACGCGATTACCCATGGCCACGATTTTGAAATCGCCGCCTACGACACCAACACGCTCGTCTACCGCAAGGAACAGTTGCTGCAACCCCTTCCTGCCGCCGCCGGACCCAAAGCCAAGTAGTCTAGAATTATCGGCCCCTCGGGCCATCGGATGATCGGTAGATGTGAAACTTGCAATTTCAAATCTGCGATTTCCGATGCGAGATGTATGAGTTTCAAGGTCGGCAGTCAGTTTCATTGTCTCACCTGAATTTTCCGCATTCCTCGCGACATCCCGTGCAGAACTCGGGGCCGAGTGGTTCGCTACTCCTTTCTCGTGAGGAGCTTTCATCCTCTGCTTCCTGCCTGTTTATCCCGGCGCACAAGTACATTTATTATCATCAACATCACGGGGTACGCGCCATAACTAGCTTGTTTTTCATCAACATCACGGGGTAGCGGCGTTGTGACATTTTTTGTCCTTTTGTTTTCATGAACATCACGGGT
>Ga0116111_1000218_pt1 | contig 49833 bp, 34 predicted proteins | sample June2015DPH_8_10_FD_89720 | JGI IMG/M metagenome (GOLD analysis project Ga0116111, IMG submission 89720) | Peatland microbial communities from SPRUCE experiment site at the Marcell Experimental Forest, Minnesota, USA - June2015DPH_8_100 | ecosystem: Environmental > Terrestrial > Soil > Wetlands... | reverse complement strand
GTGACGTTGGGGGTGAGCAGCACGAAGCTGTCCCAGCGCCGGCCGGCGATCGGCAGGTTGCTGACTGCATCTTCGCTGATTACCTGCGAGACCTCGGTTTTTTCGGTATCCACCACGGGCGCGGCGCCGGTGACCGTTACTTCCTGCTGCGTGGCCTGCACGGACAACGCCACGTTGATAGCCAGAGTCTGTCCCACCTGCAGCATCAGGTCCTTGTGGAGCACGCTGGCGAATCCCGACTTACCGGCCTCCAGGCTATAGTGGCCCGGTGGCAGAAACGCCGCGGTGTACACCCCGGCGTCGCTGGTCTGGGTCTTGCGTTCGATGCCCGTATCGGTGTTGCGGATGGTCACATTCGCCGCAGGCACCACCGCGCCCGACGCGTCAGTTATGCTGCCGGTCATGGTACCTGAACCGGCCCCTTGAGAAAAAGCACGATTCGGACAAACCATCAGGAAGGCCAGCAATCCGCCGGCCGCCAGAAACCCTCGAAGCAAACTTGATCTGCGCATTTATAACCTCCCGTTCAGACTGTTAAGTGTCACGATTAGTTGGACTTGGGCACAGTTGCGCTACGCACGCGGGACCGAGCCCGACCCTTAAACAAGCAGAAACTCCAATTTCGGACGCGTTGGTCCTGTTTAGTATGCCACTACCCGCCATCTCTTGATCCCATTACATTTGAATGAGCGCACGGCTCTTCTCTCCCGTTATGGACGTATGAACAACGTTTGGGGACCGAGTATCCCTATTGCCCCGCTCACCCGGCGGGCTACCCTTCAACATGAGCCGCGTTCCAAAGCTTAGGTACCACACAGCATAACCGAAATCGGTCGAAAGCGCATACCGGAATTCCCCCCTTTTCCTGGCGCGGGTTGGTGACCCTGTGCGCCGAATGGTAAGGGCGGACTGTGCGAGACTGAAATGTGCGAAAAACCCTTCTCGCACTGCTCTTTTCCGTGGCGGCCGCCGGCGCGGGACAGCAGCCATGGGACCCGGCCGATCTGTGGAAGTGGCGGACGGTGTCGGACCCGCGCATCCGGCCGGATGGCCAGTGGGTGGTCTACGTGGAAGGCTGGAGCGGGCGGGCGGCGGATGCGTCCTACTCCAACTTGTGGGCCGTCTCCACCGACGGAAAAAAGCGCGTCCGCATCACCGATGGCGAGTGGCGCGACTGGTCGCCGCGCTGGTCGCCGGACGGGTCGCGCGTGGCGTGGATCAGGGAGCGGTCGAGTGGCGTCGAGCTTCGCGTGGGCCGTGTGGAGGCGCACCAGGAATCGCACGAGGAATCGCGCCGGGAATCGATGATCGCGAGCGGGCCGATCGAACGGTTCGCCTGGTCCCCGGATGGGAAATGGATCGCCTTCACGGCGCGGGTCGCCTCGCAGGCTGCGACGCCGGCATGGACGCCGGCGGACATCCTGCCTTTGCTGCGGCCCGTCGCGCCGGAACGCATGCGGTGGTTCGTGGCTTCGGTTGAGGGCGGAGTGGCGCGGCGGATTCCGGCCGGCGATCTGGAGGCCGCGGGTGAACCGGCCTGGATGCCCGATGGCCAGTCGATTTCGAGCGCGGCGGCCGATGGCGGAATCTACTCGATTCGCGTGGCCGACGGCTCGGCGCGGCGATTGACCAAAGGCGCCGGGCACAACCAGGATCCGGTGATCGCCCCGGATGGAGCGCGCATCGCTTTCCTCGCCACCGATTCGCGGCCGCGCAGCTACTCGATTCGCAAGCTGATGGTCATGAACCCGGATGGCAGCGGCGCGAAGGTGCTGGGCGGCACGCTGGACCGCGATGCCACCGACCCGCAGTGGAGCTCCGATTCGCGCACGGTGTATTTCATCGCCGACGACCGCGGATCCACGCACGTTTACGCCGGCCGCAACGACGGCTCCACGCGGCAGGCCACCTCCGCGGCCGAGCGCCTGCGCGGCTTCACCCTGGCCGACAATGGCCGCGCCGTTTCGGTGCGCTCCACGGCGGCGCGAGCCGAGGAGGTGGTGACGTTCGCGGTGGATGTCGCTCCGGCTCCGGTGGTGCTGGCCGCGCCCAACGAGGCTCTAATTGCGGAGCGCCAGGCGGGCGTGGCGCAAGAGATTGCGTTCCCCTCCGGAGGCAAGACCATCCAGGGTTGGGTCATAAGGCCGCCGGGCTTCGATGCGTCGCAACCGTATCCGCTACTGCTCGATATTGCGGACGCGCCGCGCCGCATGTGGGGAGTTGAATTCTCGCCGCGGGCCCAGATCTACGCCGCGCGCGGTTACGTGACGCTGCGCATCAATCCGCGCGGCACCCCGGGATACGGCGAGGAGTTTGGCTACCTTCTGCCCACGCGCTTTCCGGGCGACGATGCCGACGATCTGCTGTGCGGCGTCGATTTCATGGCGGCGCAAGGCTGGATTAATGCGCGGCATATGGCCGTCAAGGGCGGTTTGCTGGCGGCGTGGTTGATTGGACATAGCGACCGGTTCAAGGCGGCGGTGGCCGTGCATCCGATTGTCGACTGGACGCTGGACGTCGCGACCTCGTCCGGCGGGGCGCGCCATGCGGCCGACTGGATGAACGCGCTGCCGTGGGAGGATCCGGATCAGTACGTCAAGCACTCACCCATTTACTTCGCGCAGAACTTCAAGACGCCGACGCTGATTCTGGCGCGCGATCCCGATCCGCAATCCGACGAGCTGTATTTTGCGCTCCGCGCGCGCCAGGTGGATTGCGCGCTGGTGCGGATCGCGGACGACCGGAAGCCGGGCGCGCGGGCGATCGAGATGGAAGCGACGCTGGCGTGGTTGAAGCGGATGACCGGCGCTCCCTAAGTATTACACCCCTTTGAGTTCTTCTCCCCTTGCGAAGATTTTCGCTCAGTCTGCCCTAACCATCAGTGTCTTGTTTCCTCGCTACGGATCTTCATCACGCTCGCAGCCATGCGGGTTATCTGCTTCCTCCGCGCTCCACCACGGGAAGGCGCAAGTGCTGCTTCCTTTTCACTCTCCGTTTGGGCTTTTGTTCCTTGCCTTTCTCCGCGTCTCCGCGCCTCCGCGGTGAAGTCTTTTCTTCGGTCGTTTGGTTGCGGCTTGCCGCATTGCGGGGCAGCCAATCATGGCTGCCGCCGGCTTTTCAGCCGGCGCTTGGCCGCGCGAGGATTCTCGCCGAGTCCAGACAGCCGCCTGAAGGCGGCTGCGGGCAAGATTGCCAGGCAAGATTGCCCGCCCCACAACGACGGCCAGCAGCGGCGCGCGCCCCGCATCCACGACCTTCTCACGCCCCTCGGTCACCGCAGCCGCAAACTGTTGCTCACCACGGTCACGCTCGAAGCCGCCATGGCGGCGGCGGCCAGCATGGGCGAGAGCAGCCCCAGCGCGGCGATGGGGATCCCCAGCGTGTTGTAGGCGAAGGCCCAGAAAAGATTTTGGCGGATGATCCGCATGGTGCGCCGCGAGAGCTCGATGGCGTCGGCCACACCGCTGAGGTTGTTGCCCATGAGCGTGATGCCGCCGGCTTCCATGGCGGCGGCGGTGCCGGAACCCATGGCGATGCCGAGATCGGCTTGCGCCAGCGCGGGCGCGTCGTTGATGCCGTCGCCCACCATGGCGACGCGGTGGCCGCCGGTTTGCAACTTTTTTACCTCGGCCAGTTTTTGATCGGGCATCACTTCGGCGAGAAAATGCTCGACGCCGGCTTCGCGCGCGACGGCCTCGGCGGTCGCGTGGTTGTCGCCGGTGATCATCCAGACCTCCAGGCCCATGGCGCGCAGGCGGCGCACGGCTTCGGCGGCTTCGGGCTTGATGGTGTCGGCGATTTCGATGGAACCGGCCACCACGCCGTCCACGGTCACGGTGGCGCCGGGTTTCGATACCACCACCTCGCGCGAGCCCACCAGGGCGCGGACGCCATGGCCGGCGAGCGAGGAGAAGCCGGTGATGTCTTGTAGCGGCACGTGGCGCGCCGCGGCGGATTCGACAATGGCTTTGCCCAGGGGATGTTCGGAATACCGCTCGGCGGAAGCGGCTAGGCCCAGCACGTCGTTTTCGGAGAAGCCTTCGGCGGGAATCACCTCGGTGACGCGCGGCTTGCCTTGCGTGATGGTGCCGGTCTTATCCAGCACAATGGCGTCGATCCGGTAAGCCATTTCGAGCGCTTCGCCGCCCTTAATAAGGATGCCGCGCTCGGCGCCGCGCCCCGTGCCCACCATGATGGCGGTGGGAGTGGCCAGGCCCAGCGCGCACGGGCAAGCGATGATCAGCACCGCCACCGCGTTGACCATGGCGGTCGCAAGCGGCGCGAACAGCAGCCAGACGCCGAATGTGACCAGCGCGGCAGCCAGCACCGCGACCGTGAAGTAGGCGCTCACCACGTCCGCCAGGCGCGCTACCGGCGCGCGCGAACCCTGCGCCTGCTTGACCATTTCGATCATCCGCTGCAGCACCGTGGCGCGCCCCACCTTGGTGGCCTGGTAGCGAAAACTTCCGGAGCAGTTGACGGTTCCCGCGAACGCCGTAGCACCAGGCTGCTTGTCCACCGGCAGGCTCTCCCCGGTGAGCATCGATTCGTCCACCGCCGATTCGCCGTCGAGGATCATGCCATCTACCGGGATGCGCTCGCCCGGCCGCACCACCACGGTGTCGCCGGCGCGCACCTCCGCAGCCGGCGTTTCCACTTCCACGCCGTCGCGCAACACGCGCGCGGTAGCCGGCTGCAACTCCATGAGGCGGCGGATGGCGGCGGATGCCTTGATGCGCGCGTGAGCCTCCAGCGTGCGGCCCAGCAGGATGAGCGCAATAATGACGGTGGCGGCTTCGTAATAGACCATATGCCCGCCGCGCGCGGTTTCCCAAAGCGAATAGAGGAAAGCGGCGCCGGTGCCGAGCGCGATCAGCGTGTTCATATTGGCGGCGCCGTGGCGGACGGCGCTCCAGGCAGCCGCGTAAAACGGCGCGCCGGAATAAAAGATGACCGGCAGAGTGAGGGCCAGTTGGATCCACGGAGCCACGTGCAACATCCCCAACACCATAACCGGCACGGTGAAGATGACCGCCACGATGAGACGGCGCCGGTATTGCGTCTCGGCCGCATCCGCCGCTGGCTCAGTGTCTGGCACGCCGTAGCCGAGGTCTTCGATGGCGCTGATGAAATCGGCCGGGCGGACGCGCGACGGATCAAACTCCACGGTAGCGGTATTGGTGGCCAGGTTGACGTTGGCGCGCGCGACACCGCTGGTTGCCGCTAGCGTCCGTTCGATGGTGCGCGCGCAGGCCGCGCAGGTCATGCCGGAAACCGGAAGATCGATGCGCTCGGCGGTCTTCACGCGGAGCGCGCCTCCAGCCGGCCGTCGCCTCTCACGCCGGTACCTCGTAGCCCAGTTGCCGCACGGCGTCGGCCAGGCTTTGCGGCGTGACGATCTCGGCGTCGTACTCCACGGTGGCTTGGGCGCCGCCCAGATCCACCGCCGCTTTCGACACGCCCCGCGTGCCGGCCAGTTTCCGTTCCACGCTGCGCGCGCAGTTTCCGCAAGTCATGCCATGGACGGGGAGGCTCAAGGTTTGAATCGCCATACCTATATGATGAAACATGTGCGGCAGATGGATGCGATGACTTTTCGCGATGCGGCGCTGGCGCGGCGTTTGGAAGCGGCGGAGGCCGCCAATGCCAAGGGCTGTACGGCCTGGCCGCCGGGGTCGGCGGTGCTGGAGGTGGGCGGCGGCTGCGCTATTTTTGCGGGCGCCGCATCGCCGCTCTCGCAGGCCGTGGGTATCGGTCTCAATGGTCCCGTCAGCGCGGCGGAGCTCGATCGACTGGCCGCTTTTTATCACAGCCGGGGCGCGCCGGCTTCTATCGACTTGTGCCCTCTGGCCCACCCGGGGTTGTTGCCGGCCCTGGGGACTCGCGGCTATCGGCCCACGGAATTCAACAATGTGCTGGTGAAGCGGCTGGCGGCAGCGGAGATCGTCCTGACGCCGCGCGTGCGCCGGGCCCTGGCGGGCGAAGACGATCTTTGGTCGCACACCGTGGGAAGCGGTTTCTTCGACCAGCACGAACTGACCGGCGAGGAGATGGACGTGGGGCGCGCGATTTTCGGCATGCCGGGCGCCATGTGCTGGCTGGCGGTGGCCCAGACCGGCGAACCGGCTGGCGGGGGCGCGCTGGCGGTGCACGATGGCCTGGCGACCCTGTTCGCCGACAGCACCATTCCGGCCTTCCGGCGTCGCGGGCTGCATTACGAGCTGATTGCCGCGCGGCTCAACGAAGCCATGGCCCGCGGCTGCGATCTGGCAACCGCCAGCACGCAGCCGGGCTCCACCTCGCAGCGCAATTACGAACGGTTGGGCTTTCAAGTGGTCTACACCCGGGTCACGCTGACGGACGGCGCGAATTGATGAGAGTTTTGCGTCCGATTCGCCACTATTGTGCTTCGTGGGGTTCGACCACTGTGTAGCGGCGTGTCTGGTCCCGCTCGCTTTCTGGATCCTGCTGAGCGGACTGGACGATCTGTGGATTGCGCTGGTGCTGGTCTGCACCAGGCGCAGCCGGCTGCGGCGGCCGGAGGAGGCGGAGCTGGACCGCGTCCCCGAACGCCAGATCGCTATCTTTGTGCCGTTGTGGCGCGAGCATCGCGTCATCGGCCAGATGCTGGCACACAACCTGGCCGGCATCCGCTACTCCAACTACCAATTCTTCGTGGGCGTCTACCCCAACGACCCGGCCACGGCTCGAGCCGTGGCCGAAGTGGCGCAGCGTGACGGGCGCGTGCACTTGTGCCTCTGCTCGCACGACGGCCCGACTTCCAAGGGCGACTGCCTGAACGAGATTTACCGCTCGATGGTGGAATCGGAAATCCGTGGCGGCGGCCGCTTTGAGGTCGTGACGACGCACGACGCAGAGGACCTGGTGCATCCGGAATCGCTGCGGTTGATCAATTTCTACTCGCGGGATTACGCCATGGTGCAGATGCCGGTGCTGCCGTTGCCGACGGGGCCAGGCGAACTGACGCACAGCCTCTACTGCGACGAGTTCGCCGAATTCCAGACTAAGGACATCCCGGTGCGCCAACGGCTGGGAGGGTTCCTGCCGGCAAACGGAGTGGGGACGGGTTTTGAGCGGTCGGCGCTGGAACGGCTGGGCGGCGACCGGGGCTGCATCTTCGATCCCGAGTGCCTGACCGAAGATTACGAAAACGGCTACCGGCTGCACGCGCTGGGATACCGCCAGGCCTTTGTGCCCATCCGATTTGAGAACGGCCAGCCGGTGGCCACGCGCGAATACTTTCCCCGCACCCTGCGCCCGGCCGTGCGCCAGCGCAGCCGGTGGGTGGCCGGAATCGTTCTGCAAGGCTGGCAGTATCACGGTTGGCGCGGCCCGTGGCGGCAGGTGTATTGGTTCTGGCGGGACCGCAAGGGACTGGTGGGAAACCTGCTGTCGCCGTTCGCGAACCTGATCTTCTTCTCCGTCGCGGCGGATTCTCTGTGGAGCGCAGCCACCGGCCGGCTGCGGCGCTTCGCCGGCCCCGTCCCGGTGTGGGCTTTGCGGATGTGCCTGGCCACCTACTGGATTTCAATCGTTCAAGTGGCCATCCGGGCCGCGGCCAGCTCCCGCATCTACGGCTGGCGCTTCGCCGCGTTCAGCCCGGTGCGCACGTTGTGGGGCAACCTGGTGAATTTCGCCGCCACGCTCGCGGCCTTGCGGCAGTTTGCCGAGGCGCGCATCGACCGCCGGCCGCTCGCCTGGCGCAAGACCGAGCACGTGTATCCCCGGCCGCGCCTGGGCGAACTGCTGGTGCGGCTGCACGCGGTTCCGATGGGCGAAGTGGAGGACGCCGCCTCGTGCCTTCCCAAGGGAGTGAGGTTGGGCGAATACCTGGTGCAATTGCGGAAGGTGAGCGAAGACGGCCTGTACCTGGCACTCAGTCTGCAAGCCGACATCCCGCTGGGACGGCCCGCGCGGGCCGAGGTCGACCGGTTGGCCACGCGCGTGTTCCCCGCTGAAACCGTGCGGCGCTGGAAAGTGATGCCCTACCGTGTGGAGCCGGGCCGGTTGCTGGCCGTGACGGCCGAGGTTCCTTCCCGCGCGATGGCCCGCGAACTGGCCGGCCTTTCCACGCTGGAGATCCGCTATCGCCTGGTGCTGCCACGCGAATTCGAAGAGCTGGCCCGCGAGTATCTGCCAGCCGGCCGGTGATGCGCCCTGGTAGCGCCGGCGGTCTTGCCGCCGGTGCCTTGGGCGCGCCTGACCATCGGTTCACGCCCTATCCCGACGCCGCGCCGATCAACACCAGGCCGCCGGCATAACCGGCCAGCATCAGCGCGATGAACTTGCCGGTGCCCGGGCGCGCGCTGCGAAACTCATGCCAGATCAGCAGGCCCCAGAGGGCCGCCACCAGGGTTGCGCCCTGGCCCAGCGCATACGAAATCGCCGGACCCGCCACGCTGGAGGCCAGCACATTGAAGCTCAGGGCGATCATCCAGATGCATCCGCCCAGAATCCCGATGCAATGCAGACGCGCGCTGCCTTTGAAATAGCCGGAGTAAGTCTGGCCGCCGGCCCGCATGAAAATGCTGTTCCACAGGACGTTGCTCACCAGCACGCCGGCGCCGAAAAAGACCAGCGCCACGTACGGTGTCAGCATGCCCGGCAGGATCTCGGTGGAGTTGAAGTTGGGTGAGATCGAGCGCATCAGTAGCGGATAGAAGAACCCCATGATGCATCCCGCGAGCACCGAGTAGATCAACCCGCGGCGGGGGTTTTTGGCGCCGCCGTGCGGCAGGCGGCTGTGCGCCACCGCCGAGAAGATCATGGCCAGGACAATCAGCGCCACGCCGCCGAACAGCAGTTTGGGATCGCCTTTGGGCGCGCCGATGTAGCTCTCCACCGTGCCGATCACCAGCGCCAGGCCGACGCCCACGGGAAAGGCCACGGACATTCCCGCGGCATCGATTCCCACCACCAGCAGGATGTTCGACAGGTTGAAGATGGCCCCGCTGATCAGCGCGGGAATGGCGAAGCCCAAGTCGATCGAATGCATGTTGGCCCGGGCGCTCATGCCCGCATCGCCGAAGCTGCCGAACGTATGGGCGAACACCAGGCTAAACAGGAAAACGCCGATGGCGTAATCCCAGTAAAAAAGTTCGAAGGGCCACCTTTCCTTGCCGGCGAGCTTCTGGGTGTTGGCCCACGAGCCCCAGCCCAGCATGGTGACGACGCAGAAGACGATGGCGACGGGCAAACTCTGCACGACGAACATGGCCCGGATTATAGCTGATGGCAGGGTGGGGCGGACGCCCTCGTCCGCGCGCGACCCCCTGGTCGCGCCTCTTGCGCAGGAAGGAACCCGAACCGCCTACTGCGGCGTCTAATTCAGATATGCACATCCGCATGGCGATCCTGATTCTGTCCGTGGGAATCGCCCAAGCCCAGTCCGGAGTGCCCACGTTTCGGCTGGACCGGGTTGTGCCTTCCGCCACGCTTTCGCTGGAACAGCCGGCGCACGTCGGCGGACCGGTCTGGATTCACATCCAGGCGCCGCCCTCCCCGAGCTATGGCTACCTGCAATATCCCTTGGAAATTGCCCCGTCCGATTTCGGCTGTAATGAAGTGGAAGTACGGCTCAACGGCACGCTGCTCCCGCGAATTCCGATGCAGCCGGCGGCGGGCATCCACATGGGGCTGATGTGCGGCAACATCGGCATTCCCGGCCATGAAATGCAGCACAAGAACCGCCTGCCGCTGCATTTGCAATACCGCTTCCGCCAGCCCGGCGTGTATGAAGTGCGGTACACCCGCCGCCAGGGGCAGCCGGAGCCGATCCTCCAGTCCGCCTGGACCCGCATTGAGATCCAGCAGGCGCAACCTGGGGCGCTGGCCGTCCCGCCGCAGGATCCTGCCGAAGCGCTCAGCGATTACCTGCCCGGCATTCTGGGTTTCCCCGACGCCGCGCATCTCGCCCTGCTCACGGATTATCTTTACCATCCGGATGATACCGTGCGGCAGTACACTTCGCTTGGCCTCGCCTATTGGCCCGATGACCAGGTCAATCGCCGCCTGACCGATCTGCTGCGCACGCGCGGGCCGAGCGATGTCGTGGTCGAGCGCACGTTTCGCACTCCTGGCGCGGTGGACTTCATCCTGCCGCGCCTGCGCTCGGACAACCCGGTGCTGCTGCGCGGAGCCATCACCGGCGTGAATCGACTGCTGTTCGCCGACCCGCCACTGCTCTCGATCGAGGCTCGGGCGCGAGCCGAAGATGCACTCGTCTCAGCCGCCGAAAACGTGCTGCGCGGTGGCGACCCGCAAACCGGGAACAACTACGCCAGCGCTCTCGGCGGCGTTCACGACCCGCGCGCCCGCGACCTGCTATGGGATTTCGTCAAGCGCAACGTACTCACCGAACAATCGCTGATCGCCGTCACCTGGTTGAAGAACCCGGCGGACCTGCCGCGCCTCGCCGCCCTGCTCGAAGCCCCGGCCAAGGGCGACCCCATGCAGGTCACATACGCCTCGCTCCCCTACGCCATCCACCGGGCCTATGGCGACGCGGCGCTGCCAGTGTTGGAGTCGGCCATTCAGCAATCCGGCTATGTCTGGGTGCGGACCAGTTGCGCCCGCGAACTCGTACAGGCCGGCCGCAAGTCCGGCTTCGCCTTCATCGCGCAGGCCATCGAGCAGAACAAGTTCTACCGGCAAGAGATGGTGCAGTTTGTCCACGACCGTTTCCCGGAACTGCGCGGCGCAGACGACAGCCAGGTATTAGCGTTCCTCAAAACCCGCCAGTGATCGGCTTTCCTTTCCTTGCACGTTCTCAGCGGGCGGTCTGGCAATACCCGAGCGTACTTCTGAAATCGGGGACTTAGCTACCACAGCCGCCAATCGCCGCGCGCAATCACCCATATTGCCAAGAGTGCGTTGGTAGTGGCGTGGGCGGCCACGGCCTCGCCGATTCTTTCTCGCCGGCGCAGCACTAGCGCGTACACCAGCCCCGCCAACGCGCCGGCGAACCATCGGGCGCCGTGCATCAGGCCGAATGCCGCCGAGGAGCCCAGCAGAGCGAAGAGCGAGCTGTTCCGGAAATTGACGCGCTCGAAATCCCAGGAGACCAGGCGGCGGAGCAGGAAGCCGCGGAAGGCTAATTCCTCCGCGATCGGCACGGTGACTACGGCCCCCAGAGTGCGCAGCGAGAGCCATACAATCCAGGCCCCCCCGTGACCCGGACTCAGGCCGGGAACGGTTCCACTGGCGGAACTGGAGGCTGCCGGGCGATCGAGCGCAATCCACATCGCGAACACTGCCACACCGGCAGCCGGCCCCAGCCAGCCAAAGGCCCAGTTCAGCCTGGCGTACCTCTTGCGGTAGCACCACAACACTGCCGCGGCGGCGAACAGGCGCAACGGATAGAGCCATTCAAACTGGCCCGCGACGGCCCGCGAGAGCATATCGGCGGCCAGAATTGCCAGGAACGGCGCCAGGTACAACGCGCTCGGATTATCGGCGCGAACGCCGGCGGGGGTCGGCAGCGGCCGGCTCCTGGCAATCCAGGGCACGTGTTGAGAGCCGAGTACCAAACCCAAGGCGACCACATTGAAGGCAATCCACCCGGCCTGTGAGTGAAAGCCCCCGACGGCCGCGTTGGGCGCGCCGGCGTTGCCGATCAGAATCAGCGCGGCGATGCGAACACTGTTCAACAGAAACGCGGCCCCCAGGCTCACCGGCACCAGGAGGATGGCCTGAGGAAAGCGGAAGTCCTGACGGAAGAGCCAGAGCCACAGGATCCCGAATACCAGCATCAGGCCCACGCCTTCCAGGCCGGAACATGCCGGCTCTATGACCACGTTAAAAGACGTGCTGCCGATGGTCGCGGTGGCTGGGTCTGAGATGACGGACGAAAGGAACAGGCCGAGCAGAAACTTGACGATGATGAAGGTCGCTCGGGTGGCCGGCGCCCAAAGCAAGCGGAGCGCATTTCCGAGCCAGCAAACCAATACCGCCATGGTGGCGGCGTAGGCCCACGTATGGCTGGTGCCGCGGAACAGCATCGACCAGGTTTCGAGCGGCAAGAACGCCAGAGCGGCAAGCGCAATCGCCAGAAGGCCGGATGCGATCCAAGCCAGCGCGGCTGTGTCCGTCCACGAGCCGGGCAGGCTTCCACCGAACAGCATTCGAGAGAGAAAACCAAACAGCGCCAGCGAGCAGAAGTGGCCTGCGAGAAGAGTGCGCCGGATGGGAACCGGTGCAGGTCCTGTGCCGATGTCCCACAGCACGGACCTGGCTCGAAGGTAGCCGAAGGCTAGAAAAAGCGACGCGAATGCGACCAGCGCGCGCAGAGTCCAAGGCCCCCAATCGTACACGAGGCGGGTCAGAACATAGGCACGGCTGAGCGATGAGGCATTCAGCCAAACCGAAATCGCGATCAGTTCCAGGATGAAAAGGAGCGCGATCCAGGCGACCCGGTGGTAGACCGTGGAGCCAGTCAGCACGGAGAAAAGGGGCGGCGCAGGCGGATCGCAGGCAGCGGCTGTTCCGGGTTGGCGCTGGAGAAGCTTAGACAAGAGGGGCTTGGGGAAATCCCCCCGGGATCGGGATCCCAGGGGGAGATTTGGTTCGATTTGATCGGGGAACTAGTTCTTGCGACGGCCCCGAATCACGATAAGCGCACCAGCGATCAGGGCCAATGCGTTTGCCCCGGACCCCGGATCGATCTCAGGCACCGCCGCCGAAGCCAAAACAGAAGCCCCGACACCGAGCAGAATTACAGCGACAAATGTTCTCAGGATGACCTCCTCTCCATTTCCGAATTGGGAAGCCCTCTTGTGCCATTTAATAGCCCTTTTGGGCCATTGGCACCTTAGGAGTCTGACCGAGTTCACGGGATATGTCAATAGTTTTAAGACGGTTTTAGACCTGGTAAAAACAGTACATTGTACTATAAGTCCTGGAGAGCCTCTGAGCCTGCTGAACTTGTAGCGCCGGCGATCTTGTCGCCGGTTCCTTACTGCGTTCAATCCGCGCGCGCCCCTCACTGCTGCACCGTAACCGAAACCCCTGTCTGTGTGGCGACGCCGCCGATCATAGCCAGCACCGCGGCATCCCCGTTCGGCAAACTGTTCGGCACCGTCACGTTGAACTGATACAGGCCTGGCGACACCAGGCCGGCGAACGCCGCCGTCGCCGCCACGCCACCGATGCTGATTGCGACGGCATTCGTCGGCAGCGGCTCCGGTGTAGTCACCAGTTGGGCGGTGGGAAGCGGCGGGTTGGTCGGGCCGAAACCGGTTCCATAGAGCAGGATCGTCTCACCTGGTTTGGCCGGCGTGGTGGTTACTCCGGGCAGCAGGTTGGCCGCGCCCACCAGGCTATAGTCCGCGTGTTGCGCGGCCACATAGTCGCCGCCCGCGATGGTGAAAAATGCCGGCGCAAACGGGGCCTTTGGCGCGCTGAAGCTGTTGCTGGTCTGCTGCGCCGCAGTCACCTGGACCTGGACCGCGCCTGCCGTCGCATCGTCCGGCGCCAGCACGTTGATCTGTGTGGGGCTGATGTACCCAACGTAGGCCGCCACTCCGTTGATGGTGACCGATACCCCCTGCAGGGAAGTGGGCAGCAGCCCGTTGACGAAATCGCTCGCTTGCCATGTGTAGGTGGACTGCGACAGGTTCGTGCCAAAAATGGATACCCACGTGGCCGCCGCGAAGCCCGGCTGGAAGCTCGCCGCGTTTGCCATGCCCGTGATCACGCCGGCCGGCTGCGTGCCGGTGACCACCAGCGTTGCCGAAACCGCCGCCGGACTGCCGGTAGCGCCCGCCGCCGCAATCTGCACGTTTCCCGTGTAGGCGCCGGCCGCGAGATTTACCGGGTTCACCGATACGCTGAGCGTTGCCGGTGCGCTGCCGGACGCAGCCGAAACCGCCAGCCAGTAAGAGTCCGTCGAAGCCGTCCACTCGAGCGTGCCCCCGCCCGTGTTGCTGATCGCGACGTTCTGCGCGGCCGGAACCGCGCCGCCGTAAGTGTACTGGAACGCCAGGGCCTGCGGCACTGCCGCCAGAGACGCCGCAGCCGCCGCCACCGTGAATGTCACCCCGATGGATGCCGGAGTGTTCGACGCGCCCGCCGCCGCGATCGCAATGCTGCCCGTGTACGTGCCCGCGCTCAAACCCGCGGGCGCAACCGACACGGTGAGCGTGGAGGGAGCCGTGCCCGAGGCGGGCGAAACGCTCAGCCAGTTTGCGCTCAATGCCGCGCTCGCCGTAGCCGTCCATGTGAGCGTGCCGCTCGCGCTATTCGTGATCTGAATCGACTGCGCCGCCGGCGCCGTTCCACCCACCGTGGCGGCGAATTGCAAACTGGTTGGCTCGACCGCGAGCGTGGACTGCGGATTCACCATCACGGCGATGGCGTCGGATCCTCCCGCGGCGAGCACCGCGATGGTCACCAGGCCCGTCAAACTCGCCGGCAGGTTCGCCGTGATCGAAGTATTGGCCCACTGGGTGGTGGTCAACTGCTGCGCCGTGGTGGACCCGGCCGGCGTCGCAACCACCTTGCAGCCAATGCACTGCGATCCAAAGCCGGCGCCGGTGATGGTGAGTGCCGTGCCGGCATTCACCGCCAGTTCGCCCGTTTCGGCCAGCGGGCCCACCAGGTAAATCACCGGGCCCAGCTTGCAGCGCAACGCCGAAGTGTAGCCCAACGGTTCCGGCCACATGCCGCAACTGATCGAGCCAAGCGACGCACTGGTGGCCGTGAACGCGCCCGTCCCCAAGACGAAGTCCACGTAGAAAATGGTCCCCGTATCTCCGCCATTCGCGAGTGACACGGTTCCAAACGTGACTCCCGTCATATCCGCCACGTAACCGCCCGTGCTATTCACCAGCGCGAAAAACATTGCCCCGTTCTTGGATAAATAGGGGTCTGCGGACGCTGCCGTGCCGATCGACTCCCAATCCGTCGTGCCGGCCAGAAAGGAGCGGACGATCTGGCCCGTATTCTGAGTTGTACTGTTGACGTTCGCAATCCCTCCCGCATTGCACGCGAATGTTCCAAAGGCGGTGTTTGTAAACGCTGTCGGGTCCACGTGGCAATAAGGCACCACGCGCGTCACCGTCGCATCATCGGCCACGAATCCCAACGAAGCGCTGGTCAGCGAGACCAGCCCGTCGCTGGCATTGGCGAGCGTTGTCCCGGATAGGAAGTTGGGAGTGTAGGTGCCGGCGTTGCCGATCACCGCGATGGCGTCCACTCCCCGCAGATCGTCTCCCCGCTGGTTCCAGGTTGCCAGGTTCCAAAGAAACGCGCTGCCCGGCTCCAGTTCGGCGTCTTGCGACCCGGCCGTGATGATGTTTGCATAATTCCCGGCCACAGACGAGCCGAAGTTCGGCGTGGCAATTAGGACCAGCTTGCCAACCAGAGTCGTGGTTGGCGGCGTGAGCGTTTCGCCCGGCTGCAGTCCGGCCAGGTAGGCCCGGGCGATCAACCCGCCCATGCTGAAGCCCACCAGGTCGATCTGCGGCACCTGCGCTCCGGTGTCGTACTGGATCGTCTTCAGGAAAGCCCCCAGATCGTTGCCCAGAACCTCAATGGGTTGGCCCGGGTCTTCCAGGCAGTTATCGAACAAATACACCACCGGGACGCCGTCGCTCACCAGGTATTGGGCCAGGCTGCCGAATGTGTCCGACGCGCTGCTTGCGAGGGGGCACGTGCCGGTGAAGCCGGTCTCCCATCCATTCAAGAGCACCACCGGAGACCGCAAGGAGCTGGATGGCACCGAGACGCGCGGCTGCACCTCGACCGCCAGGCCGGTTTGCCGCTGCTCGCCCGCCGCGTTGGTGGCGGAGAGCCTGACCGTATATTCGCCCGGTTTCGTGCGCAGCGATGCGCCCAGCAGGATCTGGTCGCCGGCCCGGTTCGGCCCGGCCACCAGGCCGCCGCTCGCGACCGCCGTGTCTCCGGTCACGATCTCGACGTGCCGGCTCTTGGCATTCGCCACGAAATCGACGGTCTCCTGCGGCGCCACAATCTGGACCGCCTCGCCCGCCCGGACTTCATAGCGGGTTTGCCGCACGTCCATGGCCCGCTGGCCCGCGGCAGGCGAAACGCAGCACGCCATCGCCGCCCCGGCCAGGAGCGCCCGCCGGAACGAGGCTCGCGCGGACCGGCGGACTGGTCTTTGGGCATTGGGTTGAGGCCCCGTGGGACAAGCCTGCTGGCCTGTCGTCTTCGATCTGCGGATTGGTCCTGGGGCCTTGGGCTCAGTCACCTGTTGGGCAGTCCGGAGGAAAAGTCGCGCCACGCACACTACATTTGACGGAACATCCACAAGATAAGGACGCGGCGCACCCGCAAAACGCGCAGCGAATCACCCCGGCTTCCTCAGTCCTCGACTTGTGCAGCCGCGGCTTTCCGTTGGGCTTTCTTCTGCCGGCGCGGCAGGCGGGACCTGTTCTTTTTCTGGAGTTTCAGCGGCTTCGTCGACATCGTATGTGGTGGCGCTGGAGCAGGTTCGGCTCCCGCCAGCGATGCTGTTTTGCCTGCGGCGGTGCCTTTTGTTTTTGCTGTAGTGGCCGAAACGCTGCCTTCGGTTGCCGCCTCAGTGAGCTTCTTGCGCCCTTTGGGCTTCTGTTCATCTGCCATAATTGCCTCGCCATGGCCCTAGCACGCCTGTGGCCATGTCATCCCCCGGTTTCCCCCGGGGGGGATCGTCTTTGCGTCAGCCAAATAATCGCGGCCCGCGAGGATAATTTGGCGTCGACAATTCGGCCCTTCCACCTCCTGCTGGACCAGTCTCAACCCGTTTCGTGCCGAGTTCTGCGGGTCATTCACAGCTATTTTGTAACTATATTCTATCTGTTTTCAATTATTTAGCGATCTCCGATTTCAGACTCCGACCCGCCAGCCCGCTACTTTCGAGTTGGGTAGGATATGAAAACATCTCGTTGTGCAACGATAGCGGTGGTTCTCCTGGCGGGTGGCGTGTGGCGCCTCGACGCGCAGACCACCGTTGATCTTACCAGGCAAGGCAAACTGGGGACCGGCGCAACCGTTCCGTCACAATGCGCCGTGGGCCAGGTATTTTTCAAGACGGGCGCCCCGGCAGGCGCCAACCTCTATTCGTGCACGTCCGCGAACGTGTGGAGCGTGGTGGGCTTGATCCCATTGGGCGGCGACGCCAGCGGGACCGCCCCGGCTACCACTGTGACCGGCTTACAGGGCCGGCCGGTGAGCGCTGCAAACCCGTCGGATCAGGATGCCCTGCGCTGGAACGCCGCCTCCGGGCTTTGGGCGCCGGAAGCGGTGATCAGCGTCGGGTCCGCCACCCCCCCGGCCACCTGCTCCGCGGGCGGTCTGTACCTGCGGAATGACCCGGCCAACAACTTCCACCAACTCTATGTCTGCTCGACTACCAATGTCTGGACCATGGCAAGCGTCCAGGCGGGCGCCGCGTCCGGACGCCCGGCCAATTGTCTGCTCGGTCAGACATGGCTGGCCACCGATACGGGTGCCATGACGTACTGCTCGGCAACGGGGAGCCCTGGAACGTGGAGTGCCACGCTTGCGGGTCCGGCGGGACCGCAGGGGCCGGCAGGCGCCAACGGAAACACCATTTGGAACGGCACCGCGACCCCCTCGGGCGCCACGGGGGCGAATGGCGATTTTTATCTTATCAATCCAACCACGGCACCTTGCCTGTACGGGCCCAAGTCGTCCGGCAACTGGCCGGGTTCATGTGTTTCGCTGGCCGGACCGGCCGGCGCAGCCGGCGCGAGCGGGAACACCCTGCTCAGCGGAATAGGGGCGCCGTCGAACAGTACCGGCGCGAATGGCGATTTTTACGTCCGGCTGGATACGTCCTGTCTCTACGGCCCCAAGGCCTCCGGCGCCTGGCCCGGCTCCTGTACGTCACTGATTGGACCCCAAGGCGCCACTGGTGCGGCGGGCGCCATCGGGCCGCAAGGGCCGGCGGGAGGCCTGGGGGGCGCCAACGGCCAGATTCCATACAACAATAACGGCACGGCCGCTGGCAGCAACCTCTCGCAGAACACCGATGGCTCCCTCTCCGCTAATAAGGCTTTCAATCCGCCGCTCTGCACGGTCACCTTGTCCGCCGCGCCGGCTTTCGACGCTTCCCAATGCAACGCCTTCAGCCTGACGCTGGGCAGCACCACAGTGACTAGTTCCACTCTACTCAACGCCAAAGCGGGCCAGAGCCTCACGTTCACCATCGTCCAGGATGCGACCGGCGGCCGCTCCTTCGTCTGGCCAACCAACTTGTTGTCGGTTTGCCCGGTCAATCCCGCGGCCCATACGTCCACGGCGGTCACCGCGGTTTTTGACGGCACGAATGCCAACGCCATCGGTTGTGCCACCAGCGATTTGGCGACATTGATTGCCGGACCGACCCGGAGTGCGCCCGCGACGCCGGCAGCCGGACTGGCCTGCTGGTTTGATTCCAGCGCCAACACTTTGCTGTGCAAAGACCCTGGCGGCAACCTATACGCGGCGACAAAGACGGTGAGCGCACGAACGGCCAACCAGTTCGTGACTTACATCGGCGCCGATGGGGTGCAGCAAACGGCGGCGATTGCAGCGGCGGACGTTCCGGCTGCACTCTCAAGCTCTACCAGTGTAAACGGAACGACTATCCCCGCCTCGCAGACCCTTTTGTACTCAGGTGGAGCGCTGGGCACACCAGGCAGCGGCACCCTGACCAATGCGAGCGGGCTTCCGCTCTCGACAGGCGTCACGGGTACGCTCCCCGTCGCCAACGGAGGAACCGGCACGGGCAGCACTCTCACGGGCCTGGTGCGGGGCAACTCTTCCGCGATGACGGCAGCGGAACTGAGCGGCGACGCAACTACCAGCGGATCGAATGCCGTCACGATTGCCGGACTCAAGGGAGCGGCGCTGCCGATGCTTGCGGCGGGCAACCTGCGCTATAACGGCTCGGCCTGGACGTTTGACCCCACAGCATACGCGCCCGTTGCATCTCCGACCTTTACAGGCACGACCACTATTCCGTCGATCACACTGAGCGGCATCACTGGCCCCACGCAGTGTCTCCACGCCAATTCCAGTGGCGTTGTAAGCGGGACCGGATCAGACTGCGGAACCGGCTCTGGTGGAGCAAGTGCCGTCGGCTATTACTGGGTAGGCCAATCGACCAGCGCGCCGGCGAACGCCGTCAACCTCGGGGCGCTTTCGACCGGGCTGCTGAAGATCTCCATTTCGGCCGGGGTGGCGACGCCATCGACGGCCGTGGGAGGGACGGATTATCTCGCCCCTTTCGGAGGCCAAACGGCAAACTATTTCTACGCGGCGCCCAACGGCTCGGCCGGCTCTCCCGGTTTCCGGGCCCTGGTCCTTGCGGACCTGCCAACCGGATACCAGTACGGCAACCTCGGTAGCGTGCCATCCACCTTCGCCCCTTCGGCGCACAATCTGCTTTCCTCGGCGCACGCAGACACAACGGCAGCGTCGGCAGTCCGCGGGGACGGCATATTTGCCATCGGCTCGACGCCGACCTGGCAGCGCCTGGCCCATCCGAGCGCGAGCGGCGGCTACTTCAAGTGGAATGGCACCGACACGGTAGCCAGTACCGGAGCGGCCGCCGGCACCGGCTCCTGCACAAACCAGGCGGTGACAGCCGCGAACGCCGACGCGAGTCCGACGTGCAGCACCATCACATCGTCCTATGTGGATACGTCCATCGCGAAAACCGGGGCGGACATCAACACCTCGAATCAGGTGACGGTGACCCATCTGGCATCGGCCCTGCCTATCGCCCAGGGAGGCACGGGTCAGACCGCCGTTCCCGGGTCCAGCGGCAACTACATCTATAACAACGCGGGAGCAATCGGGGCGAAGGCCATCGCGGCGGGGGACGTTCCAACGCTGAATCAAAGCACCACGGGCAACGCCGCTACAGCCACCGCGCTTGCGTCTGCCCCATCCACGTGCTCGGCAGGGCAGGGAGCCACCGGCATCAATGCGAGCGGCGCTGCCCAAGGATGCACGACCTATACGCAGACCATCGCCAGCGGCACGGCGTCCCTCGGCACTGGCTCGATCCCTTCGGCATCCTGCGCCACGATCATAACTGTGAGCGCAACAGGTGCAGCGAGCACCGATTCGATCATCTGGAACCCGAATGCCTCAATCAAAGCCGTCACGGGCTACACGCCATCCACTAGCGGCGGTCTGAGTATCGCGGCGTACCCCACCGGCGGCTATGTCAATTTTGACGTGTGCAATTGGACTAGTGGCGCCATTGCGCCGGGTGCCGTCACTTTGAACTGGCGAGTAGTCCGTTAAGGAGCCCTGCTCATGAGACAAATCCTTTGGCTGTTCCCGTTCGCTGCTTCGGCCCTCGCACAGTACATTCCTGCGGGTCCAGTGTTCCCCACATCTGGAGGGGCTGGCGGCGCCTATGCCCACTACGTCGCCATCACCACGGCCTCAGGACAAGAAGGTTCGTCGGACTCCTCCAATTTCCCGGTGGTCGTGAACACGGGCACGCTTGGAATCGGCGCATATTTCAAGAACACCGCAAACGGCGGCTACATCCTCAACACCGTCACGCAGGTTGGCGGCAACGGCGGCACGGAGCCAGCGGACGCCGTCGTAGGAACCACTTCGACCTGCTCCACCTTGCTCCCGTGGGAGACTGAGTATTATGCTGGAGTCTCAGTGGGGTCCTGGATTCTTCATGTTCGGCTTCCGACGTTGCACCACAGTACCGCTGACACGTTCTATATATGCTTCGGTGCTTCCGGCGTGACCACGCAGCAGAACACCGGGAGTTATGCGCCGAGCGCAGTGTGGGACACGTACGCGAATGCAGTTTATCACGTTCCCAACGGGTCGTCTTTGCTTTTGGATGACTCGACAGCGAACGCCTTTAACCTCACCAATGCCAATTCCACAGCGGCCACGGGAGAGATTGACGGCGGCGCGGCCCTGAACGGCAGCAGCGCTTATCTTGACCTTGGGACGGCTATGAACGCCGCGTTCACGGCGGGCACGGTAAGTATGTGGGTAAAAAGCGCTGGAGGACAGACTAGCTATCACAACGATGGCGGAGCCACTGGGGCTGTATATGGTCCGTTCTTCGTTCGGGAAAAAGACGCCAGCGATACGTGGGTGCTGCTGGGGTTTGACAGCAACAACTCCAGCGCCCATTGGTTCGCTTCCCTTCGAGGTCAATGGTCAACCACGGTCAATAACATCACCAGCAGCGCCACGCAGACCGCCAACTGGACGCACGTCGCAGTCACGTGGGACGGCTCGCATTTCGTACTGTACATTAATGGAGCTGTGGACACCTCAATATCCAGCAGTGCCAGCCTGGCGGCCACCTCGGTCACCTATACCAGAATCGGGTATTGGGCGGGCGGGTATTTTGATGGATCCATTGATGAAGTAAAAAATGCAACTGTCGCCCGCTCGGCCGACTGGATCGCGGCAGAGTACAACAACCAGAAGCCCAGCAGCACATTTCTGACGGCGGGGAGCCTTCACTAAGATGACAATACGACTTCTAATTATACCTGTACTGATCGCGGCCAGCCTTTCTGCCCAAACCACAGTTTACCTGCGGGACAATCCCGCCAGCTTTAATATCATTTCCCCTGGCTGCACTAATGCAACTCCGATGGTCTGTACTGTGAGCAGAACCGCCGGGTTGAGCGTTGGCAACCTCGTCTCGATTGCCGGTGTCTGCGCTTCAGATGGAGTCTACAACATCTCCGCCGCCAACGGTATTAGAGCGGTTCATGCGATAGGCAGTGGAACAATCAGCCTGTACGATAAGACCAACACGACACCGATCACAGGGAATGGGGCATGGTGTACTGGTGGAACTCCTGGATGGGTTGGGCCTCAGTACGGGGGAAAGCTTACCGCCTATTCTTTGGTTTCCGAACCGCGCGGATGGTTTGATGGTGCGAGTGGCGCACTGACTCGGCAATGGGCGCTTGGCACACAAAACGGACTAGTGAACACCGGCTCCTGTCCTGGAGACGGGATTTGTGTCGCTAGTAATATCGCAACAGTGACAACCACCTATGCGCATGGTGTTCAGTCAGGGGATCACGTATCCCTTTTTAACGCACCCGTAACTTATACCTCTGGTATCACAGCCACAGGGACGACCGGGCAAACGTGTGTGCTCACGAACTTTACTGGTGGCTATACGTCAGCCGCAGCAACGGTAGCCCTCACCGGGACCAACATCATCGCTTCGGGTACGCCGCTGGTAGTGACTAATCCCGGAAGTGGCTACACCACCAACCCAACTACAGGAAGCGTTAGCAATGGTACGGCGACGTGTAGCGGCACGGTCATCGTCTCATGGCCGAATCGGAATGGGAGCGATTCGGATTATACGGTGACTGGATCAACGACCTACACGTTCACCTTTACCACGACAGGCGTTGCCAATGGGGACTACACCACGAACGCGACGTGCGGGCCGGGAGCGAGCCCGAACGGCACAATCCAGGGAACCGACAACTGCACCAGGATATCTCAAAAAGCAGTTATCACGAATGTTTGGTGGGGCGGCAGCGGAGCATCTAGTGTCCTGGGACAGATAGCCGCCTATCCGAGTCCTAATTACAAGTTCCCCGTGGATGGTGGACCGGGGAATACACCGGAGTCAATATTCTCATACTATGCCAGCGCTTTCCTGGTCGATCAAAAGAATCAAACCTACCTTGATGCGGTACTCTACGCCATTCTTAACATAGAAAAAGAAGACGGCTCGACGCTTCTCGTAAATGAGAACATTTTAGATGGTGGCAATTACGGCCTATCTGCTTATGCGGGCATAATTGTGCAGGATTTTGCGCGCGCCTACATGGTTGGGCAATCTTATTTGACATCCGCACAGAAGCAGACCTTTGCAGATAAGGTGCTCAATGATCTTGGCGATCCGACACCATGCACTAAGACCCTGGCCGTGCCACAGGATACCCTGGCGACGGGCATAGCCCAAGCAGGAGACTCGACACATATCACGCTAGCGGCGTCCGATAGTAAGTCCACAAACTACTACGTCAACAACGTAATTGAGATTTCCCTGAGTGGCGATGTATTCCTGGATGGAGTCGTGACGGCCTATAATTTCTCTACTAAGGTAGCGACTGTCACAGCTTGGCTCGATGTTAGTGGGAATCCTGGGACGCCACCCACGACGGGGACCGTATACTCTATTTACTCAACCGTCACACTGAGTGGCACAACCATCACCGGATATCACACCACTTTCACCTCGAACGTTGTCGCGGGCGACTACGTCATTGGCAAGAACCAAGGCACTTGGACAAATTCATCTAATCCAGGGGTTGAAGGCAGTTGGGTGTCGTCGGTGAATTCAGATACATCGTTGACCGTCGTAAACGCCATTTATGTAAAGGCGAATAGTACACCTAGCATGTATTGGCATTTCCCCTCGTGGACTAGCGGGCGTTGTGGGCTGAATTGGGTGGGTGAATATTGGGCCAACTACCCCGGATCACAACCGATCACTTACCCTGTCCGTGGAGGAGTTTATTGCACCTTGGGGAGTAACAACCAGTTTGCATTATCAAATGCTTGGATAATGATGTATCTTGCCTTGGCCGATCAAGATCCCAGGGCCATAACGAAACTCGCTGAACTGCAAGCCTACACATGGGACGACAACATGTCCGTTTCGTGGAACTACGAGACTGGCATTAGTTTCAGCGGGCAGAATTACGGCTTAACCATGACCTCGATCGAGCCGAAGCGGATAGCGTGGGCCATAAGTCACAGCGTAGTTGGCTATCCATCGATGAACACCGCAGGGCCTTGGACGATGGGGCTAAGTCTGCAAAAGATTTATTCGCTCAAGCCCGACAGTCCCTCTATTGGCGGATACCACAAACTGTATCCGTTCTTTTTTGGCGAGACAAACAACAATACCATGACCTATGCTGCTAGTACTGCAAGCGGTGTCAGCGGTGACTTAGTGCTAGACCATGGCTCAGCGTTCAATCCGAACGCCGCATCATCTCAGTATTTGAAATTCTGGTTGATTAATACTTTGGGGTTCTACCAGCCGGGTGCGCCTGGAAATGTCCAGGATCTCGATGAATTGGCAATTAAAATTGATCCAAGAATCACGCCATCTGACTACACGGTGCAGCCGCACCAATATCTGTTCAGTGCAACAAACAACACGACGTGCGCGGCCCTGACCGGATACGCCTGCCTGCCAACCGATCGGGGAGACGTGATCTATTCCCGGACTGGGTGGTCCAGCGCCTCCGACACGGATTTGTTTTTCCAGGGCCGGTCCTTTATTGGGGATCATGACCAGGTGACTCCGGGGAACTTCCAACTATACAAGGCTGGGTACTTGCTGGCGTCTGACCAATTTCCAATTGGAGAAGGAGTAGGAGTACCAGGCCCGGATATTTTAGATTCCTCACCAGGTTTCGCAGGTGCTGCTTGGCACGGTTATGGTGGTGATACCAATGACGCGGTTTCCTACATTGCAAGATGGGCATCGGCGAATCATGGAGCTTGGGCCACGGCCTATGGAGATCAGAACTCCAACTACGTCTATGCCCTGGCAGAGCAGAAGGGGTCGTACACGGTTTCATTCAACCACGTCCAGAGGTCTTTTGCCCATCTAAAGAAGTCCGGCCTGGAAGAGAAGATCATTCAGTATGACGACATCGATGCCTCAAACCGTCCGACTGCTATTGCGTTTCATGTTCACTATCCACAGAACGGGGAGACGGCGGCCGGGACGAGCTATAACGTCTTTTATGACGAAGGCTCGACTACCTGCCCTGGCAGTGGCGCGTGCGCCAGCCTAAATGCTAACCGGACGATTCTGGAGCAAGAGAACGGCATCAATGATGGACAGGGTGATCCCACACCGCAATACAATCTGATCTCGAAGTTTCTGATACCGAGTGGCGCCCCGAACGTGTTTGTCAACTACGATGGTCATACCTATTCAGGAGCCAATGGACATACGGAACGGGTGGCTATTTGTGCGGATGCAAGCTCAACTGGGGCTTGTGGGGCAATCACGCAGAGCGGACTGGAGGTCATCACTGTCCATAAGATCGCCACGCAGCCGGATACCACTTTGACCACCACGGCATTGAACCCGGACGGGAATTGGACTGGAGTGCAGATCCAGGACGCTACCGTGGCTGGCGGAGCCGTTGTGTTGTTCGCGCGGCATGGTTCGACGTATTCCACCTTGACAGGATTCACCACGACCCACACCGGCACGGCGCAATACCTCTTCGCTGGGCTTACAGCGGGGACATATACCGTGACCGTGAATAGCGTTGGCGTCCCGGGCAGCCCGTTCACCGTCGGGGCGAATGATAACACACTGTACTTTGAAAGCACTAAGGGCACCGTCAGCATCAATGGCTCCGCGGCTCCCTGTGCGATCACAACCACGAGCCTGCCGGGTGATACGGTAGGGACGGCCTACTCGCAGACCGTCAATACCGCCAACTGCACGACGCCGGTCACATGGAGCATCGCATCCGGTAGCCTGTGCGCTGGTTTGAATCTCGGATCGTCCACCGGCGCAACAGGCACAATCGGCGGGATGCCCACTACGGCGCAGACGTGCAACTTCACCGTGCAGGCGGTAGACGCCGTGCCGAACACTGCCAGCCAAGCGCTATCAATCACAATAGCGACCGGGGCAGCAGCCGGCGGGTCCTCAATCTCGGCCGGCGCCGCGATCAGCGCGGCGACCATCAGGCATTAGTTCCTTTCTCGCGAGCGTCCCCGCCTGCCCGGCTCCTGGCGGCACCCTGACAGCACGCTATTCGGTTTTGCGGCGGCCTGTTCCCATCCCCCAACTCATCAAGCGCCATGGCGCACGCCAAACTGCCGAAGCCGCCGGCCTAGCGAAAAGGCGCGAGCAGCCACCGCTTGACCTGCTCCAGCCGCGCGCAGTCGGCGCATCCCGCAGGGCAGGCTTCGACCGCGTGACCGGCCAGATACTCGATTTGCTCCATCATCACATTGAGCAGCGGCGCCGGCCGGACGACGGGCTCCCAGAGTTTTGATGCGGTTGGATTCTCGGGGCACGCTTTCTCGGACGCCTCGCGCACCGGGCTCTCAGTTCTCATCCTGCTTTCCTCGGTGTACTTATCGGCAGTTTGAGCGGCCACATCCAGACCTCTTCCGGAAGAAGATCAACTCCCCGGCGGCAATTATCCGGAAGGCAACACCATCGCCGCGCGCTTCGCCTGCAACGAGGATAACTTCGACCGGGCAACGGGCGGCACCTATGCCCACGCGGGCATGGCAGCCGCCGGCGCGGCGTGGAGGCGCCAACGGGCAACCGCCGGCGACGACACCCCCGCCGCCACCGCCGCCGCAACAGGTGCCCACGCTGTTCTCCAGCGTCACGCGCGACAGCCGGGCGGGAACCACTGATTTGAAGATTGTGAACCGCGCCGCCACGCCGCAACCGGTCCGCGTGGAAATCGGCGGCCTCGCGCGGGTCGAACCCAAAGGACAATCCATCGCGCTGAGCGCCGCCAGCCCGGACGATGCCAATTCCATCACGGACCCCCACCAAAATCGTCCCCGTCGCCACCACCGTGGATGGGCTGGGGAGCAGTTTCACACGCGAGTTTCCGCCCTACTCCATCACCATCCTGGAACTGCGGGGGAAGTGATAAGACCCTGCGCGAGTGCGGTGCTCCGCGCGCGGTCCCGCGCGCAGGCGGCGCCGCCTGCCCCACCCATTTCTCTTCGTAGTTTCCGGCCTGTTGTATTCTATGGTGTGGGTGCTGTGTCCCGCAACGCTGGCGAATGCCAATTCGCCCGAACTTAGGACTTCCGCCATGAGTGCTGCTGTGATTAATCCCGTGGGTAGGGCCGTGCGCTTTTACGAAGCGCCCATCGGCAAGAAAGCCGTGATGGCCATCACGGGGGTCATGCTGGTGGGGTACGTCTTGGCCCACATGCTGGGCAATCTCCAGATTTATTCTTCCAATCCCAACCAGATCAATACCTACGCGGCCTTCCTGCACAACCCGGCCAGTGCCGGTCTGCTGTGGGGAGCGCGCACGGTGCTGCTGCTGGCGGTGATTCTGCACATTACGGCCGCGGTGCAACTGTTCTTTCAGAACCGCGCCGCGCGGCCCGTCGGGTACGTGAAGAAGGACGACGTGCCGGCCTCTTATGCCGCCCGCACCATGGTGTGGAGCGGGCCGATTGTCGCGGCATTCGTCATTTTCCACGTGCTGCATTTGACGGTGGGCGCGGTGCTGCCGCTCGCGGACGAGCTCGGGCCGAATCAACCCAACGTGCGTGCCAATGTGATCGCGGGGTTCCAGAACTACGGGGTTTCGGCGTTTTACATTTTCGCCATGATCCTGCTGTGCATGCACCTGTACCACGGTATTTGGAGCTTGTTCCAATCCCTGGGCGTCAGCCACCCACGGTACACGCGCGGATTGAAGAAGGCATCGGCCGCGCTGGCCATCCTGATCGCGATCGGCAACTGCTCGATTCCGATCGCGGTGATGGCCGGCTGGTTGACGGATAAATAAGGACACGGCATGGAACTGGATTCGAAGTGCCCCACGGGGCCGATCGAGACGCGATGGGAACGGCATCGCTTCAATCTCAAGCTGGTGAATCCGGCCAACAAGCGCAAGTACACGGTGATCGTGGTGGGAACCGGCCTGGCAGGCGGATCCACGGCGGCCACCCTGGGGGAGCTGGGTTACAACGTCGAATGCTTTTGCTTCCAGGATTCGCCGCGCCGCGCGCATAGCATTGCCGCGCAGGGTGGGATCAATGCCGCCAAGAATTATCATAACGACGGCGACAGCGTCTACCGCCTGTTCTACGACACCGTAAAGGGCGGGGATTTCCGCGCGCGCGAATCCAACGTCTACCGGCTGGCCGCCATCAGCCTCAACATCATCGATCAGTGCGTGGCGCAGGGCGTGCCGTTTGCGCGCGAGTATTCCGGCTATTTGGACAATCGATCGTTCGGCGGAGCGCAGGTATCGCGCACGTTTTACGCCCGCGGGCAGACCGGCCAGCAGTTGCTGCTGGGAGCGTACCAGGCGCTGGAGCGGCAGATCGGCGCCGGCATGGTGAAGATGCACCCGCGCTCGGAAATGCTCGATCTGATCGTGATCGACGGCCGGGCCCGTGGGATCGTGACGCGCAACCTGCTGACCGGCCAGGTTGAATCGCACATTGCCGACGCCGTAGTGCTGGGCACGGGCGGATACGGCAACCTCTTTTATCTTTCCACCAACGCCAAGGGTTGCAATGCGACGGCCATCTGGCGGGCGCACAAGCGCGGCGCGCTGTTCGCCAACCCGTGCTTCACGCAGATTCATCCAACCTGCATTCCGGTGTCCGGCGAGTATCAATCCAAGCTGACGCTGATGAGCGAATCGCTGCGCAACGACGGGCGCGTGTGGGTGCCCGCCAAAAAGGGCGACCAGCGCAAGGCCAGCGAGATTCCGGAGGCCGAGCGCGACTATTTCCTGGAGCGCAAGTACCCGAGCTTCGGCAACCTGGTGCCGCGCGACGTGGCCTCGCGCAATGCCAAGCAGGTTTGCGACGAAGGCCGCGGCGTGGGCGAAAGCGGCCTGGCCGTGTATCTCGATTTTCACGATTCCCTCGAGCGCCTGGGCCAGCCTGTCATCAAGGAACGCTACGGCAACCTGTTCGACATGTACAACCGGATCACCGGCGAAGATCCTTACCAGGCGCCCATGCGCATCTTCCCGGCCATCCACTACACCATGGGCGGCCTGTGGGTGGACTACAACCTGATGTCCAACATTCCGGGGCTGTACGTGATTGGCGAGGCCAATTTCTCCGATCACGGGGCCAACCGGTTGGGCGCAAGCGCCCTGATGCAGGGTCTGGCGGACGGCTACTTCGTCCTGCCCAACACCATCGGCGATTACCTGGCGTCCAACCAGTTTCCCAAAGTGGAAGCGTCGCACCCCGCCGTGCGCCAGGCCGAGCGGGAGGTGGCCGCCATCACCGCCCGGCTGCTCGGGGCCAAGGGCACGCGCTCGGTGGATGCCTGCCACCGGGAATTGGGCAAACTCCTGTGGGAGGATTGCGGGATGGGCCGCACGGCCCAGGGATTGAATCACGCGCTCTCGCAGATTCCCGAGATGCGCGAGCGGTTCTGGAAAGATGTGAAGGTGCTGGGCACGGGCGAGGAACTCAACCAGTCGCTCGAAAAGGCCGGCCGCGTGGCCGATTTCTTCGAGCTGGCCGAATTGATGTGCCTGGACGCGCTGGAGCGCAAGGAATCCTGCGGTGGCCACTTCCGCGAGGAGTACCAGACGCCGGAAGGGGAAGCCGCCCGCGACGACCAGCACTACTCCTACGCCGCCGCCTGGGAGTTCCGCGGCGTGGGCAACGCGCCCGTGCTGCACAAAGAGCCGCTCACCTTTGAATACGTGCACCCCACGCAACGGAGCTACAAGTAATGCGAATCACACTCCACATCTGGCGGCAGCGCAACGCGAGCGAGAAGGGCCGCATGGTCCGTTACGAATTGCCCAACGTGAGCGAGCATATGTCGTTCCTGGAGATGCTCGACGTCCTGAACGAGGATCTCATCACCAAAGGCGAAGAGCCGGTGGCGTTCGACCACGATTGCCGCGAGGGCATCTGCGGCATGTGCGGCTGCATGGTGAACGGTGTGGCGCACGGTCCGCTGCCCGAGACCACGCTGTGCCAGCTCCACATGCGCCATTTTAAGGATGGCGACGAATTGTACCTGGAGCCATGGCGGGCCAGGGCCTTCCCGGTGGTGCGGGACTTGGTGGTGGACCGCAGCGCGTTCGACCGCATCATCGCCGCGGGCGGTTTCATTTCGGTGGCCACCGGCAGCGCGCCGGACGGCAACGCCGTGCTGGTTCCCAAGGACAACGCCGAGCGCTCCATGGATGCGGCGGCCTGCATCGGCTGCGGGGCGTGCGTGGCGATGTGTCCCAACGCTTCGGCGTCGCTGTTCGTCTCGGCGAAGATTGCGCACCTGGGCCTGCTGCCCCAGGGCCAGCCCGAGCGCGAGCGGCGGGTCACCGCCATGGTGGCGCAAGCCAACCAGGAAATCTTCGGAAGCTGCACCAACATGGGCGAGTGCGAAGCCGTGTGCCCGAAAGGCATCAAGCTGGAAAACATCGCGCTCATGAATCGCCACTTTTTGGGCGCCAAATGGGTGGGTCGCGAAGGGGTAGAAGCGGATTAGGAGTGTACGGCCGCAATCGGGATCGCTCCAGGCGTCGAGCGCTGCCGTAAGAAGCGCGGTTGCGCGCGCAAGAAGAGTGGCCCGGCGTAAGATACCATGAAAGCAGCTGGGTCCTCCGGCAACGTTTACGAGCCCTATCTGGAGGGTTGCGCGCGGCCGGACCACTTGTTGCCGGCGTATTATGAAGGTCGCACCTTGGCGGAGAGCTACTACCTGGCGCTGCCGTTTCTGAGCTGGCAGGGAATCGTGCTGGGAGATCCCCTGTGTTCGCTGGGGAAGCCGGGGAAGCCCTGAACGGTCACTGGCATAAGTACGTTTTGGCGACGTCCCGATCCGGCTTCGATAGTGCCACGATCCGCATCCACGCCAAAGGGGAACCGAACAGCGGCAGCGGGCATCAAGATGTAGAATAAAGCTGTGCCGGAGCTCAGCCGGTTTTTCGGGATCATTATCCGTATGTTTGCTGAACCGGGATCGCCACATCACGCGGCTCACTTCCACGCATATTACCAAGGCGAGGTCGGTATCCTCAGTTTTGATCCTGTGGAATTGATCGGCGGTTCCTTACCGAGGAGGCAGCGGCGGCTGGTCGAAGCGTGGGCGGAATTGCATGAAACTGAGTGATTAGCCGATTGGCAGCGCCTGCAGGAAGGCCGGAGCCCGGCGCCGATTGAGCCGTTGAAGTAGGTCGTTTATGAGTCATCCGATTTATCGAGTCCGGTCATTCGACATCGTTGGTCCCTACACGCTCTGTGTTCGCTTCGACGACAACTCGGAACAGACCATCGATTTTCAACCAGTTCTGGCGGGCGAATTGTACGGCCGGCTGCGCGATCTCGAGTTATTTAATCGAGTGGGAATCGATCCCGACGTGGAGACACTAGTGTGGCCGAACGGAGCGGATTTCGATCCCGCTACTCTACACGAATGGCCCTCCCATGAGCAGGCATTCCGGGAACTTGCGCGCCGCTGGGAGGCCGTGGAAGCGTGAATGGCTGTACAGGCGGCGGTAACAGTGATCTAGCTGCCACAGGCTGGTGAAAGGTCCGGCCATGAAGTGAAGCGCGCCGAATCCTCATCGGATCCACCGCACCCGGATTCCAGCCTGGACCTGGAGTCCTTCAACGCCCTCAACATCGCCCTTCAAAAGTCCGCGGGAACCGTGCTGCTGGTGACGCACGATCATGACCTGATCGAGGAAGTGGCCACGCGGATCTGGCCTTTCGAGGGCGGACGCATCGAAGACTTCAAGGGCCCGTACGAGGAGTACGCAGCCTATGCTCAGGAGAAAGCGTCTTAAGCGAATTCGCCGGGCCCGCAAAAAGCGGGCTGCCCGTCAGTCCTTGGTTTCCACCCCGTCCGGTTTCACCGTGAGCTCGTGCTTCTTGCCGCCCTTGTCGGTGTAGGTGGCCTCGTACAAGGTCGCGCTGCCGCGGGTGACGGTTTCGACCATCGCGATCTTTCCTCCGGCGGCCTTCTTCTCGATGGCGGCTTTGGCGGCGGCGGGAATGCTTTCGATGGCGGTTTCCTCTTCCACCTGGGTGACGGCGCCCTTGGCATCCACGACGAGGTCGCGGTGCTTGCCGTTGACCATGGTTTCGACTTCGTAGGTCAGCTCGCCCTTCTCGGTCTCGCTGGTGATGCCCCGGATCTCGGCGCCCTTGGTTTGATCCTGAACGGTCCTTTGCACCGCCGGCGGCAGGTCCTTCATTGGCACCTTCTTCTCGGCCGCGGCCGCCACGCCGAGCAGGGCGCCGATGGCGATCCAGATGGGGAACGTTCGCATGGTGGAATCCTCGTATTCACGATACGCGAGGCTATGTGAACAGACTGTGAATCCACGGCAGAATCGGCCCTCCGCTCTCTTACGGTCGCGGTGAAAGGCTCCACGCGGAGAGCGCAGGGGATCAGGCTTGGGCTGGCATTCTCATGCTGGGTGAAATCAACCATTTTAGACCGAATTTACCCATAATTCGCGGTAGAATGTATTGATTCTCAACGGTCGGACTCGTGGCAGGTTGATTGCTTATTGCAGTTCCTTCGGCTATATTGCGTCCGGGTGTGCGTGAATTGCCCCATACACCGGAGAAAGAGTGGTGTGCCTTGACACAATCCGCTATTGAGAAGCAAACCGAGTCCCTGCGTGCCCTCCCGGGAGATGACGTCCGGCAGATCCTATGGCGGTTTGCGGACCGCTACGACCTGCAGATGCTGGTGCAATCGGTGCGGGCGGTGGCCCGCGGGCCGGTGGCGCGGCTGGTGGCGCAGGGCGCCCGGAATACCCACGACTGGACGCCCGAGAAGCGGTCCCTGCTGCAGGCGTTCGACGAATCGGGGATCACCGGCGTGTTCATGGATCCGTCGCAGGGCGGATTCATCGAAGGGCCGAAGAACCTGGCGCTGGCGCTGGTGGCGTTTGAGCTGGCCTGGGTGGATGCGGGCGCGGCCACGGGCAGCCTGGCCGGATGCCTGGCGCTTTCGCCGATCCACGAGCGCGGCACGCCGCAACAGCGCGACTACTACATGGCGCGCTGCGCGCCGCCGCAACCGGGCGAAGACCGCCAGCCGTGGCGCGGCGCCTTCTGCCTGACGGAACCGATTCCCTATGTGGGGGTCGAGACCGGGATGCTGGGCGGGAAGGTGCAAGTGGCCGAATGGAAGGAAGGCGAAGAGCCTATGTTGCACGTGGAGAAGCGCGGCCGCTTCATCACCAACATGGGATTTGCCAATTTTGTGACGGCGGCGGTGGAATCGGACGACGCCCGCATCAAGGGCACCTGTATGGTGATCCTGGAGGAGACCGACCCGGGCACCTTCGACCGCGGCACGCCGACGCGAAAACTGGTGCATCAGCTCTCTTCGACGCGCGATCCCATTTTCAACCTAAAGGTGCCGGCCAGCCGCATCATCGGCGGGTACAGCGTGAAGGATGGGGTCATCGTGCCGCGGTACAGCCACGGCGAAATCATCGAAGCGGTCTTCCGGCGGACGCGCGTGACGGTGGCCATCATGACCTCGGCCAAGCTGCTCTCGGCCGTCGAGCCGGTGATCCGCTACGGACGCGGGCGGTTCCGCGGCGGCTCCATCGCGACACCTGGCTCGCCGCGCTATGAACTGGGCTTGCAGCTCAAACAGGACGTGGTGCACCGGCTGGTGGATGTGTGGGCCACCGGCGAAGCCAGCGCGGCGCTGGGCTTTGAAGCGGCGCGGGTCTTCGACCGCCTGGACCTGCTGGAGCGGAGGAAGAACGAGCTCTTCGCGGCGCAAGGCATCGCCGGCGGATCCGCCATGATGAAGGCCATTCGCCTGGTGCAGAAAGACGCCATCGAGTTTCTTCACGGCAGGCGCCGCGACCTGCAGGACGATGTGCTGGTGCAGTACGCGCTGCTCGATTCGGTGGCCAACGTGTTGTGCCCGGCATGCAAGCTGTGGAATACGGGGCACGGCGCCAGCACCATGCGGGAGGCCGTCAGCCTGATGGGCGGCTACGGCATCACGGAGGACTGCCCCGGATTCCTGGGACACAAGTGGATGGATGCGCAGCTTGAGGCCACCTACGAAGGTCCCGAGGCGGTGCAGCGGAGGCAGCTCACCGTCACCATGACCGACGAGCTGTTCCTGGCGCAATTTCGCGAATGGATCCGCGAGATGCGGACGATTGCCAACGACCGGCCGGGCACCGGCGCCTGCGCCCTGGCGACAGCCATGCAGATGTGGTTGTGGACCCTCACCCACATGCTGAAATCCAAGGACGCCGATGGCGCCAAGCTCTATCAAAGCTCGCGCCAGGGCGCCACCTTCCCGCTGGCCGATGCGCTGTGCTGGCTGCTGGCATCGCGATCCCAGATCATGGACCTGCTGGAGCTGGAGAAGAACGGGCCGGCCAATCCGGCGCTGGCCGAAGCTTTGCCCGGCCTCGTCGGGTTCCTCGGCAACCTATGCCACGTCCAGGCGGCGCACGCGGCGGGTGAAGTGGGCCGCCTGTGCGCGGAGCTGGTGTTCGGCTACAACCGGCACCCGGCGTGGGACACCGAAGGCTGCACCACCTGTTACCGGAACGAAGATCTGGAAAGCATCGAAGGCCTGATTCCCGGGATCGCGAGCCTGGCGCGCGGGTATACCGACGTGATCGAAGAAGACGGTTCGCACGCCGCCAAGGCCGGACCGTGCGTGCGCTTCGAGGGGCTCGAACAGTTTTCGCGGATGCGGGTGCGCATGGACGGCTGCCTGACCGGTTCCCAACTGGCCAAGGATCGCGCCGCGGAAGCGCTGACCAAAGTCATGATTCCGGAGGCCTTGGATTACCCGGTATGAGCGAGCCCGCGATGGAGCGCCAGAGGATGGACGTGGACGTGGTGTGCGTCGGGTTTGGTCCGGCCACGGCCGGCTTCCTGACGGCGCTTTCGCGGCAAGTGATGAATCCCGACGGCTCGCCGGCGGTGGAAAGCCGCGTGGCGCCGGGCTTGCCGTTGCAGGTGATGTGCTACGAGCGGTCGGACGACATCAGCTTCGGGGTTTCCGGCGTGGTGACGAGGGCGCGGGGAATCCGCGCCACCCTGCCGGATTTCGATCCCGGCCAGATTCCCATGGCCGCCGCGGTCTCGCAGGAGAAACTGGTGTACCTGCTGGACCCCATCGGCGCCAGCCGCCGGTCGCTGGCGCTGCGGTTGGGCGACCGGGCGGTGCGCGCGTTGCGGCTGGACCGGCGCCACGCCGTGGAGTTGCCCTACGTCCCGCCGTTCCTCCACAAGCAGGGGGGACTCGTGATGTCGCTCGGCCAGTTCCTGCAACACGTGGGGACCGAGCTGATGGGCTCGGGCACGGTGCAGATCTGGCCGGGAATGCCGGTGGCCGAGGCGTTGCTCGACGAGAGCAAAGCCGGCGTCTGCGGTGTTCACGGTGTGCGCCTGTGCGACCAGGGCGTGGACCGCAACGGCAAGCCGGAAGCCAACTTCCTTCCGGGGATGGACATTCATGCGGCCCTCACCGTGGTTGCAGACGGACCGGTGGGCGCCGTGGGGCGGCAACTCGATCAGGAGATCGGCTTGCCGCAGGGGCATCATCAGCGCGAGTGGGCGCTGGGCATGAAAATGGTGATCGACCTGCCGGCCGGCACCGACCTGGAGCCGGGCAGCGTCTTCCACACGTTCGGGTATCCGGAGCCCGAGATCTTCGGCTTCTTCTACGTGCATCCGGACCGCGTGGCCACGGTGGGGATTTTCGTGCCGTCGTGGTTCCACAGCCCGGTGCGCACGTCGTACCGCTACTTGCAGCACTACCTCTTGCATCCCTATCTGTGGCGCTACCTGGAAGGCGGCAAGCTGCGGAGCTGGGGCGCGAAATCGTTGCAGGAATCGGGCCGGCGCGGCGAGCCATTCCTGGTGGGTGACGGCTACGCGCGCATCGGCGAGGGTTCGGGCAGCACCAACGTGCTCACCGGGTCCGGTGTGGATGAAGCCTGGACCACCGGCACGCAACTGGCCGAGGGCGTGCTCGAGTTGCTGCGGGAAGCCAAGCCACTCACGCGCCAGAACCTGGAGAAGGCTTACGTGGCGCGCCGCCGCGCCAGTTGGGTGGAACAGGAAGGCCGCATGGCCGAGAAAGCGCGCGACGGATTCCACAAAGGCGTAGTGACGGGGCTCATGGGGATGGCGCTGGCCGGCCTCACCAAAGGCAGGCATTGGCTGGGTGGCGAGCCGCAACTGCTGCCGGACCTGAAGGCATACTACCGGCGCAAGATTCCGGCGGACGAAGTGGACCGGATTGTGGAGGGCTGCCATAACCGCGGCGTCTCCTGCCATGGCGCATTGATGGAGCGGTGCGGATGGCCGGCCATTCCGTACGACGGCCAGTTGCTGATCACCCACCAGGACGCGCTGCTGGTGGGCGGCAAGGTGCAGGCGCCCGCGGGCATGGCCGACCACGTGCGCTTCATCTATCCGGATTTCTGCGAGCGCTGCTCCGCCAAGATGTGCATCGAGATGTGCTCGGGGCAGGCGATTACGCCGGGTCCGGACGGCATCCCGTTATTCGACCGCGAGAAGTGCGTGCATTGCGGCGCGTGTGTGTGGAACTGTATGACGCCGCTCGCGGACGACCCGCAGCGCGGCAACATTTCCTTCCGCGCCGGCGCGGGCGGACTGCATTCGCCGGAAAATTAGGGCCGGGCTTGGCGGCAAACGTCATTAAGTGAATCGGCCCAAGGCGCCGCCTTTGCGCCGCCGCGGTCTCTCCGACGGCGCCATCGGCTATAGTATATCCAGAGATCTTTATATGAATCCCCTGGCCGACAAAAAGGCGGACCTGGCTGGACCCGGTATCGGCAATTACGCCGAACTCGAAAAAATCCTTCCGCAGGATTATTCCTCCTTGCTGAACCCCAAGGACACCCAGAAGGCCATCTTCGCCGCCAAGAATTACATCGAGGAGAACCTCTGCAAAGAGCTCAACCTTATGATGGTCACCGTCCCGTTGATCGTCGATGTCGATAGCGGTGTGAACGATTATCTCGACCGCGATGGCTCCCGCACTCCTATCCAGTTCCACATTTCGAACGACCGCGATCTGCACCCCATCGATGCCCAGGTGGTTCAGGCCGCCACCAAGTGGAAACGCGTCGCCCTCGAACGCTTCGGCATGCTGCCCGGCGAAGGCCTCTGCACCGATATGCGCGCCGTCCGCAAGGATTATTTCCTCGACCACGACCACAGCGCCTACGTCGATCAGTGGGATTGGGAGCGCGCCATCACTCCCGACCAGCGCAACCTCGATTTCCTCAAGCTGATCGTCAATGGCATCTGGAAGGTCCTCGCCGGCGCCGAAAAGCACGTCCAGGAATTGTTCCCCCAACTCAAGGACCCGCGCTATCCCAACCTCCCCGAGCAACTCACTTTCCTGCACGCCGAAGAGATCCTCGACCTCTATCCCGATCTCCCCCGCAAACAGCGCGAGACCGCCATCCTGCAAAGGTATCCCGCCGTCTTCATCATCGGTATCGGATGGACTCTCGCCGATGGCTATCCCCACGAAATGCGCGCCGCCGATTACGACGATTGGGTCACCGAAACCCACTCACCCGAGGGCCGCACCATGCACGGACTCAACGGCGACATCCTGGTTTGGAACCCCGTCACCCGCCGCCGCCATGAGCTGTCATCCATGGGCATCCGCGTCAACGCGGAAACGCTTCGCCAGCAGCTCACCCTCACCAATCAGCTCGATTTTCTGAAGTACCCCTATCACCAGGCCATCGTCAACCACCAGATCCCCCTCAGCATTGGTGGCGGCATCGGCCAGTCGCGAACCCTCATGACGCTCCTTCGCAAAGCGCACTTAGGCGAGGTCAGCGCCACCGTGTGGCCCAAAGTCCTCAAGGAAATGTGCGCGAAGAAGAATATCCACGTGATCGAGTAGGCTGGTTCGCGGCCGTGAGGCAGGCGCTTTCGCCTGCCAAGCGTAGGTTTGTGCGTCCGTAGCGTCGTCGGCGAGATCGCCTTCGATCTCCAGCCTCTAGGTGATCGGGCAAGCCTCTTCGTGGCCCACGCCGATCAGCGATCCGGGGTCGGCCCGGGCCCGCTTCGCGTTGTGCTGCGGTCAGCCTCGCGGCCCCGCTACGCCCCCCGTTGCGCCTTGCGCTTGCGTAAGATGCCCAGGCCCAACAAGGCCAATCCGACAAGCGACAGGGCCGCCGGTTCGGGAGTTGCCGTCAGGTTGACCAGGAAAGTTTGAGATTGCCCGGCTGTGGTCGGGACCAGCACCTCGAAAACGGCCTCGCCCAGGCTGTAGCTGGCGGCGGCTACCGCCTGCCAAGTTTTTGAAGGTGAGGAAAAGGGGTCGATGGGGGCGTTGGCGCCTTGATAAGAAGTGTCGCCATTGATGGCCCAGATCGCTTCCTGGATTCCGGTCCAGTCTGAGGATGGGGAATACTGGAACTGCAGGTTCAGCCACTCCATTTCGAGCACTTGAACCTGCGTCGGGGTCGTTGAGGCGCTGAAGTCCGTTATCGGCTCGGCGTTAGCTTGCCATCCACTCGGGTTCGTATCGACAGACACGTTCCAACTGATGCACGTCCCCAGGACGGCGACGCCGTTGACCGTGAGGTTGTACGGGGCGTCCGGTCCATTCGGGTCTCCTTTGTATACAACGGTTACAAGTTGGTCCGCCGAGAGGCAAAACACCGCTAGGAGCATTACCGCCAGTAGCATTAGAGTCCGTTTCGTCATCGTATCTTCCTTCTTCTTTCGTCTTTCCGTTTGTCCATGGCCCCGGAGGGTCCGGCGCCAAAGTCCAATGCTCCGTTCGCACGATCATTACGGCGCACAGAAAAACGATTAATAATCGCTTCGCACGTCTTCCATAATATAGTGACTATCTACTTTAGTTAATAGACAAACGTACCGATTATGTTCTAGTACGAGATAACTTTCGACTATTAAGAAAGACTAGGATATTCCTGAGGGCACCTGCGGCTCTGCTGTCAACACTGAATAGACAAACGTGCCGATTGTATTCTGGTACGAGCTAGCTTGAGAGTACTAAGAAGTCCTCGGATATTACTAAGAGCATCTAGGATATTCCTGAGAGCTACGGCGGCTAGGCTGTCACTACCGGCTCGTGGACCACCGCGAAATTCATCGATCGCGCCAACGCGCACAATTCGTGAGCCCGATCGTGCAGCGCAATCGCATCGGCGATTCGGCTCGCATCGCCGATCGTCATTCGAGGCCGCAGAACCACCCGCCGGAATTCGCCCGATCCGTCCGCGTGCTCCACCATCTCGCCCCAGGCTTGGTCGACGTATTCCGTCACCACCACGCCCGCGTCCGCGCACAGGTGCAGCACCCACAGCATCACTATACGAGGAAGGCGGGGCCCATGCCATTCTTGCGATGGCACAGGCCCCCAGGGGGTTGTCTGCGCGGGCCGGAAGTGGGCAGAGGATGCTTGTGGCCCGTTTCCATCCTCCGTTATGCAGGCTCTACGAGGCGTGCTTCATGACTGGGCAGAATTGGAGGAGAGCCGGACGAGCGTTCCTCCGATCACTCGTCCGGTCCCCAACCGATGGGCTACCCAACGTTATCCCTTATTGCAGCCGCCATGCCAAACCAAAAGGAAGGACAAGGTGCTTGTTTTCAATAAATAGACCGCCTTGTGACTGTCCACCTTCTTGACACCCGTAAACGCTCTGGTCACCGTGTCAACTTAGTAGACACTGGCATCCCGATGGAGTAGACTGGAATCGCCATGGGGCCGATGCAACCGGAATTGCATGAGAAGCTCGCCGCCCTGCTCGCCATCTGCCAGAAGATGAACTCCGAACGGGACCTGGGTGCCCTCCTTGATCTCATGGTCCGCGAAGCCACCCACCTGCTCGATTGCGATCGCGCCAGCATCTTCCTGCTCGACCGCGAACACAACCAGCTCTGGTCCAAGGTCGCGCTCGGCTCCGATGAGATCCTGCGCTTCGACGCCCGCATGGGAATTGCCGGCAAGGCCGTTCAAACCGGCGAGGTGGTCAACGTCAGAGACGCCTACAGCCATCCCGAGTTCTATAACGCCATCGACGGGCAAACCGGCTACCGTACCCGCAACGTGCTGGCGATGGCCGTCCGCAACCAGCGCGGCGAAATCGTCGGCGCGTTCGAAGCCCTCAACAAACACACCGGCGCGTTCGGCGCGCGCGATGAGGCGGCCCTGGATGCCCTGGCTTCCCACGCCGCCATCGCCATTGAGAACGCCCAGTTGATCGGCGAGTTGCGCCGCAGTCAGGACCAGTTGGCCGAGCAGAACGCCCACCTGATGCGCGAGGTCGTCGGCAAGTTCTCGGTCCACGGCATCATCGGCGCCGGCGTCAGGATTCAGCAGGTGGTCCGCCTCATCGAACGCATTCGCGACAGCCTGGTGAATGTTCTCGTCACCGGCGAAAGCGGCACGGGCAAGGAACTCGTCGCCAAAGCCATTCACTATTCCAGCCCGCGCGCGCGGCGGCCCTTTGTGGCCCTGAACTGCGCGGCGCTGCCGGACACATTGATCGAAAGCGAGCTGTTCGGCATCGAAAAAGGCGTCGCCACCGGCGTCGAATCGCGCGCCGGCCTGTTCCAGAAAGCCGATAGCGGAACCCTGTTTCTGGATGAGATCGGCGACCTCAGCCCGGCCGCCCAAGCCAAGATTCTGCGCGTGCTCCAGGAGCGCGTGCTCGAGCGCGTCGGCGGCCGCGCCCCTATTCCCGTGGATGTGCGCCTGCTGGCCGCCACCAACAAAGACCTCGAAGCCGAAATCGCCCGCGGCGCCTTCCGCGAAGACCTCTACTATCGCATCAAGGTGATCCACATCCACATGCCGCCGCTGCGCGAGATTCGCGAGGAGATTCCGCTCTTGGCCAATCGTTTTCTGGAAGAGTACTGCCGCGAAACCAATCGCGGCGCGATGGAATTCTCGCCCGGCGTTCTGCGCCGCCTGTTGACGGCGCCCTGGCCGGGCAATGTCCGCCAGTTGCGCAATGAGGTCATGCGCCTCGCCGCCATCACCCACCAGAACGTCATTCCGGAGGACGATCTGTGGGAGGACTTGCCCGCGCCGCCGCCCGCTCCGCCGGCGTTGCCGCCCGCTCCGCGCCAAGAGGTATCGCTCAAGAAGGCGGTGGCCGATTTGGAAAAGCGCATGATCACCGGCGCGCTCGACAGCACGCGCAACAATCAGCAGCAGGCCGCACGCCTCCTGGGCCTGAGCCGCCAGGGGCTGATCAATAAAATGAAGCGGTATTTGATCGCGGGTTAAGCGACCTTCTGGACTTTATTGGCGCGGATGCACGAGGTGCACACGCGCATGCGGCGCCCGGCGCCGTTCACCAGCGCGCGAACCGATTGCAAGTTCAGGTTCCAGCGCCGCTTGGTGACGTTGTGGGCGTGACTGATGCGGTTGCCGAATTTGGGCCCGCGGCCGCATACATCGCATATTTGTGCCATAAGACGGAAATCTCCTGCTGGGATCGAAAACCAATTATAGCAATCCCAGCGCATCAGCGGCAACTGCTTGCCGCCCCACTGCTTGCCGCCCCACTGCTTGCTGGCCGCTCCGGCCGCTGTCGCCGCGCCTTCCATTCATCGGCGGTCAACTCCCAAACCTCCGCGGGCATGCGGCCGGACACATAATCCGCCTCATGGGTGGAGACCAGTCGCATGCCCTGCTTCTCCGAGATACGCCGCGACGCCAGATTCGCGGCCGCTTTGGGAGCCCGCAGGATCGGCTCCTGCAACACGTCGAACCAGTATTCGGTCACAGCGTCGCACGCTTCGGTCATCAGTCCCTGGCCGTGCCAGGGCAGTCCCAGCCAGAATCCGCGGTTGTGCCGCGGGGTCCGCATCAGCGAGATGAGGCCGATCATCCGGGCGGGCGCGCTCTTCAGCCGCAAGGTCCAATGCCACTCCTCCCCGCGCTCCATGGCCGGCAGGGCAATGTCGCGAAGAAAGGTCAGCGCTCCATCGGGCGGATAGGGCCAAGGCACGCGGTTCGCCAGGTATCGCACAATCTCCCATTGCGGGAACAGGATCTGCGTCTGTTCCGCGTCGGACAATTCCGCCGGCCGCAGGAGGAGCCGCGCCGTCTCCAGTGGTGGGGCCATCTTCAGATGATTATAGGCACTATCGCCTCCCGCGACAGGCCGCGGCGGTGCGCCTGCCGATCGGACACCCGCATCTGAATCTGGCCCATACTCAACGCTGAGGCCGTTGGTTGCGTCATAACAGCAAGGAGGCCGCCTTGAGATTGATCTCTTCGACATGCATTGTGTTGTGCCTGGCGTGGCCCTCAGCCGCCGGAGACTTTTCTTATGTTGTTCTGAACGGTGGTGCGGACCGAAATAGTCTGGTGCGCGTATCCGCGGATGGGAGTTCGATTACCGCCATTGCCCACGGAGCCGGAGGCTATGGTCTGGCGAAGGATCATGCTGGAAACTATATCGTCGCGGCAGTAGGCTCACTCCTCAAGGTGACTCCATACGGCGTCGTGAGCACCATCGCCAAGACGCCCAAGGGCTCGCAGTGGATGTCGGTCGTGGAAGACGCGGAGGGCATGTTCCTGGTGGTGGATAATCAACAGCATGCTCTTTGGCGTGTTTCTCAGGATGGGCAGTCCGTCACAAAGATCTGGAATTATGCCGCACCTGGGGGCGACATGAACGACATCGCCCTTGCGCCGGACGGTCATGGAAACTCACTCCTCCTGGAAAACCACAGTGCCGTGCATCTGTTCCGCATTACTCCGGCGGGCGCCGCTACCGAGATCCCCCTCGGTCGCACCGCCGATTTCAGTTCGGGTCTGCTCGTCGATGCACAAGGAAACTACGTCTTCATGAACTATCACGTCGGCGAGTTGTTTCGCGTGACGCCTGCCGGCGAGGTCACTCGCATTGGGAAGGTGACGCCGCCTGCGGGGGCCATGGCTGGCCTGGCGCAGGACCCCCAGACGGGCGAATACATTATGACCGTGATGCAGGCGCACTCCCTGATTCGGATCAGCACCTCTGGGTCGAGTTTCACGACGCTTGCGAACAACGAAACCTATCTCAGCTATCCAACCGCCGTGATCGTCGAGCAGGGCAAATAGTCACTTCATCTTTTCGAGCTTCTTGCGGATCTCCGCCGCGTCCTTGGCATCGGGAGCCACGGCAAGGTATTTGGTATAGGCGGCCTTGGCGGCGGCCGTGTCCTTCAGTTTCTCATCCGCCTTCGCCAGCTTCAGCCAGGCTTCGGCGTTGCCGTCGTTAAACTTGGTGGCGCCTTCATACCGGCCGGCGGCGGCAGTATACTTGCTTTTCTTCCAATAGAAGTCTCCGCGCTCCACCCATTTTTGCGATTCGAGCGGGTTGAAGCTGAAATCCTCGCTGGCCAGCGTCTTGTCTTCCTCCGGCGGCACCATCTGCTTGCCGGAGGTCTTCGGCTTCGGGCGGTCCTTCAGTTCCGCCGGCTTGTCCGGCGGAGGCGTCGGGGGATTCGTCTGGTCCTGTGCCGCGAGCGGCGCCAGGCCGGCCAGCAGCAGCATCGGAATCCAGCGTGACATAATTAAATTATAGCTTCCCCCCGATGGAACTCCGCGACAAAGTGTCCCAGCTTCCTTTCTCGCCCGGAGTGTATCTATACAAGGACGGCGCCGGCCGCGTCATCTACGTGGGCAAGGCCAAGATCCTGCGCAACCGCGTCCGCAGCTACTTCTCGGAAGACAAGCTGGCCGACGTCAAGACCGGCACGCTCATCTCCGAAGCGCGCGATATCGATTACATCCTGGTGGATAACGAAAAGGAAGCGCTGGCGCTCGAAAACAACCTGATCAAGCAGTACCAGCCGCGCTTCAACGTCCTGCTGCGCGACGACAAGACCTATCCCTACATCAAGCTGACGGCCGAAAAATATCCGCGCGTCTACGTCACGCGCCGTTTGCGCAAGGACGGCGCCACCTACTTCGGCCCCTATTTTCCCGCCAACCTGGCGCACCGCCTGGCGCATTTCATTCACCGCCATTTCAAAGTCCCGTCCTGCAAGGTGGACCTGACGCGCTTCCATCCCAAGCCGTGCCTGCAATATCACATCCACCGCTGCCTGGGGCCGTGCGTGGAAGGCTTGACTAACGAAGCGGCGTACGCCGGCGCGGCGCACGACGTGAAACTGTTTCTGGAAGGCCGCCACTCGGACCTGGCCCGCCAACTCCGCGCGCGCATCGAAGAGGCCTCCCAGGCGACGCGCTATGAAGAGGCTGCCGCGCTGCGCGACCTGCTCACCACCGTCGAAGAGATTGCGGAGCGGCAGAAAATGTCGGCCGCCAAGGGCGACGATATCGATATCCTGGCCTGCTACGCCGAGCCGCCGCTGGTGGCGCTCAACGTCTTCCACCTGCGCCATGGGCAGATCGTCGACCGGCGCGAGCTCTTTTGGGAAGACCAGGCCGAATTCGACGAGCCGCAGTTCTTCTCTTCCCTGCTGAAGCAGCTTTACCTCGACCAGCAGTACATTCCCGCGGCCATCCATGTGCCGGTGGACTTCGAAGACCGCCAGGCGCTGGAAGAGCTGCTTTCCGAAAAACGGGCGCGCCGCGTGGAGATCCACACCCCGCAGCGCGGGCAGAAGAAGGCCATGCTCGACCTGGTGGATACCAACGCCAAACACAGCTTCGAGGCGCGGTTCCGCGTGCTGAAGCCTTCGTCGAAAGCCATCCAGCAGGCGCTCGAAGACGCGCTGAACCTGCCGGCGCCGCCCAGCCGCATCGAGTGCTTCGACATCTCCCACATCCAGGGAACCGACAAGGTGGCCAGCATGGTGGTCTGGGAAGAGGGCCGCATGAAGAAGGCCGACTACCGCAAGTTCATCATTCGGACGGTGGAAGGCAGCGACGATTTCGCCAGTATGCGCGAAGTGGTCGGGCGGCGCTATGCGCGGCTCCAGGAAGAGAAGCGGCCCATGCCGGGGCTGGTGCTGATCGATGGCGGCATCGGACAGTTGCACGCCGCCGCGCAATCGCTCGAAGCCCTCGGCATCGGCGACCAGCCGCTGGCTTCCATCGCCAAGCGCGAGGAAATCATCTACGTCTACGGGCAGGAAGACGAGCCCATCGTGCTCGACCGCTTCTCGCCCATCCTGCACCTGGTCGAATCCATCCGCGACGAAGCCCACCGCTTTGCGGTCACATTCCACCGCTCACGGCGCAACGCCCGCCAGCTCACGTCGGAGCTCGACTCGATTCCAGGGGTCGGCGCCAAGACCGTGCGGAGACTTTTGAAGCAATTCGGCAGCTCCGAGATGGTGCGGGCAGCCACCGAGGAGCAGTTAGCGGCGGTGGCGGGACGCGCCGCGGCCCGGCGCGTGCGGGCGCATTACGGCGGGGCGTGAGCGGCCGGTGAGATCCTTTCCAGCGTGTCCGTCAGCTCTTTCAGAAGGATCGGCTTGGAGATGTACCCGTCCATGCCGCTGGCCAGGAATCGTTCCCGGTCGCCCTTCATGGCGTGAGCGGTCATGGCGATGATGGGGACGTGGCGGCCGGTACCGCGCTCCGCCTGGCGGATGGCTGCGGTGGCTTCGATTCCCGACATTTCCGGCATTTGCACATCCATCAGGATTACGTCGTAGCTTTGCCGGTGGAAGGCTTCGCAGGCTTCGCGGCCATGCGCCGCGATATCTACGTGGTGGCCCCGCTTTTCGAGCAACCGCACCACCAGTTGCCGGTTCACCAGGTTGTCTTCCGCCAACAGCACCCGTAGCGCGCCGCCGGAACACGGCGCGGCGGCGGCTTCCGGCGGCGGCGCGGCCTGGACGGGCGCCGCGGCCGCGGGTTTTGCCACCGGCACGGGAAGGGAGAACCGGAAACAACTGCCTTCGCCGAGCCGGCTCTGCACCCGGATGCCGCCGCCCATCAGCCTCACCAGCCGCGAACAGATGGTCAGCCCCAGACCCGTTCCGCCAAAGCGCCGGGTCATGGAACCGTCGGCTTGGGAGAAAGGCTCAAAGATGGTCTGCAGCTTGTCGGCGGCAATCCCCGTGCCGGTGTCGCGCACCGCGAATTCCAGCACAACGCCGGCCTCCCCGGAGGACGCCACCGAAACCTCCACCGCCACCAGGCCCTTTTCGGTGAACTTGATGGCGTTGCCGATCAGGTTGAGCAGAACCTGTCCCAGCCGCAGCGGGTCGCCCGCGACGGACGAAGGCACTTCGGGCCGCACCTCGCACCGCAGTTCCAGACCCTTCTGCAACGCGCGCACGCCGAGCAGCGCCCGCACCCTCTCCACGCATTCGATCGGATCGAAGGGGATCGAGTCCATTTCCAGTTTGCCGGCTTCGATCTTGGAGAAGTCCAGAATGTCGTTGATGATGGTCAACAGCGATTCGGCCGAGCTTCGCACGGTGCGCAGATAGACCTGTTGCTCGGGGTTGGTGGCGCCGTCCAGAGCCAGTTCCGTCATGCCGATGATGCCGTTCATGGGGGTGCGGATTTCGTGGCTCATGTTGGCCAGGAACTCGCTCTTGGCGCGATTGCCTTCCTCGGCTTTCTCTTTGGCGTCGGTCAACTGTCCATTCAGGCGGCGGAGTTCCGCGGTGCGCTCGGAGACCTCCTCCTCCAGTTTTTCGCGATGGCGTTCGAGTTCGCTTTCGCGATGTTGAATCTCCGCCAACATCTCGTTGAAGCCGTCCACCAGCATTCCCAGTTCGTCCTGGGTGGTTTTCGCGGCGCGGATTCCGTAGTTTCTGTACCGCGTAACGGCGCGGGCCGTTTGTGCCAGGTGGATCACCGGTTCAGAGATGAACTTCTGCAGCCAGGAGGCCAGCAGAAAGGCGAAAAACCCGGAGACCGCCAGGATCACGAGCATGGCGCCCGCGGCGCTGGTTTCCTGTTCGCGGACCTCCCGCAGGTCCGACTCCAGGTAGACCATTCCCAAGGCCTGGCGATTGAAGATCACCGTGTGAAACATCCGCAGGCGGTCGGAGGAAAACGAGCTTTCGTCGCGGCGCGGCCGGGGAGGAGTAAAGGCTCCCTTCACATCCGGGCGCACATAGGTGGCGAAGGCCCTGCCGTCGGCCGAATAGAGACAGGCCGCCACGATGGCGGGCTGAGCCTGGAGCCCTTGCAAGAGTTCGTGGAGCGATGACGAGTCGTCAAAACTGAGCGCCGCGGTGCTGTTGATCCCAATTCCCTGCGCCATGATCTCCATGCGTCGTTTCATGGAAGCGCGGGTTCGAGCCACCTCTTCGCTCAGCAGGGCGCCACAGGCCAGCAACAGCGCGGCCGCCACGGTGAGCATGATGATGGCCCGCAGCTTCTGCTTGACCGAGACCTTGCGCCAGCGGAGTGGCAGGCTCATTGGGCTCCGCCGTGTACGATGCTGGCCAGGCTCAATAGTTGGGAACTCACCACCAGGCGGGCCAGTTCGGCGGCCTCGGGGTTGATTTGAAAATGGACGCGGTTGTCCGCCAGTTCGAGGTTGATGATGCCGCCGTCTTCGCAAAAGCCGGGCGTGTCTCCCACGGTCAAGACGGGTTCGCGGCGGAGCCGGTCGAGGATTCCGCGCAACGCTTTCTTTTCCGAGGAACTGACAAAAATAATCTGACAGTTTCCGGTTCCCTGACCGGTCTTGAACCGGCGGACGACGAAAGGCCTCCCGTTGATGGATTTGCCCTGGATGGCCTGGTCGAGCGCCGGCCCGAAGGGATCATGCCCAAGGACGCCGATGCAAAGCGGCGCACCGGCGGGCGAGCGAGGCCACTCGACGAAGCCGGCGAACTTATAAAGCATGGCGGCCTTCACTTCGTATTCCTTGAAGACCTGGGCCGTCACGGGGCTGCCGGCTGCCAGCAGCAGGGCCACCGGCAGCAAGAGTACCCGCCCCGTTCGACCGCGGCCGCGCTCAATCAGAAATGCCACGTGACCTTTCCGAAGAGACTGCGCTCGAGCGCGGTGCCGACGATTTGATAAGCGTTGGCGCCGCATTCGAAGAACCGGGGCCCCACCAGGTTCTGGCCCACCAGGCTGATTTCGGTGTGCTCGCCGGCCCGCCAGCCGATTCGCATGTCCAACCGGGCGTGGTGGGGAACCGCGGCACTCTCGACCTTGGTGGTCCAGTAGAAGGTCTGGTCCCACTCGACGCGGCGCGTCAGATTCAGGAAGGATCGAAGCTGGAAGCCCGATTCCGGCACGCCGCGGGTAAGCTGCGCCAAGCTGGTGTCGGCCGAGTTGGGATCCAACCGGGGGTCCACGTCCACTAACGCATAGGACGGGCTGATGCGCCACCAGGCGGCGGCGCTCCAGTTCAGCACCAGTTCCCCGCCACGGCTGAAGGCGTGGGCACGGTTGTAGTACAGGAAGGGCATGAGCATCTGGAGCTGGGAAGGAGTCTGAACCAGCAAGGGAGGCAGCGGCTCTATGGTTGCCAGGTGATGGTAGAAGCCGGCGAACGCGGCCCCATCGAGCGAGAGGCTGTTGGTCCATTGGAGGCGGTACCCCGCTTCGTAGTCGCGCAGTTGCTCGGGCATGAGGTGCGGATTGCCCTCGACGAATGCGTTCACGACGAAGCCGGGTCCGGCCGGCGTGGAAGAGACCTGTGCGTCCACGCTGGTTTCCGCGCGAGTGGGCTGACGAATGGCTTGGGATGCCGCTGCCCACAGCGTCTGGCGGGGGTTGGGCGTCCAGGCCAGGCGGAGGCTGGGCTCCAATCCGGGATCGGCATGCGACTGGTGTTCGAGCTTGGCTCCGACGGTCAACCAGAGGTTGTTGGCAACGTGGATTTCATCCTGAAAAAAGGCGCTGAAGAGCCGGCCGGTCTGGACGGGCGGATGAATCGCAATCTGGTATCCCGCGGGGATGGCCGACTCGAACGCGCGGAAACCCAGTCCCCACACAATGTCATGCCGGTTCCCGGCCCGCCGGTGATGTTGAAAGTCCAGGTCGAAGGTTCGCAGCGCCTCGGGCTGGCCGATATCGGTGCGGCGGTAGGTATCGTAGTAAGCCTGGAAAGTGGTGTCCGATCCGCCGGCAAAGGTGTGGTTCCAGCGCGAGAGCAGGCTGCCTCCGGCCGCGTCGAACCGCTGCGCGAACGGAACATCGGTGGGAGACGGGGTAAAGAACTGGTAGCGGGCCTGGCTTTCGCGGTTGGAAAACAGGTCGCCTTCCATCATCAGGGTATCGGCGGGAGAGAAATCCCAATCCCACCGGAAGCCGCCGTGCATCCGCCACCAGCCGTCGTCCCCGCTCGAGCCGTTGGCCTGAATCGAATCGCCGGTGCGGGAATACTGCGTATAGGCGCGGTACGTGCCGGCGCCCGGGATGACGCCGCCGTATTGCAAGCCGGCTCCGCCGCCGTGATTCCCGCCGCTGGCGACTCCCAGCCCGCCCTGGGTCGCCTGGGAGGATTTGGTGATGATGTTGATCACGCCGTTGACGGCGTTGGCGCCCCACACCGAGGCTCCCGGACCGCGGATCACCTCAATGCGGTCGATATCCTCCAGCGGCATTTCCAACTGATCCCAATAGGGACCGCCCCAGTCGGGCGTGTACACCGAGCGGCCATCCACCAACACCAGGACTTTGTCGGAATAGCGAGAGTTGAATCCTCGAATGGAGACCGCCCAGGTGTTGGCATTGATCTGCGCGACGTTGACACCCGGCGCCATGCGCAGCACGTCCGGCAGGGTGGATGCGCCGGAGCGCCGGATATCTTCCTGGCTGATGACGAAGACGGCGGCCGCGGTGCGGGCCAGTTTCTGTTCTTTCTTGGAGACAGAGGTGACTTGCACCTGGAGGAGCTGTTCCAGGCTGGCATCGGAAAGGCCGGTCTGGCTCCAGGCGGAAGCGGCCGCCACGACCAGCAGCGCGGATCGAAACGAGGCGCGGGCAAGAAGCATAGGACAGTACTCAAAGTCCCAATCGGCAGAACCAGTTGAAAGTTTAGACACTTGTGGCGTGAGATCGGGATGGAAAGATTGCGTTGCGGCGGCCGGGGCTCGCGGACTTGTCGCCGGGCGTGTCTCCGGATTCTCTCGGACCCAATTACGGGCGGCCGCCAATGATTTGAACCGCATCTTCAGGGTTAGCGACGCTGGATGGCGCCGGGCTCCCCAATTCGATGCCGG
>Ga0116111_1000206_pt1 | contig 51709 bp, 52 predicted proteins | sample June2015DPH_8_10_FD_89720 | JGI IMG/M metagenome (GOLD analysis project Ga0116111, IMG submission 89720) | Peatland microbial communities from SPRUCE experiment site at the Marcell Experimental Forest, Minnesota, USA - June2015DPH_8_100 | ecosystem: Environmental > Terrestrial > Soil > Wetlands... | reverse complement strand
TACCCGCACGAACCCAGCTCTCCAGCGTGGAGCGGTCTTCTGTCGTCAATGTGAGGGCAGTGGGGTATTTGCTCATGCCCCATCATGGCATAGACCGCTTTTCAATGCAACTAAGTACTAGTGATCGGCCAAACCATCTCCCATTACCGCATTGTCGCCAAACTGGGCGGCGGCGGGATGGGCGTGGTCTATAAGGCCGAGGACACCGACCTTCGCCGCTTCGTTGCGCTCAAGTTCCTGCCCGATAATGTGGCGCAAGACCCGCAAGCGCTGGAGCGCTTCCGCCGCGAGGCCCGTGCCGCCTCGGCGCTGAACCATCCGAACATCTGCACCATCTACGAAATCGGCAATTACGAAGGACAATCCTTCATCGCGATGGAGTTTCTCGACGGCCTGACGCTGAAGCACCGCATTGCGGGCAAGCCACTGGAAACCGAGCTGATTCTGGACCTCGGTACCGAGATTGCCGACGCGCTCGACGCGGCGCACGGCCAAGGCATCGTTCACCGTGACATCAAGCCGGCCAACATATTTGTCACCCGGCGCGGTCACGCCAAGATTCTCGACTTCGGCCTAGCCAAGGTAACCGCAAAGACTGCTGCCAGCGATGATTCAGAAACTGAGCTAGCCTCGGACGTTCAGCACCTGACCAGTCCCGGCGCGATGCTGGGCACCGTAGCCTACATGTCGCCGGAGCAGGTTCGAGCCAAGGAGTTGGATGCGCGCACGGACCTGTTTTCCTTCGGAGCGGTGCTCTATGAGATGGCGACCGGAAGGATGCCATTCAATGGTTCCGGTTCGGGCGAGATTTGTGGCTCCATCCTTCGCGACGAGCCTCGGCCGGCCTCGCAGCTGAACCCGGAAATTTCTCCTGAGCTCGAATTGGTGATTCGCAGAGCCCTGGAGAAGGACCGCAACCTCCGCTACCAGCACGCCTCGGACATGCGAGCTGAACTGCAGCGCCTGAAGCGTGACACGGAAAGCGGGCGCTATGCGCGAGCGAGTTCGAGCGCGATCAAGGCCGCCACGCCGCAGAAAGAATCAGTCGCTCATAATAAGAAACGCTGGGTCATCATTGCATTCACCACGATCTTGCTGGTCGCTGTGCTTGTCGTCGGAGGGCTGTACTATCGCTCGCATCAAGCTCCGCGCCTCAGCGACAAGGACACCATTGTCCTCGCTGACTTCGCCAATTCGACGGGCGATCCTGTATTTGACGGCACCCTGCGGCAAGGCCTGGCCGTGCAACTGGAGCAGTCGCCCTTCCTCAGCCTGATTTCGGATCAGCGTGTTCAGCAGGTCTTGCGGCTGATGGGGCAGTCGCCGGATGCGCGGCTTACTCCGGAGCTTGCTCGCGATCTCTGCCAGCGGACCGCCAGCGCAGCGGTGCTGGATGGCTCGATTGCAAGCCTTGGCAGCGAATATGTCCTCGGGCTGCGCGCAACCAACTGCCATACCGGAGATGTCCTCGGTGAGGAGCAAGTGCGGGCCACCGGCAAAGAACAGGTGCTGACGGCGCTGGACAAGGCAGCAGCCAAGCTGCGCGAAAAGCTGGGCGAATCGGCCAAGAGCCTGCAAGCATTCGACACTCCGCTGGAGCAGGCGACTACGCCGTCGCTGGAAGCGCTGCAGGCCTACAGCCTGGGACGCAGGATGTTTTATGAGAAGGGCAACGCCGCCGCTCTGCCCTTCCTAAAGCGGGCCGTCGAACTCGATCCGAATTTCGCTCTAGCCTACCGCGCCTTGTCGGCTGTCTATGGCAACCTTAACGAGCTGGCTCTGCAAGCCGAAAATTTACGCAAGGCCTACGAGCTGCGGGAGAAGGTGAGTGAGCGCGAGCGCTTCTACATCGAAGCGAACTACTACTGGGCCGCAACCGGAGAGCTGGAGAAAGCCATTCCGGCATACGAGCTGTGGCAGCAGACCTACCCGAGGGATTACCCGCTTTACGTGTACTTGGGAGTTATTTACGGAGTCCTTGGAAACTGGGAAAAATCATTGGAGGAATACCGGGAGGCAATGCGCTTGGACCCGGAGAACAACCAGGACACCTACGCCGGCCTCGGCAATGTCTACATGAACCTCAACCGTCTGGATGAGGCGGAGACGGTGTTCAACCAAGCTGAGGAACGCAAGTTGGAAGGTGAAGACCTGCTGGCGCTCGGTTACCAGGTAGCTTTTCTAAAAGGCGATACGGAGCAGATGTCGCGGATAGCGTTGGCAGCCGTGGGCAAGCCGGGCATGGAAGACCGGCTGCTGGCAGCGCAATCGGACACAGGGGCTTGGTACGGGAAGCTTAACTCTGCACGCCAACTGACCCAGCGGGCCATGGATTCAGCCGGACACAACGATGCCAAGGAAACCGCCGCGGGCTATCAGGCCGAAGCGGCGTTACGCGAAGTTGAGTCGGGCGATCGGGAGCAGGCTCGTGCCGATGCCGGTGCAGCAGTGAAGCTGGCCCCGAACCGCGATGTCATGACAATGGCAGCACTGGCGCTGGCCCGGGCGGGCGATACATCCATGGCGGAGAAGCTGGCGGCCGAACTCGACAAGACCCACCCCGTGGACACGATCGTACAGAGATATCGACTGCCTACAATCAGAGCCGCCATCGCCTTGCAGCGAAAAGATCCGAACCGGGCCATCGAATTACTCCAGCAGACGAGCCCGATAGAACTTGGGGACGCAGGCTGGCTGCTCCCAGTCTATTTGCGTGGCGAAGCCTATCTCATGCTCGGCGACGGCAACCGAGCGGCGGCAGAATTTCAGAAGTTCGTTGACCATCGTGGCCTGATAGGAAACTTTCCCTTGGGCGCGCTGGCACGCCTGGAGCTTGGCCGGGCCTATGCCCTTTCCGGTGACAAGGACAAAGCGCGCTCCGCCTATCAGGATTTCCTTACGCTCTGGAAAGACGCCGACCCCGACATCCCCATCCTGAAGCAGGCCAAAGCCGAATACGCCAAGCTGCAATAACACAAAAAGCAAGTGTTGCCGCCCGGCCCAATCGTCAACTGTTGTAATCAGATTAAATACAATCCGGCTCGCCTTGTGAATCGTCGGCGCGAGGACAACGCCCGCGTTAGGTGGCTGTTGTCTGATGAGGAAAAGCGTTTACGGGCTGTGATTGAGGCCAAGTGGCCAGAACACTTGCCTGAATTTGAGATCGCGCTACACACTGGAATGCGACGCAGTGAGCAGTATTCCCTGATGTGGCCAGATGTTGATTTCCCTAACCGGGTCATTACGGTGCGCCGAACCAAGAACGGAGAAGTGCGCCACATCAAACTCAATCAAATCGCGCTCGCAGCGTTTGGTAAGCTGTTTGCACGTTCTAATGGCGTGGGCTACGTGTTCACAAATAGCCGCTTCGAGCACCTGCTCAACTCGCGCCACTGGTTCGAGCCAGCCATCGAGGAAGCTGGGATCGCCGACTTCACTTGGCACTGCTTGCGACACACATTCGCTAGTCGCTTAACGATGGCGGGAGTCGACCTGCGAACTGTGCAGCAGTTGATGGGACACAAGACGATACAGATGACTTGTCGGTATACTCACCTCGCGCCAGAACACCAGTTGGCAGCCGTGGAGAGGCTGTGCGAGACTGAGGGTGCACAGGAAAGACCAACTGACACCAGAACTGACACCAGCCACAAAACAGAGTTACCAGTGCAATTGGCGTCAGTGCAGTAACTCTTTTCAATGGTGCAGGTTGTCGAGCAGTGTGGGCCTGTAGCTCAATGGTGGAGCAGGGGACTCATAATCCCTTGGTTGGGGGTTCGAATCCCTCCGGGCCCACCACTCCCCCATCCGCGACACGCGCGCGAACCCTTCCTCCGTGCTGCCGTGGCGTTCTCACCGGCGGACTATAATCATCGCTCGCATCACCGTGGAAGTTGATTGCTTCCGGAGCGCCCCTTGAACTGGCTGAATGCCGTGTTCGATTTTGATGGTCACCGCACCTCGTTGGGACGCGAGGTGGTCGCCGGACTGACGACCTTCACCACCATGTCTTACATTGTGGTAGTCAACCCCGCCATCCTCTCGACGGCCGGCATTCCGGCAGGCCCATCGTTTGTGGCGACGGTGCTGGTGGCTGCGTTCGGCTGTTACCTGATGGCGTTTTACGCCAATCGTCCTTTCGCCATCGCGCCTTACATGGGCGAAAATGCGTTCATCGCCTTCACGGTTTGCAAGCTTTTGGGTTTTCGCTGGCAGACCGCACTGGCGGCAATCTTCATCGCCGGCGTGCTGTTTATCGTGATGACCGTCTTGCGGCTGCGGCAGTGGATCGTCGAAGGCGTGCCCACATCGCTTCGCTACAGCTTCGCGGTGGGCATCGGACTGTTTCTCACCTTCATCGGATTGAACGAGACCGGATTGGTCACCCTCGGGGTCCCCGGCGCGCCCGTGCAGGCGGGGCATCTGACCTCGCATCCCGCGCTGGTAGCCATGTTCGGTTTCGTGTTGATTACCATCCTCGTGATCCGAAAAGTTCCCGGCGCGATCCTGCTGGGCATTGTGATCACCGCGATTGTGGCGTTCGTTGCTAAAATCGCCCCGCCGCCGCACGGCCTGGTCAGCATACCGCCAAGTATCGGGCCGATTGTGTGGCAACTGGATCTTCGCGGAGCGTTCACCTGGCGGGCGTTCCCCGTGGTGCTCACCATCTTCATCATGGCCTTTGTAGATACCATGGGGACCCTGATCGGACTTTCGGCGCGCGCCGGTTTCCTCGACGACCACGGACAGTTGCCGCACATCGAGCGTCCTATGCTGGTGGACGCGATCACGACAAGCCTCGCTCCCGTCCTGGGCACCACCACCGCCGGCGCTTACGTCGAGTCGGCCACCGGAATCGAGGCGGGCGGCCGCACCGGGTTTACCGTCCTCGTTACCGGAACCTGTTTCCTGCTGGCGCTCTTCTTCTCCCCGTTTGTGGCAGCTATTCCTCCGCAAGCCTACGGGCCTGCACTGATCATCGTCGGCCTGTTCATGCTTGCGCCAATCAACCGCATTGACTTCGCCGACTACACCGAATCCATCCCGGCGTTCGCGGTGGTTTCCCTGATGGCATTCACCTTCAACATCGCCATCGGAATCTGCGCGGGCTTCGTGCTTTATCCCATCTGCAAATTGGTTGCAGGAAGGGCGAGCCACCTGAAGCCCGGGCTCTGGGTATTGACCGCCCTCTCGCTGCTGTTCTTCATCTTTTATCCGTATAGCTAAAGCCAAGTCTTATGATGGTCTGTGTGCAACAGAATTGAAGCAACAAGGAGGCACCATTGGCCAAGTTTTCTGTCGTCGAAAACCTGTTGAAAGAAGTTGAGATTCCGCGGGACGGAACCCTGAGCCGCACCATCCATCGCGATGATTACGTGAAGATTGTCCTCTTCGGCTTTGCCGGCGGGCAGGAACTATCGCAGCACACGGCTGCGGTGCCGGCCATCGTCGAGATTCTTCAAGGTGACGCCCGCGTGACCCTTGACGGCGAGGAGAAAGAGCTTTCCGCCGGATCGTGGGTGTACATGGAGGCCAAACTTCCCCATGCCGTCTACGCGCGGACCGATGTGGTGATGTTGCTGACCATGCTGACCGGCGCAACGGCGAAATAGTACCTACACAGCCGCTAACAAAACCGGAAGTGCCTCACACGACCGTGCCTGATATCAGTCAACCTGATTCCGCTGTTCTGCCTTCGAACGTGCAGTTTCGCGATTCGGAGGCGGCCCGGCGAAATCTCGCGCGCATTCGCCAACTGGCGCCTGCGGAAGTCCAGCAGGCACTTGCGGCCTTGCTTCCCAGCTCGCCCAATCCCGATGCCGCGGTCAATCAGTTTGAACGGTTGGCCGAATCGGCCTCTCCCGACCTGTTGCGCCTGCTGGAGAAGCATCAGTTTTTGATTCACTATGCCGTGGTGGTGTTCGCCGGCAGCTCCTGGCTGGGCGAGACGCTGATTCACAACACCGATTTGTTTCAGGGCTTTGTCCGCGACAAAAGCTTGGACCGTGCCCATTCTCGTGAAGAATTTCAGGAGAGCTTCGCGCGGATGCGCTCGCGCTCGTTTGAAACCGATACGGCGGTATTGCTGGCGCGTTTCAAGAAGCGCGAGTATGTGCGCATTATGCTGCGCGATGTGCTGGGTGTCGCAACCCTGGCGGAAACGACGGCCGAGATTTCCGCTCTCTCCGATGTCTTGATTGAAGAAGCTCTGCGCGAAGTTCATTCCCAACTGCAGCACCGCTATGGCTCGCCGCAGCGGCTCGACCCCGAAGGCCGCGTGACCGATTCACGTTTTGCCGTGCTGTCTTTGGGCAAGCTTGGCGGCAACGAACTGAATTACAGTTCCGACATTGACCTGCTGTATCTCTATGACGGCGGTGTGGAACCGCCGGGAGCGGAGATTCCCAACCGCGAATACTTCATCCGGCTGGCCCAGCAAACCACGGAGCTGCTCTCGCGTCACACTCGCGAGGGGCCGGTCTTCCGGATTGATTTGCGCTTGCGTCCCCAGGGCAACGAAGGCGAACCTGCAGTCCCCCTGCCCCACGCGATCCATTATTACTCCCACGTCGCCCATGATTGGGAGTTGCAGGCCATGATCAAGGTGCGCCATTCCGCGGGCGATCTAGGGTTGGCGCGGGAGTTTGTGCGCCGGGTGCAACCCTTCGTTTATCGGCCTGAGCTCAACTTTCTTGCCATCAAGACAGCGCTCGCCTCGCGGGAGAAAATGGGAAGTCACCGCCGCCGGCGCCTGCTGAAGCAGACGGGTCAGAGCGGCATCGATGTGAAGCTCGACCGTGGTGGCATTCGCGATATCGAGTTTCTGGTGCAATGCTTGCAGCGGGTCTATGGCGGAAGTGAATCGTGGCTGCGTTCGCGGGGTACGATGTTTGCGCTGCAGAAGCTCTACGACAAGGAACACATCGGCAGCAAAGACTTTCACAACCTCACCAGCGCTTACGAGTTCCTGCGCAACCTGGAGCACCGCCTGCAATTGCGCCAGGGCCAGCAGACGCATCGGCTGCCGGCATCGCGCTGGGAGCTGGAATCGCTGGCGCGCGGTCTCGCGAGGGAAGGTACGACGGCGCCAACCCCCGAAGAGTTTCTGGCCCATGTGCAAAGGCGCATGTCGGCGGTGACGGAGATTTATCAGCGAGTCATCTATCAGGAGCAGAACCAGGACCACCACCCCCCTGAATTTCAGTTGCATCCGGAGATTCCAGCGACCCCTGATAGTTCCTACAGCCAGATAATGCAGCGGCTGGCGGTCGATTCTCCACGGCTACGGGAAATCGCCGGTACCGCCGAGTTGTCGCAACATGCGCGGCGTAACCTCGATCGCTTCCTTAGTTCGGCGGGGACGACTTCGGAGCGTTATGGCGCGGTGCTGCGCTCGCCCGAAGCGGTGGGCCGGGCGCTCACCATCTTTGAGTTCAGCGAGTATCTCACCGACATCCTGGTTCGTCACCCGGCGGAGGTCTCGCTGCTGCCGCAGATTGAAGAGCTGTCAACTTCTTCAGGCGAGGCGGAGTTGTTCGACGAAGGTCCGCGCAGCGAGATCGTCGCGCCCGATCCAGTATTTGCCTACCTCGCCCAGGAAAAGGTCGATCGCTCCGAGGCCAACGCCATCTTGCGACGGCATTACCGCCGCCGCGTGTTCCTGTCGGGCGCCCGCGATCTGTTTCAGTTGCGCGAAGTCTTCGACTCGTTCAGCGAGAACACCGCCGCGGCCGAGGCTGCGATCCAAGCCGCCCTGGCTATTGCTGGCACTCCTGCCGGATTTGCGGTTATGGGACTCGGAAGGTTGGGGGCCCACGAATTCGATCTCCTGTCGGACGCCGATGTCCTGTTCGTTTGCGACGATGGCTGCGCGCAGGAGGAGATGCGTCGAGTCGCGGCGCAGGTAATGGATGCGCTGACCGCGTACACCCTCGATGGCACCGTGTTTTCGGTGGATGCTCGCCTGCGGCCGCACGGTCGCGAAGGCGAATTGATCGTAACCCCAACCCAACTGGCCGCATACTTCCAAGACGAGGCCAAGCCCTGGGAAGCACTGACGTATCTTAAGTTGCGCCATGTGGCGGGTGACCTCGAAGCCGGCAACCGCGCCTTGCAGGCGGTGCGTAAGGGAATTGCAGAGATCGCGACTCGGCCCGATTTCAATTCAGAATTGCAGGACGTTCGCATCCGGTTGGAACGGAGTGACACCACTGCGAACTTTAAGACCGGCCCGGGTGGAATTTATGACCTCGACTACCTGGCCGGTTCGCTGCAGGCGCGAAATCAGCTCTGGCTGGCGGGAAATCTGCGGGAGCGGCTGGACCTCCTGCATGAGCATGGATTGCTGGACGCCGGCGAATGCAACCAACTCACGCAGAGCGCGCTATTTCTGCGTACCCTCGAGCATCTGGTGCGCCTGGTAACGGGACGAGCGCGCAAATGGCTGCCGGTCGCCGAGCACCCCCATCGGGCCCTGCAAAAGCTGCTGTGGAGGGTGCTGCGCACCGATGACAGCTTCGATCCCGAGATGCGCCTGTCTGAAATCCTGCGCCAAACCAGGGCCATCTACCGCCAACGTGGTATGCCGTAATCTGGGATTTCATTGAAGCGGTTCGCCTGCGGTGGTAACGTAAAGGGTTCGGGAGGACCCGGTAAGCCTTTCTGATCCGGACGCGGTGGATTGCGAGAGTGCGGGCCGCAAGTCGTTTTCGTGCCCATGACTCGGTTTTCGGCCTGCTGCTGATTCTGCTAGAGCTTCCTCGTCCCGACACATGGTTGTTTACAGTTTAGGGTCAATTCATACTCATACTCCTCGAGGTGCCTTGTGGCGGCTTCTTATAATGAAATTCCTTTGCCCTCCAGCGGGACCAAGATCACTTACGAAAACGGTAAGCTTGTTATCCCAGACAATCCCATCATTCCTTTCATCGAAGGCGACGGTACTGGCCGCGATATCTGGAAAGCGTCGGTCCGGGTATTCGATGCGGCAGTTGAAATTGCCTATAACGGTAAGCGCCGGGTCGCCTGGTACGAGGTCTTCGCCGGCGAAAAGGCCATGGACCGCTTCAAGACCTGGTTGCCCGATGACACGGTCGCCGCGTTCCGCGAGTTGCGCATCGGCATCAAGGGCCCATTGACCACACCGATTGGCGGGGGCATCCGTTCGCTGAACGTCGCTTTGCGCCAGCTCCTCGATCTCTATGCCTGCGTTCGGCCGGTGAAGTATTACCAAGGCATTCCTTCGCCGGTAAAGCATCCCGAGCGCATGAACATTGTCATCTACCGCGAGAACACGGAAGACGTTTACGCGGGCATCGAGTGGAAAGAGGGAACGCCGCAGGCCAAGGAGCTGATTGACTTCATCAACAATAAGATGCTGGCGGGCACCAACAAGCATGTGCGCGAAGACTCCGGCATTGGTATCAAGCCGATCTCCATCACCGGCACCAAGCGCCTGGTGCGCATGGCCATCCAGTACGCGCTGACCAATCATCTCAAGTCGGTGACCATCGTGCACAAAGGCAACATCCAGAAGTTCACCGAAGGGGCGTTCCGCGAGTGGGGCTACGAGCTGGCCACCCAGGAGTTCCGCGACCAGGTCATCACCGAGCGCGAGAGCTGGATCATTGGCAACCTCGACAAGAATCCGGGATTGTCCATCGAAGACAACGCCAAGATGGTCGAGCCCGGTCTGGAATTTGCGCAGCCGGACTTCCGCGAAGCGCTCTACAAGGAAGTGAAGGGGGTAATCCAGAACATCTACGCCACCCACGGTAAGGGTGCGTGGAAGACGAAGCTGATGGTCAATGATCGCATCGCCGACAGCATCTTCCAGCAGATCGTGACCCGCCCCAACGAGTACGCAGTACTGGCAACGCCCAACTTGAACGGCGACTACATTTCCGATGCTGCTGCTGCCCAGGTCGGGGGACTCGGTATTGCGCCGGGCGCCAACGTCGGAGACCAGCACGCCATCTTCGAAGCCACGCACGGCACCGCTCCGAAGTACGCCGATAAAGATGTGATCAACCCCGGCTCCGTCATGTTGTCGGGCGTGATGATGTTCGACTTCATGGGCTGGCACGAGGCGGCCCGCCTGATCGAGAGTTCGCTGGAGCACACTATCTTGCAGAAGAAGGTCACCTACGACTTCGAGCGCATGCTGGAGGGCGCAACCAAGGTCAGGACCAGCGAGTTCGCCAGCTACATGATAGAGAACATGGCGCCGGTGGCGGAGCTGGTAGCGAAGTAGCGGACAGTCCAGGCTTTTGTTCCTGTGATCCCCCGTGCCTGCCGCCCCCCACGGGAATGAAAATTAACCACGGAGGACGCGGAGATCACGGAGAGGATTCGATAGAAACCAAAAACTCCGTGTGCTCCGTGTCCCCCGTGGTGAATGATTCTCGACCTTTTCGTCAACCCTCAATCTCGGATTCACGCTGTGCATACATTCTTCATACTTCAAACACTGTGAGGCATCATGCGTAAAAAGGTAACGGTAGTTGGTTCTGGTAATGTGGGCGCCACCGCGGCGCACTGGCTGGCGTCGAAGGAACTGGCCGACGTCGTACTGATTGACATCATCGAAGGCGTGCCGCAGGGCAAGGGTCTCGACCTGCTGCAAGCGATGCCGATCGAAAAGCGTGACTCGTACGTGGTCGGCACCAACGATTACGCCGATACCGCCAACTCCGACATCGTGGTCATCACGGCGGGCATTCCGCGCAAGCCCGGCATGAGCCGCGACGACCTGCTCAACACCAATTTCAAGATCATGAGCGATGTGGTGGGCAAGGTGGTGCAGTACTCGCCTAACTGCATCCTGATCATCGTCTCCAACCCGCTCGACGCCATGGCGCAGGCGGCTTACAAGCAGAGCGGCTTTTCGCGCAATCGCGTGATCGGCATGGCCGGCATTCTGGACTCGGCGCGCTTCCGCGCTTTTATCGCCCGGGAGCTGGATGTTTCCGTCGAGAACGTCACCGCCTTCGTCCTCGGCGGCCACGGCGACACCATGGTCCCGCTGCCGCGCTACTCGACTGTGGCAGGCATTCCCATCACCGAGTTGATGGACGCGGCCACCATCGAACGCCTGGTGAAGCGCACCCGCGACGGCGGCGCCGAGATCGTCAAGTACCTCAAGACCGGCAGCGCCTATTACGCGCCGTCGGCCGCGGTCACCGAGATGGTTGAGTCCATCCTCAAGGACAAGAAGAAGATCGTGCCGTGCGCCGCGTATCTGGAGGGCGAGTACGGCATCAAGGGACTGTTCGTCGGCGTGCCCTGCAAGCTGGGCTCGAACGGCATCGAGAAGATCATCGAGATCAAACTCACTCCGGAAGAGCAGGCCGCATTGCAGAAGAGCGCCGACTCGGTGAAGGAGTTGGTGGGCGTCATCGGGGTATAGCTTCAGTCGCTGCCATTTGTCCCACCCTGTCGCCAACACCGGCGACAAGGGTGGGGCACGCCGGCGTGCGTAGCCGGTTGTCCTTTGCTTCCTGGACTCTTCCTCTCTGCGTCAGTCTCGTTGGAAAGTGCGGGTGTGCCAGTCACCTCTGCGTCAATATGGACAATCAACAACTGGAGATTCATTTAGACTCTGGCGAAAGCAGCGAGCTGGGCATGGGATAAATGGGGCCCCTGAGTTCTGGTAATCGGATTATGATCTGGCCGGCCACATACTCGCGACGAACGGTTTGTCCGGAGTGCCACGCCAGGATACGGCTGGAGGATGTGAAACTAACACCCTCCTTTCCTTGTCCTTTCTGTGAAAAGGATGTCTGTGTCTCTGGAATCTACTTGTTCACCACAAAGTGGCTCAGTTGGGCGTTCGGAATGCTGATTGCATATTTGATTGGGGCGAGGGGGTGGTGGTTGCTGTTGTGGTGCATAGTCTTTACCCTTGTTGTAGCCTTCCTGTGGGCGTACATTGGCAAGTACCTGATACCTCCAAGATTATCCCGAGTCGGGCCTGAATCCAATGACATCCAGCGCCTCGGGCTCGGACCGAAATGATGGATGGGTGTTGTCCCTCATCAAAGCTGAACGCCGGGTGCCCCAGGCAAGCCTCCATTGCTTGCCTGGGTGTGTTGACTTTCATTAGAGGGAGAAGGTATATCGATATATCGCTCCAATGGTGGCGGTGCATCTCAATACTGGTGGTAATGGCACGGGTTACTTCCAGCACGCCGGGTGCCCCTCCCAACTTCCTTCCTTTGCTTGGGTGGGATTTTTGCCTAGGCCACTGCCCGGCTGGTGCGGACCTGCAAGCGGACACCTTCCCGCCGCTGAAGATAGGCAACGATTCCAAACAGGTTGCTGGCGGTTGGATTTCCCTTTGGCCCAAACATCTGGTGCAGGGTCTTTACGTGCAGTTTCGTCTCCGCGGACAGCTTGGGAAATCCGACTGTGGCATTGATGTAGTCACGCAACAGCTCCTTCCCCAGCGCAACCTCTCCGGCGAGAAGGCTTTCAACGGCATCGCGGAGCAGCCCCTTGCGAAATGCAGCGTCACGTCGCACTCGCGCCTGTACGGTTTCTCTGAAATCCCGTGTTAGAACCATTTCTCACTTCTCCTCAGGTCGCGCCCTTCCCACGCCGACGCATCTGTTTGAATTCGGCTACGAGCTCTTCCTCATCGACCTCCGCCAGTGCCTCGGAAAGCCGGTCGGCGGCGGCCTTGAGTTCAGAAAGCTCGGCCCCCTTACGTCGTCTCCGCCGGGTTGGGACATAGACACCGAGAGTCTCGCCACGCCGAGTGACGGCGACCGGCGTATCCGACTCCAAGAAACTGGCAATCCGCTCCCGGAACTCACGAACGCCCACTTTGAGTGCAGCCATGCAATCCTCCTTGGACATAAGTGTACATCCATGTGTACACACAACGCAACTCCCAAACTTCTTTGCTTGGGGTGGGATTTCCAAAACGGTGGACGCTGGCCTAACGCTTCGCTGACTACGTAAGATCAAGAGCGGCCTTCACCGCAGTTTCAATCCTCTGCATGGATGCCGATGCCAGTGTGCCCAGCGGAGGGTAGATCACCAGTTGCTTCTCCACCGTGGTCGGTTGGTCACACTTCACCCACGAGTCGTGGTGCAAACCACCCTCTGCGGCGCTCAGCTTAGGACGCAGTGAAAACGCCTTGTGCTCGGCGGTGGAGATCGGCAATAGACATACGTCCAGAGAATGTGCGTTCAGGCTGTCGCTGGAAATCACCAGCGCGGGACGTTCCTTGTCGAGGTCGATCAGGCAAATTTCGCCCCGCCTCGGATACCATCGCGCAGGCTTTGTTCCTCTTCGCCAAGTTGTCATGGGCGTGACCAGGATCTAAGGCTGGCCTTCTGGAAGGCGCGGCGCTCCTGCCGGTCTTCCGGCGCGCTGCTGAAGAACTGCGCCGCTTCCTGGTAGAGGCTGGCCTTGCGCTCCGTCTCCAGAGCGTACTTCAGCAACTGGTTGACCCGTTCGCTGGCGGAGTTGCTCCCCTTGGTGCGTTCAACCTCGGACAGAACGTTCTGGTCGAGCGAAAAAGATCGGGTTTTCCTGACTGCGGACCGCATGGCCGTGGTTCTCGCAAAGCTATTGTGATTCCTATTAGATATATTGTCAAGATTCCTATGCGCTCTTGTTGGTCAACGAAATGGCCACGGCGGGATGCCCGCCCAAGCTTCTTCTCTTCGGGGGGCGCGCATTATAAAAGGGCGCCTCTCTCGAAAGGCTATGGTTGCATTGTTAAGGTAGTAAGCTGGGCCTGGCCGCGCGAAACTGGGCTAAAGCGTTCTTGCTGCGTAAATCAAATACCCCGCTAATATCGTTCCGAAAAGCGCAGCAATTACGCTGAGAACGGTAATGATTGCACTTGCCGGCTGAAACTCATCTGCGTTCAGCCGGTTCATGGTTGTGCGGTATCGGACCAACGACACCAGCGCCATGAATATACCCATAACTATGAAACCGACCCCGATCGCCAACGACATCCCGCTCTGACGTTCGGCACTGCCCTGCATTCGCAAGAATTCGCGCAAGGTGATTCCAAACCTTGCCACCACGAAGCCAAACACGATAATGCTGATGCTGGTGCGAATCCACGCCAAAAAGGTGCGCTCGTTTGCCAGGTGGTCGGCAGCTTTACCGGATTGGGCGGAAGGAACTGGAGCAGTCATAGTGGTCATGCCGGGCTGGCCGCGCATAACAATGTTCTTGCCCAACGCTTCATCGGCCATTGCACGGAGCGGACGCGGCTGAATAGCATGTAGGTGCTATACATATCGGTCAATCTGCACCACCATTGGGTAGCTATGGCTCCTAGAAGTGGCATCAGCCGCCCTAGGAGGCCCCAGGATCGACGCGAGACCCTAAGATGGCCTTTGGAGGGCATTCGCGGAGCTTGGGACCCGTCAGCGGCCTCGCAGACCCTCTACCGTACGTTTCCGGTTTTGGGAAATACGGACAGGCTCGCCGCGGATGGTCTTGGGGGCCATACTGTTCGGGATGTACGCAGCCCGAAGGCCCCAACTGTCGCTCGTCCTCGCCCTACGGAACTACTCCGGCTTGTGCGTTTCCGGAACTACTCCTGCAGGGGCAGGCGCAGATGCCACCTTACGAAAGTCCGGTCGCGGCTCGATGGGACGCGCCGCCACGCTCACGGTGCGCTCGTCGAACTTGCCGAAAATCATCTTCCCGGCGGTGGTCTGGAGCACGGACGTCACCGAGATGTCGATGTTCTTGCCGATCATCTTACGGGCGTTATCCACCACCACCATGGTTCCGTCGTCCAGATAGGCCACACCCTGGTTGTACTCCTTGCCTTCCTTCAGGATGAAAACCTTCATGATCTCGCCGGGCAGGACAATGGGTTTTAACGAGTTCGCCAACTCGTTAATGTTCAGCACCGCGACCCCTTGCAATTGCGCCACTTTGTTGAGATTGAAATCGTTGGTGACGATCTTGCTTTCGTACACCTTAGCCAACTCGATCAGCTTCAGGTCCACTTCCCGCACCGCGGGGAAGTCGTCTTCCACGATCTGCACCTGCAAAGTCGCGATCTTCTGGATTCGCTGCAAGATGTCAAGGCCGCGACGGCCGCGGTTCCGCTTCATGGAGTCAGCCGAGTCAGCCACCAACTGAAGTTCGCGCAGCACGAACTGGGGAATGACGATCACACCATCGAGGAAGCCGGTTTCGGCGATGTCGGCGATTCGGCCGTCGATGATGACACTGGTGTCGAGGATCTTGTGGCTCCTCTTGGACGGTTTCTCGCCTCCAAAAATGCCGCCCAGCGCCGCCAGATTGAGCAGGTCGCCCTTACCGGCGCCCACCACCAGGCCTACATAGGCCATGATCAACATTACAAAAAGCTGCAGAAAGCTTTGCGTCGGACCTTCGCGAATGCTGTTGCGAATGACCAGACTGAAAAGGTAGGCGCCGGCGATTCCGAGGATGCTTCCGATGGCCGCGCCGATGAGCCGCTTCAGGCTGATGCGTCGCAGGCGGAGCTCAAACAGCACCACTGCGATTCCGAAGAGCACTCCCACGGCCGCTGCGGGCCATCGGTTCAACCCCAGGGGGTGCAGTTCGTAGCTGGCAACTGCTGTAATAAGAACAAATAAGATCCGTATGAATACCAGGTCCAAGCGACACCTCCACCAAGCGGTCCAGGCGTCTGCAGTGGATGAAAGCGCTCCGGGGATATAGGAAGAAAATGATGCCGGTAACGCACTCTCAGTTCCAAACGCGTCGGGCAGGCCTCGACTCGCTCGCTCCGCTAAATAACCGCCTCGGGGCATATGAAAAAGAAATGCGCCCCGACCCGCCCAACCGCAGCGGGAATATTACTGAGTAGCCGAAGTATATACCAATTCGGGACTTATTCCGCGAGGCACTTGCCTCTCGATTGAGGTGGGTTCCAACTTGGGCAACCTGGCGACGCGGCTGCAAACTCGACCGGCCCCGCAGCGGGCGCGAGCGATGCAGAAATAGAGATCGCGGACGTTCTCAGGCGAACAACGCCGCAATTCCCGCTCCCCCCAACACCACCACTGCCCACCAGCCGAAGACCACGGCCATGCAGGTCCCGCGCTTCAGCTTGGTTACGCAAGCGTAGCCCAGCCCAGTCAGCACAATCGCCCAGATTGTGAACACATCCAGCGAAGTCGCTATGGAGTAAAGGAAGTGGGAACTGGGGTCAACCAGAGCGCTCAAGTTGCTGGCGATCGGGTTCTGGAAGGTGAAGGCCGCACCCCCTCCCACACTGATCGCCAGTATGGCAATTAGCGCTTTGATGATTCCGGGCAGCGATGCGTACATGCTGATGGCCATGCACTGATTAAAAGTGAGGCGCTGGCCGAGGCCAAGGTTGAATGTCCCCAGTAACACCCCGGCCATGATGGCAATGATGATCAACAAGAGCACCGGATAGGCGTAACCAATTATTCGATTGACCTTGACGATCGTCTGTATCTGCGCCGCCCGCTGATCGGGAGACAACTGATCAAGTTTCTCTGCCTGCTTTGGGGAGAGGGCCATTTGGTTCTCGACGACTTTTTCCATGCCGAGTTTCTTGTCAACCACCATCACCATCGCCACGCTGGCGATTGCCAATAGTATCCAAGGCATCCACCAACTCGCGCTGCGCCGGACGTCGGAGAACGTCTTGCTGGGAGCGATGAAGGTGTCCACGACACGTTCGGCTTGGGAAAGAGGCGGTTGCTCCACGGGGGCGACAGGACTGGCAGAACTCATGGGTCTCCTTTTGCTTCGGATTTTGCTTCGGGCGAAGTGCGGGCCCGACTCTCCAAGAGCGGATAGCACCGCGGCCAGTTTCACATCAGAGATCGCCGAGATTGTACCACTGGTATCTTGCGCGAGGGCGCGGTCACAGCCCTAAACTGGCGCGCACATCCTTCATGAGCAGCATCAGGTGCAATTCAAAACCGGGACAACTTTCGAATCCGTACTTTCGGTAGAACATTGCGGCCTCGGGGTCAATAGCATGCACGAGGATGGCACGGCCTCCGATGATTTCTGCGCCGGCGTAGGCACGTTGCAGGGCATCCTTCAGAAGAGCAGGACCGAGGCCTTGCCGTTGCTCCCGTTGATCGACGGCCAAGCGAGCAAGCAGAACGATCGGGACCGGATCAGGGGCTGACTTGCTTGCGCGGACAGTGGCTTCTTTCCTTGAAATGCTCCCAGGAGCGAGGGAGTAATACCCCACCACAGCGAATTCCCGGTGAACCACGTAGGTCCGGGTATCTCCGCTCGCCTGGTTCATACGGGCAAGCCGCTTCAACCATTCTGTGAGGGAGACGTGCTTGCCGCAGTCAAAATCCCCAATGTCATGGTTAGACGCCAACAGTTCGACGGCTGACAGGGGCGGCTTGGTGTGAGCGTCGCTCAAGTATCGACTTCTCCGAGAAGAGCCTCTGCAGGGCGGGGATGGCCTTGGCGGGACGGTCGAGTGCTTGCGTGAAACGCGCAAACTGTGCTGCAGGGAGCTCAAAGTGTTTCTGGTCAGCCAAAGCCATTTCAGCCGCCCTACAGGCACTCTCCACGATGAATCGAGTCACCTTCTCGCCGCGCTTCTCCGCCCCCAGGCGGATCAGGCGTTCCTCGCTATCGGAGGCGCGAAAGTTGATCCGCTGGCGCCTGGCTGCCGATTTCTTCTTGAGTACGGATGCCACGGTCCCCCCCTCCACCTGTACGTACAATGTGAGTACAATAATAAAAATGCTACCCTGTTTGCGAATGGTTGTCAAAATGGCGGCCAACGCCTCGCTTGGCGGCCTTGGCACGACTCCTCGGCACGCTGACAGCTCCGTAACTACCGAGGAACCCCGCTGCGCAAACCTGCTTCTGCCTCGTCAAATGCTTATAATGCGGAATAGCGAAAGTCGAGCCTGCTGCGTCCAATGAATGTGCATTCTTGCTTATTTGCCTCGGCCATCGGCGGTGAAATTTCCGGGCTGATTGAATCCAGCGGTCTCGTCGCCAAGGCTGTCCTCTTAATTCTGCTGCTGTTCAGCCTGGCGTCGTGGGCCATCATTTTCTCCAAGTGGGGCCTGTTCCGGCGCGCACGAGTGCAGAGCAATCGCTTCATGCGCGCGTTTCGCAAGTCGGAGCGGCTGCAGGATGTCGCCGCCGTCGCCGAACAATTCAAGCCCAGCCCGCTGATCGCAGTGTTCGACGGCGCGTATGACGAACTGCGCAAGCAGGCGCCGTATCCCCTTCGCATGGCCGCCTTGCAGCGCGCCACCCAGATCGCATCCTCGGAAGAATTGAGCCGCCTGGAGAGCCGCTTGCCCTGGCTGGCGACCACCGGAGCGGTCACGCCCTTCATCGGCCTGTTCGGAACGGTGTGGGGCATCATTGACGCTTTCCACGGTCTTGGCACCGCCGGCGGCGCCACCTTGCGCGCGGTCGCGCCTGGCATTTCCGAAGCCCTGATTACCACCGCGGCCGGCCTCTTCGCCGCGATTCCGGCAGTGATCGCCTACAACATGTTCACCCAGCACATTCGCGAGTTCGGCGCGCGCATGGACGACTTCAGCCTGGAACTGATCAATGAAGTCGAGCGGGCACAGACGGGCAGCGCCCGTGCGGTCGAGAGTGTGGAGCGGCGGTAATGGCTTTCACCAATTCACGGGGCCGCACCCAGACGTCGCTGGCCGACATCAACGTCACTCCGCTGGTGGACGTGGTGCTGGTGTTGCTGATCATCTTCATGATCACCGCGCCGATTTTGCAGTCAGGCATTGAGGTCGCGATTCCGCATACCCGGACCGTAAAGGAGATCACCGAGGAACGCCTGGTGATCACCATTGACCGCCAGCAGCGCGTTTTCCTGAACAACGAGCCCATCAACATCAACCAGATCGGCGCCCAGTTGCACCAGAAGATACGCGACCCCGAGGGCCAGTCGGTCTTCGTGCGCGCCGACGAAAACGTGCCCTTTGGCGCCTTCGCAACCGTGATGGACGCCGTGAAACAGTCGGGCATCACCAACGTGAGCATCGTGACCCAACCGCTGGAGAAAAATGGCAGCCGACGTTGACATCTTTCCGACCGGGGGCAATCTTCGCGCTCCCTTGATCGGCTCGGTGACCCTGCATGTCGCGCTGTTCGCCTTGGCTTTGTTCGGCTATCTGATCCCCAGCACTCGGGGCGAGAATTGGGGCGGTACGGGTGGAACCGGCGGCGCGATGAGCGCCACGCTGGTGAGCAGCATCCCATTACCGGTGCCGCCGACTCAGACCCAAAACGTGCTGGCCAACGAATCCAAGGGGCTGACGCAATCGCCGCCGAAGGAAGTTCCGAAAGAAGAGCGGGAGGCGATTCCGATTCCCGCGCCCGAGGCCAAGAAGCAGGGACCACGGGAGTCCGCGCAAAAAAGGCCGCCGCCAAAAGAAATTGCCAAGGTGGAGGACAATCGGATTCCCTTTGGCCAGGGCGGGCCGGTCAGCGGCCCTTATGGGGCCTTCTCGGCGGGCGGAGCCAAAGGCGGGCTCAGCTTTACCGGAGGCAACGGAGATTTTGGCAACCGCTTCGGCTGGTATGTGGATGGAGTGCGCCGGAAAGTATCGGAAAATTGGTTGAAGTATGAAGTGGATCCCAACATCGATACCGCGCACAGGGTTTACATTTATTTTGAGATCAGGCGCTCGGGGCAGCCGGAAAACATACGCGTGGAACAGTCCAGCGGCATTCCGTCGCTGGATCAATCGGCCACCCGGGCGCTGCAACGCATCGATACCTTTGGCCCGCTACCTCCGGAGTACTCGGGCCGTTATGTCGCCGTCGAGTTCTGGTTCGACTATCGGCGGTGAGGTCTTCATCTGTTGGTGGAAGCCCCCTGCTTTAGCAGGGGGAGCTGGACTTTAGTCCAGCGGAGAAGGAGTCGATTTTGAAAGGGCTTTAGCCCCGGGATTTCTCGATGCCCGGCGCTAAAGCGCGTGATCAAAGCCGAACTTTCCCCCCGCATAAATGCGGGGGCTTCTACCAAAGAAGCGCACGCCAAGCAGAGAAGGAACTTTGGGGAATTGGGAAGCATGAAGCGATACAGAGCAATTCTATTGGTATTGTTCGTCCTGTTTGCCATTGCGGGTATGTCGGCTCAGGACTGGATTCGCACCGGTACCGGGCTGGGTGTGGAGAAGGTCCGTCTCGCTGTGCCCGACTTCAAGCTGGTCACCACCGATACGGGCACGCAGAATTTGTCGGCGATCTTCAACGTTACGCTGTGGAACGATCTGCAGACGGCGGGGATTTTCGACATGGTGTCCAAGAGCTTTTATCCCTTGTCGGTCCCGGGCGCTCCCCAGGAGGTGCATCTCAATGACTGGAGCAGCCCGCCTCCGAATGCCAACATGCTGGCCTTCGGCAATCTGGGAATCCAAGGCGGATCGCTGAATGTGCAAGGCTGGTTATACGACGCCAAGAATCCGCAGTCTCCGCAGGTGCTGGGCAAGCAATATCGTGAACCGGCCAACGATGCTAATGCCCGCCTGATCGCGCATCGCTTCGCCGATGAAATTATCCTGCGACTGGGCGGCGGAATCGCGGGCGTTGCTGAAACCAAGCTGTATTTTGTCAGCAACCGAACGGGGTCGAAGGAAATCTGGCAGATGGACTATGACGGCGCCGACCAGAAGCAGCTAACTCACATGGGAAGCATTGCGCTTTCACCGCACGTCTCGCCCGACGGCACGCGCGTAGCCTACTCCGGCGTGACTAAGGAAGGCTGGCAGATCCTGATGTACTCCCTGGAACTCGGCCGTGCCGTGAGTTTTCAGCACTTCAGTGGAGACAACTACTCACCCGCATGGTCCTCCGATGGCCAGACCATTGCGTTCTCGTCGTCGCGCACCGGCAACACGGAAATCTATTCCGTCAGCTCCACGGGTGGCAGTGCGCGCCGTCTCACCGAAAGCAAAGGACCGGATGTCTCGCCCACCTGGAACCCCAAGACTAATGCGCAGATTGCATGGGTTGGTGGTCGCACCGGGCTACCTCAGATCTACACGATGGCATCTGATGGAACGAACGTGGTTCGCGTAACCGATCAGGGCTATGCGGTATCGCCGTCGTGGTCGCCCAATGGCCAGTTCCTGGCGTTCGCGTGGATCCGTCATTATGGCCCTGGGGCGCCCGGGGCCAGCGACATCTATGTCATGGATGTCGCCAGCAAACAATGGGCGCAACTGACCCATGAGGAGGGGCGCAACGATTTCCCGTCATGGTCGCCTGACGGACGGCACATCGTGTTTCAGTCGAGCCGCACCGGCCGGGTGCAGATTTATTCCATGCTCGCCGATGGAAGCGAAGTGCGGCAATTAACGACTGCGGGAGAGAACACGCAGCCGAATTGGAGTTTTAAATAGGGTTAGTCCCTGCACGCTTATGGGCGCGGAAGGAGCACACTTCGGCCCTGGCATAAACTGATGCGAGTGCTCTCGCGGGAAAGTGGAGGAAGAAGTTGAAGCTAACCAGGAGTCAATGGATCCGGATTATCGTTGCCCTCGCCGTGGTGCTGGCCGTAGGTGCCTGTGGCAAAAAGAAAGTGGCCTCCGCACCGCCGCCCCCGCCACCACCGCCCCCGTCGCCTACTGCCTCGTTGACAGCCAATCCCAATACCATTCAAGCGGGCCAGGCGAGCACGTTGACGTGGAGAACCGACTACGCCACCGACGTCACCATCGATCAACTGGGCAAGGTCGATCCCAGCGGTTCGCGGGCGGTGACACCGGCGGAATCGACTACCTATCACCTGGTGGCGAAGAACGATTCCGGTACGCAGGAGGCCACGGCGCGCATTACCGTGGTATCGTCTCCGCCTCCGCCTCAGCAAATCTCCAGCGGCACCGATGAGCAGTTGTTTTCCGAGAACATGAAAGATGTGTTCTTCGACTACGACAGCTATGATGTTTCCGCGCAGTATCAACAGGTTTTGCAGGCGGATGCGCGATTTCTACAGCAGCACCCGGGGATGAAGTTCACCATCGAGGGCCACTGCGACGAACGCGGTTCCACCGAGTACAACCTGGCGCTGGGCGACAATCGTGCTAATGCCGCTAAGCAGATTTTGGCGCAGCTCGGTATCTCTGCCAACCGAGTACGTACGATTAGCTACGGCAAGGAGAAACCGTTCTGCACGGAAAGCAGCGAGTCGTGCTGGCAGCAAAACCGCCGCGCCCACTTCGTTTATCAGAAGTAGCGAGGCGGTTATCAGAAGTGGCAAGCAGTGTTTGCTCCGCAAAACCGAAGCCCGCAAGGGCGAAACAATATTAGCCCAGGGCGTGACCGGGGCCCCCGACAAGCGCCGTTTTTGCGCTTGTTGGGGTGGTTGAGCCCTGGGCACAGTGGGAGAAGTATCGAGTCCCTTTAGGGACGGCACGGTTAAAGCTCAGGGTGCGTTTAAGAGACAAACTCAGGAGCAGAACAGGACTGACTATGCGATTTCGGAACAATGTGGCTTGGCTGGCACTGGCGGTATTGATGCTGGCAGCCGCCCGCCCGGCGACCGCCGCCAACAAAGACATCATCCAACTGCAAACCCAGGTCCAGGCGCTGCAGGACCAGGTGGCCCGCATGCAGCAATCCATCGACATGAACATGGGCGCGGTGAAAAACCTGGTCGAGCAAAGCGCCGACAGCGTCAACAAGATGAACGCTGCGGTGAACGACTTGCAGCAAAAGATGCAGGGACAGGCCAGTGACACCAACGGCCGCATGGAACAGATTTCCGGGCAGATTCAGTCGCTGCACGACACGGTGGACGAGCTGAAATCTCGCCTGGCCAAGGTCAGCAAGCAGCTCGACGACATGCAGCAAGGTGGCCAGAACCTGGCAGCCGGGCAGCCCGGAATGACCGCTTCCGCCGGACCGCCCACAGCGGGAGCGCCGGGCGCAGACTCCAACCCGGCTGTTTCCCAGGCGCCTCCGGCGAACGTTCTATACAACAACGCCCTGCGCGATTACAACTCGGGAAAATACGATTTGTCTTCGCAGGAATTCAACGATTACATCAAGTACTACGCCAACACCGATCTGGCCGGGAACGCCCAGTTCTATCTCGCCGACATCGAGTATCGTCAGGGAAATTTCGAGGCGGCGGCGCGCGACTACGACAAAGTGCTGGAGCAGTATCCGGGCGGCAACAAGGCGGCGGCGGCACAGCTCAAGAAGGGTTACGCTCTGCTGGAGCTGGGGCAGCGCGAGGCCGGCATTCGTGAGTTGAAGAGCCTCATCGGCCGCTATCCCCGCTCCATCGAAGCCTCGCAGGCGCGCGACCGGCTGCACCGCCTGGGCGTGACCAGCGGCAGCACCGTTCACAAACCGCCTGCGCCCTAGCTCGCCTGCTCACGACAATCCGCGGCTGGTGATTTCTTGCGCGGGCGAGCCACCTGTCAGGCCTTGCGCCAGAACCAACTCGCGGGTCTTAGCGCGCAGCGTTGGCATGTGCCTGCCAAACCAGAGCGCCGCTGCGATGCACACCACTCCCCCCATCGCGACCGTCCAGGGAGCGCCCAGATGATGGGCCACAACACCGGCAGAGAGCGCTCCCAGCGGCGCCATGCCCATGAACATCATGGAGTACACCGACATGACTCTGCCCCGCAGCTTATCGGGGACCATCGCCTGAATCAGCGTGTTGGAGGAAGCCATCTGCACCATCATGGTGAGGCCCACCGGCAGGAGCAGCACCGTGGACAGCCAGAAGATTTTCGAAAACGAGAACAGAATCAGGCTGACCCCAAATCCTCCCGCGGAAATAGCGATCAACTTCCCCAAGCCCTTCACGCCGACTCGGGCCGCCAGGCTGGCCGCGCCCAGCAGCGCTCCCACGCCGGTAGCTCCCATCAGAATGCCCAGTCCCCGAGCGCCGCCGTGCAAGATCTTGTCGGCGAAGACCGGCATCAACACGGCATACGGCATCCCTACAAAACTAACGACTCCAAGCAATAGCAGGATGGCGCGGACGGGACCGGTATTGCGCACGAAAGCAAATCCCTCCAGGATGTTCTCCAGCGGCGATCCCTGGTTGGCAAGATTGGCAGGATGCTGGATGCGCATGAGCAGCAGGCCAACAATGACCGCGATATAGCTCACCGCGTTGGCGAAGAAGCACCAGCCCTCGCCAATGGACGCCACTAATATGCCGGCAATGGCGGGACCAATGATTCGGGCCCCATTGAACATGGAAGAGTTCAAGGCAATCGCGTTCAACAGGTCCTCCCTGCCGACCATGTCAATCAGAAACGCCTGGCGCGCAGGAATGTCGAATGCATTCACCACGCCGAGGCCGGCGGCGATCGCCATGATTTGCCAGACCTGGATGCGGCCCGTCAGCGTTAGCAGTGCAAGTACGGTAGCCAGGACCATGGAAGCGATTTGCGTCCCCACAACCACACGCTGGCGGTTGTGGCGGTCGGCCACGATGCCGCCAATCGGCGCCATGATGAAGACCGGAATCTGGCTGGCGAATCCCACCGTGCCCAGCAGCAACGCCGAGCCTGTCATGCGATACACCAGCCAGGACTGGGCAACGGTCTGCATCCAGGTGCCGATCAGGGAGATGGCCTGGCCGGCAAAGAATAGCTGAAAGTTACGGTGGCGCAGGGCGCGCACGGCCAGCCCCAGCCTGGATTTCCGGGAGGCTGGTCGCGCAAACTCCTGCTTCTCCTGTTGCACGGTGGCGGCCAAAAGGTCGCGTTCGGATTCCCAGAAATTCTTGGCCATAAGGCAGAAACAAAATCACGACTTGCGCGGGCCGCAATCGTGGCCGGACTGGCGCCACAAAACAGAATACTTCAACTCGCATTAACCTGGTTGCAATGGGATGAATGTAAGGTGACTTGGCAGGAGAGAATTATTCCCGGAAACGAAATGGGTGAGCGCATCAGTTGCAAAGTGCCATGGCGGCATCTATCTTCCTAAGCTTGTGAATCACACAATCTGCGTGGGAAGCAAGAACACGCCAGCGCGACCCGTCTGCTCCAGAGGCTGATGGAATTGCCATGCCAACCTTCGCTGCGGTTGATATCGGTTCGAACTCGGTCCGGCTCAAGATAGCCAAGGCCGTTCGCGGCCGTCTGGAGACGCTCCACGACGAGCGTGAAGTCACGCGTCTCGGGGAAAGCGTCTTTGCCAACGGCACACTCGATCCCCAGGCCATGTCGCAGACCTTGCAAGTGCTGCGGCGCTTTCACCGTGCGGTGCAGACTTACGCTGCGGACCGGGTGCGCGTGGTCGCCACCAGCGCTCTGCGTGACGCGCGCAACAGCCGCGCCTTTCTGGATTGGGTACGCAGCGCCACCGGATGGAAAACCGAGATCATCTCCGGACTCGAAGAAGGCCGCCTCATTCACCTCGGGGTGCTCTCCAGTGCCCGCATCGCCAGCGGCCGGACCCTGCTGATCGACCTCGGCGGCGGCAGTTGCGAGCTGACCATCTCCATCTCGGGTCACATTGAGGACATGGTCAGCCTCCCCATCGGGGCGGTGCGCCTCACCCAAACCTTTCTGCATCACGATCCGCCCAAGAAAAAAGAGCTGGAGCAGATGCGCGGGTTCATCCAAGGCGAGGTCTCGCGCATCCAGAAACGGATCGCTGCCGCGAAATTGCAGATCTCCATCGCCACTTCCGGCACCCCGGCGGCGCTCTCCGGTTTGTACGCCGCCAAAATCCGCGGCTACGACGAAAGCAAGCCGCAAACCGTGCCCAAGACCGCAGTCGCAACCTTGCTGAACACCTTGAGCCGGCGCAACCTGGCGCAGCGGCGGGCCCTGCCCGGCATTGGACCGCGGCGCGCGGAAATTATCATTGCCGGCGCCATGGTCCTGGCCGAACTCATGCAACGGTGCAACCTGCGCAGCTTCCGCTATCTGCCGCTGGGGCTGCGCGACGGATTGCTGGCGCAGATGATGGCCGATTACAACGGCAGCGCGGTCATGCGCGAGCGCGTGGAATCGGAGCGCCACGATGCCTTACTCGCCGCGGCCAAGCACTATGGCGCCGATCTGACCTTTGCCCAGCGCATTCGCGATCTGGCCATGCAGTTGTTCCGGCGATTGCAGCCCGTACACCAGTTGCCACCGCAGTACGCCAATTGGCTGGAGGCGGCGGCCATGTTGCATGAAGTCGGCGCCTATATCAATCGTTCCGGACGGCGCCGTCACAGCTATTACGTCATCGCTCACTCGGAAATCTTCGGCTACACTCCCATGCAGCGGCGCATCATCGCTGCCATCACCCGCTATGTCGGCAAGTCGCTTCCCGCGCCCAGTGATCGCGTAATGGGCCTGTTGCCTGGCATCGACCAGATTCACGTTGCCAAAGCCGTGGCTGTGCTGCGGCTGGCGCGCGCCCTCGATCAAGGTCGCCGCGGCGCAGTGCGTGAGTTAAAGGTCCGCGTTCACCAGGACGGTCGGGTGCGGCTGCTGCTGACACCCAGCCCCTCGGAGGGAATTGAGCTGGAACTGTGGGCCGTGGAGCAGGAAAAAAACTACTTCGGGACTGTCTTCGGCCGCGAACTGCTGGCCGAAGCCTGCTGAATCGCGCGCACCACTTTAGGCGGCATGCACCACTTCAGTACCGCAGGCTTGCGACCGTCTTTTTCGACCTTGGCGACCCCGCCCTTCTTCAGTTCGATGGCATTCAGCGGGCCACCACCGGAGAGAAGCTGGTTCAGGAACTCCGTCATACTGGGGTTGTGGCCGACTACGATGATCGTGTCACGCCGGCTGTGGCGGCGAAGCAGTTCCAGAAACTTCTCATAGCTCGCCTCCGGCCGCAGCGCGGCATCGAGGATAACCTTGCCTTCGTATCCCAGTTCGTTGGCCACCACCGCTGCGGTTTGGGTCGCGCGCCGCAGAGGACTGGAGATGATCACGTCAGGGCTGACGTCGAGCGCCGCAAGCGCACGTCCCACATCGTGGGACTGCTCGATTCCCAGCTTGTCAATCGGCCGTTTCTCATCCTTGGCGGGGTTAACTTTCGGTTTCCCGGCGTTGGCGTGACGCAAGAAGTAAATGTCCATGGTGACTATTTTGCCCTAACCGCCCGCCGAGTGCTACGCGGGCGATAGGACGGCAGCGCCGGAATGGCATCCAGGGTGACTTTGCCCGGCAAGCGCGGCGTTCGCTTTAGCGCTCAGGAATTTCTGAGCGCACTTTGTTCAGGATCTATCTCGCAACGCTGAAGCCAGCGCCTTGGGCGCGGAATAAGAAAGCCCACCGCTTCATCGGTGAGAAAGAGCTCGCGTCTAATCTCGTGCATTGTGGCTGTTGTGCCGTGCCCGAGGCAACCGACACAGCGTCATGCATCATCCGTCACAGACAAACCCATGGTCGTAGCGGGATGATGGACTTGAACGCAGGCCCAGCAGAAGCCGTGTGTGCGGAGAGATGAGATTCCATCCTCCGGACTCGACTCGGGCATGGTTCTGCGCGAACCAACTTTCGAATGAGGAGGCCGCTCCCATGAGAAAAGCAATCATTCTTTTTGGGCTATTGGCTGCCATGCAAGTTATGGCGCAGGACAAGTCCATCGTCACTGTGAAAAGCGGCGAAGTAACCAACGGCGTGGTGATTCTCACGGTGCATCAAACAGCTACGCCGCAGCAAGCAGCAGACACTTTCGCTCTGCATTGTAATAAGGGCATGACGGCCTGCAACGTCGTGGAACCAGGAACTTACGTGATGGTCCGGCTGCCTAAGAATTGGGGAATGTACGACTGCGCCAACGTCGATCTTTATGCCAGTACGGCCGATCCGGCGAGCGGCGAGAAACTTGGCGAGTACTGCTTGATCGAGAAGTAAGACGAGCGCGGACCAGGCGGTCCGTTATCGACTCTGCATTTCCGCTTGCTCAGTCGCGTCGTCCCAGGTGGCGTCCGATGCTGGGGGGATGAAACTCATCGCGCGTTCCGTCAGGGCGGCGATGGTCAGGCTGGGATTGACGCCAAGATTGGCTGCGACCACCGACCCGTCGCAGACATACATGTTCTTATATCCGAAAACGCGGTTGCGATAATCCACCACGCCGTCCTCAGGCGAGCTGCCGATTACAGCGCCTCCAAGACAATGGGCGGTGCCGGGAACATCGAACAGTATTTCCGGCAACATGCTCATCGCCGTGCCCCCGGCCACGCGAGCAAATTTCTGGGCAAACTCGTTCGCCTGGGGAATGAACGTGGGTACCCGCTGGCCGCGGCTGACCAGAAACTTCCTGAACGGCCAATAGATGTGCCGCTCCCATCGCATGTCAATGTGTCCTTCGAGCGCCTGCATGCAAAGCAGAATCACGGATTCTCTCGCCCAGCCCACGGGTTGGAGGATGCGCAAGGTCTTAAAGGGATGGCGCAGCAACGCAACAAAGAGATTCCGAATCCAAAGCGCAACCCGCCCCGGGCCGGGACGGCCGCCCGTCAGAATCGTGGCCAGCAGGCCCATGGTGTCCGAGCCCGCCGGATACCGAACCGCCTCAATGTGGGTGTGCTCATCGATGTAAACGCCCGATCCGATGGCAACCCCTGTGGACAAGTCTTCGCTGGAATTAGGTATTCGCACCCCGATGAGCGATTCGGAATTGGTGCGCACTCGCCTGCCCAACTGATCGCTGATCGCCGGCAAAGAGCCTTTTTCTTTCAGATGAAAGAGCAATTCCATGGTGCCCAGCGACGACGCCGAGAAAACTACGCCGCGACAAGTGAAGCGCCTGGGATGCCGGTTGAAGCGGGCCGTGGACTTCACGGTGGAAACTTCATATCCGCGGCTGCCGTCGGTCAGTCCGTCAAGGGGCTTGACATCCACTACTCTCGTCTCCGCGAAAACTTTGGCGCCATACTTCTCCGCCAGGTAAAGATAGTTCTGATCGAGCGTATTCTTGGCGCCGTGGCGGCAACCCATCATGCAGCCGCCGCAGCCCATGCAGGTCGTGCGCTCCGGCCCCTCTCCGCCGAAATAGGGGTCAGGAAACGTCTGTCCGCCAGGCTCTCCTTCGGGAGATTGAAAGATGGCGACATGCGTCCGGTAGAACGTGTCTCCTATTCCTGCAGCGTCGGCAACTTTCTTCAGCAGATGGTCGGCAGGTCCGAGGATCTTGTTCTCGGTAACGCCCAGCATTCGCGAGGCGGTCGCGTAATGACGCGGCATCTCCGCCTTCCACTCCGCTAACCCTTGCCACGATCCGCAGTCCCAAACCTTGTCCGGAGGCGGAAGAAGAGTGCAGGCATACGTAATGGATCCGCCGCCTACCGCACAGCCGTGCAGAATGGTGACATGCCTGAAATAGCGCATGTTGAAGAAGCCCCGCAGCGCAAGATTGGGACTCCAAAACCAACGATGAATCGACCAGCTCGTGCGCGGCAGGTTCTCAGGTGTCCAGCGGCGGCCCATCTCCATGACCGCAACCCGGTAGCCCTTCTCGACCAGCCGGTGAGCGGTAACGCTGCCTCCAAACCCTGAGCCGATGACAATGAAATCGAAATCCCATTCGCCGGTGTGAGACGTCATCGCGGGTCCTCTGCTGCTGGGATCAATGCTTCCCTCATTGTCACGGAGCTCGATCAACAGCAAATTATCTCACCGGCGGTCAGTCTAGTTTTCACCAGAGCGGTTGATTCGTTGGCGCTCGTGCCGAATCGGATCGGGCCCGCATTCCCAAAACGGGAATCACACCTAACGGGTTCGCTCGTCACTGCATCCTGGGTCTTAGGTGCCGCATTATGAAGAAGTTCCTGCTTCTCATTTTGGGAACTTGCGAGTGGGCGACCGCCAAGAAACTGCTGAGGCGCAATCGCAGGGGAATTTGAAAGGAAGTAGAAGCATGGCAGAGATCGTTGCAAGCCTCAGTGAAGAACGGATTGCTTACCTGGAAGGACTGGTCAGCCAAGCCCGGACCGCTGCCGCCGTCTTTACGCAATACACGCAAGAGGATGTCGATCGCATTGTCAAACCGATGGTGCTGGCTGGACTGGAACAAGCGCAATATCTGGCTCGGCTTGCGATTGAGGAAACCCGGCTTGGAGTTGTGGAAGACAAAGCCCTGAAGAACATGGTGGCTACGGAGTTCGTTTACAACTACGTCAAAGATAAACGGACCGTGGGCACGATTCGCGAGTTTCCGGAACGCGGTGTGGTGGAGGTGGCTGAACCCATCGGGGTCATCTTTTCGCTCACCCCGATTACGAACCCCACTTCGACCGTGCTGTTCAAATGCATCATGGCCATCAAGACGCGGAACGCGGTCATTTTCAGTCCGCATCCCAGCGCCGGGCACTGTTGCTACGAAGCGGTACGGATCATGCATGAGGCGGCGGTCAAGCACGGCGCGCCCGAGGGCGTTTTCACTTGCCTGGAATCGCAAACTCTGCCGGACAATGCCTACCTGATGCGGCACAAGGACGTCGGCCTGATCGATGCCACGGGTGGGCCGGGCATGGTTAAAGCCGCTTACAGCTCCGGCAAACCCGCCTTGGGGGTAGGTCCGGGCAATACCCCGGTCTATCTGGAAAAAACCGCGGACCTGAACATGGCCGTGGTGGACATCATCACCTCAAAAACGTTCGATAACGGAACCATTTGCGCCTCCGAGCAGACGGTGGTGATCGATGACGAGATTTATGATTCCGTGCTGCAAAAATTTTCGGACCTGGGCGCGCACATCTGCAACGAGAAAGAAACGGAACTGCTGGGACGAACGGTGATCGATCCCAAGACCGGATTCATGCAACCCATGGCAGTCGGTCAGAAAGCCACCGATATCGCCCGCATGGTCGGTCTGTCGGTCAAGCCGAAAACCAAGCTCCTGATTGCGCCGATTCAAGGTGTAGGTCGCGAATATCCCCTGTCAGTCGAGAAGCTGTTCCCCGTGCTCGCCGTTTACCGGGCGAAATCGGTCAATGAGGCGCTTACGGTATGCGTGGACGTGAATCATGCCGGTGGAATTGGACATACGGCGGTCATTTTCTCGCGCAACGACGAAGTCATCCAAAAGTTCAGTGAACTGATGAACGCGGGCCGGATCATTGTGAATTCGCCGGGTTCCATCGGAGCGCTGGGGGGCGTTTACAACGACATGGTGCCCACCTTTTCCTTCGGATGCGGGACCGGGGGAGGCAACAGCACCACCGATAACGTAAATGTGTACAACTACCTCAACATCAAACGCGTGGCCCGAAGGACACAAGCGCATATGTGGTTCCGAGTTCCCAATCAGATTTACTTCAACATGAACGCGGTGGAAAATCTGCGCCACTTCCCATCGCGCTCCACCGTCATCATCACCAACCCCGCCATGGAACAGATCGGCCATGTGGACACTGTCCGTCGCCACATTCCACCGGAAACTCTCGTCCATGTCTCGGTCATTCCTGACGCGGAGCCCGAAGTCAAGGTCGTCATGCAAGGAGTGGAGGCGCTCAATTTCTACAAAGCGGACCAAATCATTGCGTTGGGCGGCGGCTCGGTGATCGACGCGGCGAAGATCATGAAGCTCAAGTACGAATCGCCGGAGGCGGACCTGGAAGAGCTGGCCGCGCCCTTTCTGGATCTGCGCAAGCGCGTGGTGCAATATCCAACCGAGAAAGTTACCCAGGCGCGTTTGATTGCCATCTCCACAACCAGCGGAACGGGGAGCGAAGTCACGCCGTTTGCCGTCCTGACCAACAAGCAGCAAGGGCGCAAGGTGACACTCGCCGACTATTCGTTGAGTCCGGACGTAGCTATCGTCGATCCGCAGTTCGTCATGTCAATGCCGAAAGGCCTGACCGCCGATACCGGCGTCGACTGTTTGACCCACGCCCTGGAAGCTGGAGTCTCGATTTTCGCTTCACCCTACACCGACTCCAATGCCATGCAAGCTATTCGCATGGTATTCAAGTTCCTGCCCATCGCCTATGAACACCCCGGCGATGAAGAGGCGCGCACCATGATGCACAATGCCGCCTGCATTGCGGCGATTGCGTTTTCCAACGCCTCGGTGGGCGTGAATCACGCGCTGGCCCATGCCTTCGGCGCGCGGTTTGGCGTGGCGCACGGTCGCGCCAACGCGCTCATGTTGCCGCATGTCATTGCCTTCAATGCGGGAGTACCGACCAAGTTCATGCCATCGCCGAACCAGCGGGGATATATCGCGCACAAGAAGTACGCGATGGTGGCCGATCTGCTCGGCCTAGGCGGTAAGACGATTGAGGAAAAGGTGGAGAACCTGGTAGCTGCGACAGAGCAACTACTCGATCGACTGGCGATCCCGCGTTCCATCGCCGAGTTGGGAATTTCCAAGGAAGAATTCGAGCGGGCCATGCCCGAGCTGGTCAAGATTGCCTTTGACGATCCTTCCTGGCGATCGAACCCGCGCATGCCGCTGTTGAGCGAATTGGCCGAGCTGTTTTGGAGCGCTTATCGGGGACGAAGCCTACCGACAATGGCTAAGGCATCGCAACCACAAACCGCTGAGGAATGGTCGTGTGTATGACAAGCAATGGCGAGTGGCTTGAAATTGATGGAGAGCGTGTAGTCCAGGGTTTGCAAGCGGCCCGTGAGGCGCTGGACAGCGCCCACAGCGATGTGGTCCTGGATTTCTCTGCCGTGCGCCGGATCGATCCCAATGCGCTCCGGGCGATGGAAAAGCTGGCCGGCTTAGCCGACGGGAAGGCCGTCAAGGTCGTGTTGCGTGGCGTCAATGTCGATATTTACAAAGTGCTCAAGCTGGTGAAGCTGACGCCGCGATTCTCCTTTCTGGCCTGAGGCTTTTGGTGGAAGCCCCCTGCTGCAGCAGGGGGAAGCCGGACTTTAGTTCAGCGGGGAAGCGTTCGCTTATGAAATGGGCTTCAGCCCCGGGATTTTCCGATCCCGGCGCTAAAGCGCATGAGCGACGTCGAACTTCCCCCCCGCATAAATGCGGGGGCTTCCACCCCGTAAGCAAGCTTGGAAGAGGTAGCTACTATGACGAATGGGGCCGGGAACAATTCCTTCTCCTGGGGCGATGCGCTGTTTCTGCATATCGAACGCCCAGGCCAGCCGCTCAATATCGCGGGCGTCAGTATGTTCGAGGGCGAGATGAAGCTCGCGGACCTCCGCGCTTTCATCGAATCGAAGCTTCCGCTGATTCCCCGCTACCGTCAGCGCGCGGTGCCTTCTCCTTTCGATTTCGGCCTTCCCAGTTGGGAGTTCGACCCGCAGTTCAACATTCGGAACCACGTTCGAGAAGTAAAACTCAAGCACGGAACGGAGGACGAACTTAAGGCGCTGGCCGGCAAAATCGTGAGCCAGAGCTTGGACCGGCAGCGGCCGCTGTGGGATTTCACTGTGGCGCGTCTGAAAGGTGGGCGCACCGGAATGGTGACTCGAATTCATCACTGCCTGGCGGACGGAATTGCCGGCGTGGGCGCGATGAATGTCATCCTGGATGCCTCCCCGAACCCGCATCCGGTCTCGCGGAAGAAATTGAAGGCGACACCTCCTCCGGCGCCTAAGGATGCAGGAGCGGCCCTGCTGGACGGGCTGGCCAAGTCCTACCTTTCGCTGTTCAACGGCGCGCTAACGCTGCATTCGGGACTCATGAACATGGCGGAGCAGGCGGTGGCCAATCCGGCAGGGGCGCCTGCCGAGCTGCTTCGCGTATTGTCCGAGCTGGCTGCGCCGGCAGAGCGGTTGCCCTTCAACGTGATCTGCAACGGGCCGCAGAAGTTTGCCTGGACCGAGGTTCCGCTCGCCGACATCAAAGCGATCAAAAACAAGTGCGGAGGGACGGTGAATGATGTCGTCCTGGCGACGGTGACTATGGCCTTTGGCCGTTACGTCGCGCACCGCGGCGTTGACCTGACCGGGCGGTCGCTACGAGTTGTGATTCCGGTAAACGTGCGCGGCAACGGAGATGCCAAGGAACTGGGAAATCAAATCTCCTTCGTGCCGGTGCCGCTCCCGCTGGACCTGCGCGATCCCGTGAAGTTGCTGGCCGTGGTGACGGAACGAGTGGAGTTCCTCAAGCACGCGCGCGCGGCCGAATTTGTCGGCTTGCTGGGCGGTCTGCTGGCAACTCTGCCCAATGCATTCTGGAAAAATATTGGACCCGTGGCCAGCCAACTGCCGCTTAGCCTGTGCAATATCATTTGCACCAACGTCCCCGGCCCGCAGGTACCGCTCTACCTCATGGGTCACAAGATGCTGTCCTGGTACCCCTGGGTACCGATCGGCGGCTTAATGGGCATTAATTGCGCCATCCTCACCTATAACGGCACCGCGTTCTTCGGGTTTACCGGCGATGTGCACGCGGCGCCCGATCTCAAGCGCCTGGAGAAGTTCGTGGATGAGAGCTTTGCTGAGCTGCGGGCAGGTGCCGACAGCGCAACTCAAGCCAAGCCGGAGGTGCGCAAGCGCGAGTGGCCGAACGCAAAGATTCCGGTGGGGCATGCGAAGACTCCCGTCGCGAGGAAGAGGACGGTGCGCAAGAAGGCGCAAAAAAACTTGAAGTCGCACCCGGCTGCACCCGTTGCAGCTTCATCCACACCGGAGAAGGAGCCGGAGAAAACTACGGCGGTCGGCGCGTAACGGGACCTGATTGAGCGCGCTGCAGGCTATTCAACTTCCCGTTCTTGGTATACCCGGATTCGGGTGCGCTCAACGATCCAAAGCTTGCCGCCGAGTTGCTCCAGCGCGATTCCTCCGATGAGCGTTCGACAAAGGTCTTCGAGGTCACGATGAGACACCGGTTCGGAAGGCCGCAGAACAGCGATGCCGGGGTACTGGGACGGCCTAAACAGCAAGGGATTGCCAAAGTCCAGATCGAGCTTAACCATAGCGCGGCCTTCGTCACGACAGCGCGCAATGAGATCGGCGTCGGCGGCACCAGACATTTGCTGGCCCGCCACGGTTGCTGTGTCATGGCCCGCCGCCTGAAATAATTCAGCCAGGCGTCTCCCAAGATTTTCGTCTAGTTTGAGTTTCAAGACTTTGCTTCAATCGGGACTTCGACGAAGCGCTCGCGCGCCATCTCAGCCCCGTACGCGAGGCAGGCCATGATGTCGGCTTCTTCCAGTTGCGGATAGTCTTGCAGGATCTCCGCATTGGTGGCGCCCTGCGCAAGAAAATCAAGCACAAGGGAGACCCAAATGCGGTGACCGCGAATGCATGGCTTTCCGAAACACACTTTCGGGTCAATCGTGATTCGCTGGAGCAGTTCTTCGTTGGTCATAGCTGACGCCTTGATCTAAAGCATAGCATTGAGAAGCAAGACTGGAAGTTTCTGATGTACTTATCCGGGTGGAGCACCGGTTCAGGAGTGCTGAAACACACGCCTGTTGTATTCCGCGCGGTTTGTTTAGAATTGCGCCGTACTCATTTCAACGTAACGATATTCGTGTTTCCTTGGAGGAGGCCTCTCGTGACTCGCCTATTGCGTCATTCCTGTGTCCTTGCAATCGCCCTAGTCTGCTTTTCTACCGTCGCGTCAGCCGACCTGAAGATCAAGACCCGCACGACGGTGATGGGTCACTCCACCGAGAGCACGGTGTACATCAAGGGAGGCCGCCAGCGCACCGAGACCAGCTTCGGAGGTCACGGCGGCGGGGTCAGCATCATCCAATGCGACCAGAAGCGCATGATCACTGTCACCGGCAATCAATGCATGGTGATCCCGATGGGCGGCGGGGAGTCGTCTTGTCCCGCGACGCCGAACATGGGAGCCATGGCGCGGGAGATGGCCGGAGGCGAGTCCACGCCTACTCGTAAGGGCGGCGTTGTGACCATCACCCGTACTTCCACCGATACTGGCGAGCGCCAGGACATGTTCGGCTACAAGGCGCGCCACATCAAGAGCGTCATGGCGATGGAGTCCAGCCCCGACGCCTGCAACCAGTCGCACATGAAGATGGAAATGGATGGCTGGTACGCCGGTCTGTCGGTGGGTTTCTCTTGTTCCGACGAGTCGTACCGCGCTTTGGCCTGCGGCGGCCCCGGCGCGAAGCGCGATTGTAGGGACCGCATCGTGATGAAGGGCGGCGGTGGCGGCGCGCTGGGTTACCCGCTTAAGCAAACCATGACCATGACGTCGGGCCAGGGAACATTCACCACCACGACCGAAGTGGTGGAACTGACTAACACAAGCCTGGATGCGCCGCTGTTCGACATGCCGCCCGGCTGCAAGGTCATGGACATGTCCGCCATGATGGGCGGCGCTCCGCCAATAGCGCATTCGGAGACGGCGCCTGAGCCGGCGGCGGCTCCGACCAAGCCCGCAGCAACTCCGCCTGCGCCGCCCCCCGCGCCTGTTGCTGCGCCCAAGACTGCTGGCGTAGTGCGCATCGGCGTGGTCAAGATTAAGGACATGAGCGGCCAGTCGTTGCCGACCGACAACCTGCGCCTCAACCTGATCAACGAGATCGCCCGCCACCAACATGAAGCCGTTCCGCTGGACACCGAAGGGCCGCATCCCGCCGTAGAGAGCGAGGCCCGCTCTAAGCAGTGTGACTACATCCTCTACACCGTTCCCACACAGGTGAAGGAGCCTAACAGCGGCGGTCTGCCACCGGCTTCTCTGCCCAAAGGAGTGGTGCTGGATCCGGCCAAGTTCGAGGCCTTGACTCACGTGACCTTGTACAAGGTGGGCAAACCGCTCCCCGAACTCAAGGAACTACCTCTGGCGGCTGACGCCGGTCAGTTCGCCGTTGACGCGGTCATGACTACGTTCGTAATGGAGTCCGACAGGGTCGATCAGCAGATTGCCGAGGATGCCCATCCCAAGCCGGCTTCAAAGTCTTCCAAGGTACCGGCGAAGCCTGGGACAACTAGCACGAAGCCGCACTGAGCCGCTCTATTTTTGTCATCACGAGCGGGCTTTAGCCCGCGAGGGATCTGCTTTTGACGGCGCTTTGCACGTATAAAAGGAAAGCAGATGCCTCGCTGCGCTCGTCATGACAACTCGATAGGCTAGTTGGAAGGGATAAAGTTCAGCCCGCGAGGGATCTGCGGTTTCTGCGGGCACAACACTTTTCGCGACGACCTCGACTCCTGCTGCAACCGGTCGGCGCATCGCAATCACCGCAATCCCTCGATGACTCTCTTGATCCGCTCGAACGCCCAGAAGATATCCTCGCGCGTAATTACCAACGGAGGCGCGATGCGGATGACGTATTCGTGGGTTTCTTTGCACAAGATTCCCAGCTCCTTCAGCGCCTCGCAGTAGGGCCGTGCTGCAACGTCCAGTTCAATTCCGATCCACAAGCCTTTGCCGCGGACCTCGCGTAGGTGCGGGCTCTTCAGCGTTTTCAGCTTGGTGAGGAAGTAGTCGCCGAGTTCGGCAGAGCGTTGAATCAGGTTTTCCGCCACCAGCAGGCGCAGCGCGGCGCGAGCAATTGCGCACGCCAGCGGATTACCGCCGAAGGTGCTGCCGTGGTCGCCCGGGTGGAACACGCCGAGCACTTCCTTCGACGCCAGCACCGCGGATACCGGGTAGAAACCGCCTGACAACGCCTTGCCCACAATCACGACATCGGGAGTAATGCCTTCGTGCATGTAGGCGAAGAGCTTGCCAGTGCGGCCCAGACCCGACTGAATTTCGTCGGCTATCAGGAGCACGCGATTCTCGCGGCAGATGGCGGCGGCCTCCTTCAGAAATCCTGCAGGCGGAAAAATGATGCCGGCCTCTCCCTGAATGGGTTCCACCAGGAAGGCGCAGGTGTTGGGCGTGATCGCGTCGCGTAGAGCATCTGCGTCACCGAAGGGGATGACCTTGAATCCTGGCGTGAACGGTCCGAAGCCGTCGCGGTACTGCTCGTCGGTCGAGAAGCTGACGATAGTCACCGTGCGCCCATGAAAGTTGTTAGCGCAAACAATAATTTCGGCTTTGCCGTCAGGAATGCCTTTGAGCTTGTAGCCCCACTTGCGGGCGGCCTTCACGGCGGTCTCCACCGCCTCCGCCCCCGAGTTCATGGGCAGTGCCATCTCGAAACCGGTCAGGTCGTGGAGTTCCTGGTACAGCAGGGGCAACTGATCGTTGCGAAAGGCGCGGGATGTCAGCGTCACTCGGCGCGCCTGCTCGATCATGGCCTTCAGGATTTTGGGATGGCAGTGTCCCTGGTTGAGAGCGGAGTACGAAGCCAGGCAATCGAGATAGCGATTCCCTTCCACGTCATAAACCCAGACCCCTTCGGCGTGTTCGATAACAACGTCGAGAGGACGGTAGTTGTGGGCGCCGTATTGATCTTCGAGTTCGATCAGTTCGCTACTCCGCGACTGTTCGATGATTTGCATAAAGTCCCCCTCACTTCCTGATGTCATTTCTGCGTTACCGGCTTCATGGGTGACCCACCGCGTTGGTGAGACTTTGAAATAGGACACTTCCCCAACTGTTCCCTGCTACAGCGGGAATGACCGCGATCACGTACCCAGAAGCAAAGCTACCCAGAAAACCGGAAAGTCCCTGACCGAGAGCTGCATGGATCAGTCCATTGAACAGACCGAATCCCAATGCGCCGGGCGTGAGCCATCCATGGCTTTCATGTCCGACAATACGGTTCAATCGGTTGGCAAAGAACACGCCGTAGAGAGCTTCGAAAAAGCCCCACGCCGTCACGGTAGCGGCAATCCCTACGAGGTTTAGGGGAAACGTCGCAGCCAGGGAAAGCCGCACAGCCAAGTGACGGCGCAACGGCACCCAGACAGCTTGGCCCATCTGCAAAGAGAGCGCTAGGTCATAAATGATGGCGAAGAGTAAGGCAATTGCCACTGACTTGAGAACACCGCGTGAGCTGAAGCCGTAATTCGACAGCCGTTCGCGTCGAATTGCTATTAAGAGCAATACCGCTAACCCTTCCGCTGTAAATTGGAACATTGCGAGAGCAAAAACCTCTCGCATCCCGCCCAGACGTCTAAGAGCAGGGGTGATCGCGGGAATGTTGAAGCCGCAGATCAATGTGACGCTGACTGCAATCGCAAGGTCCACCGCCGCGGAAGAGCGCGTCGCGGTCATGATTCAATACCTTGAACGATGCTCACGGTTCCTCGCCCCTTATCCATCCCAAAGCATCGTTAAAAGCGCCATGCGCACATACAGCCCGTTCGCTGCCTGCCGGAAATACAGAGCGCGAGGATCGTCATCCACTTTTTTGTCCAGCTCCACGGTCCGTGGCAAGGGATGAAGAATCATGGCATTGGACCTCATATGCTGTAGCACGGTGGAGTCGATGGCATAGCGCAGGGACCCCCTGAGCCGGTCGGGGCGGATACGCGTCTGGTAAACGACGTCCACTTCCCCGACCACGCGGTTGATGTCCGACTCCAACTCATAGCTGACGCCATGCCGGTCGAGGTACTGCAGGATGTCGGGTTTCATCTGCAGTTCGGGCGGGCTCACGAAGAAGACCTTCACCCGTTCGAATTTCGCCAGCAGATAAGCCAGGGAACGCACGGTGCGGCCGCGATCAAGTTCCCCAATGAAGGCCACGCTCAGTCCATCGAGCGGACGCTCGCGGTAAATCGTGTACAGATCGAGCAAGGCTTGCGTGGGATGCTGGCCGCCCGCGCCGTCACCAGCATTAATGATCGGCACCGGCGAGACCTTGGCTGCGCGGCCCGCTCCGCCCGTCTCATGGTGACGAATCACGATGACGTCGCAATAGCTGCCAATGATGCGGATGGAGTCCTCCACCTGTTCGGCCTCGATCTCGGAAGAAAAAGAACGAGCGTGTTCGGTGGAGAGCACGCGTCCGCCCAGCCGGTGCATGGCCGCTTCAAAGCAGAAGCGCGTCCGGGTGGACGGCTGATAGAACAAGCTCGCGAGAATTCGATTCTGATAGTCCAGCGTTCCGCCGCGCGCGACAATTCGCTCCATCAGCCGCGACCGGTCGAACAGCTCCATCAATAATGGAACCGTGAATTGTTGCGACTCGACAACGTGCTTCAAACTCATACGGGAACGTCCTGGCTTTGCTTCCAGCAGTCTAGTGGTTCGGTCTGTCGTTAGCATGGCTTACCGGATAACCGGCACCTCAAGTTCCTGTTTTAGCGGCCCAGTCTTGCTGCGTGGTCCTGCGTCCGCCACGATGTGCGTACCCGCGGAGCCTTGCACGGCGTCGCACAAACGCTCATACGAGGTAATCACGGCTTCCCTGCCTCCGTTATGCAGGAAGCGCAACACCGATTCCACTTTTGGCCCCATGTTTCCTGGAGGGAAGTGGCCGTCGCGCAGATGCTCTTCCAACTGCGCCGCGGTGACATAAGTGAGCGGCGTCTGGTTCGGCTTCTTATAGTTCAGAAAAACATATTCCGTATCCGTAGAGATCGCGAACAGGTCCACTTTCAACCGAGAAGCCAGCAACGCGGAAGCACGGTCTTTGTCAATGACCGCTTCCACGCCTTGCAGGCGGCCGTTCACGCGCATCACGGGAATGCCTCCGCCCCCGGTGGACACCACCAGCACTCCGCGATCGACCAACGCGCGAATGACATCCAGTTCCAGGATCTCGATGGGCTCCGGCGAGGGAACGACGCGCCGATAGCCGCGGGCGGCATCCTCGACAATCTGCCATCCCAGCAGGCGCTTTTTCTCGTCGGCATCGGCCCGCGAATAAAAAGGCCCGATCGGCTTGGACGGATGTTGCATGGCAGGGTCATCGGGCGAGACGAGGGCTTGGGTCACCAGGCTCGCGACCGGAACCTCCATGCCGGCTGCGGCAAGCTCGTTCTCTAGCGACTGGGCGAGCAGATAACCGATCTCGCCTTGACTGGCGGCGCCGCAAACATCCAGCGTCTGTCCATACACCACGTCGGAAGCGCGCTCCGAGCGCAGCAACTGTGCTCCCACCTGCGGTCCGTTCCCATGCGTGATCACCAGGTTGTATCCGAGGCGGATGATCCCGACAATTGCCTGGGCCGTGCGGCGAGTGTTGGCCAACTGCTCGGCAATCGTGCCCTTTTCTCCGGCACGAATGAGAGAGTTGCCACCCACCGCGACTAGCGCAGTCTTTGCCATAAGGTCCTACAAATGTGATTCGCCATTCGCTCCTCGCTCTTCGCCAGAGGTTTCTGGGCTCCTGAGCGAAGAGCGAACAGCGAACAGCGGTCTTCCTACTTCACCAACTCCAACCTTGATTCACGAGCCGTCTCGCGTTCCGCGGCCTTGTTCTCCTTCATCAGTTCCAGCATGATTGCCTTTTGGGCATGCAGCCGGTTCTCGGCCTGCTGGAAGACGAACGAACGCGGCGAATCGATTACCTCGTCCGTGACCTCATCGCCTCGATGCGCCGGCAGACAATGCATGAAGATGGCATCGGGTTTGGCCTTGGCGAACAACTTGGCGTTTACCTGATACGGCTGGAAGATGGTGCGCCTCGCTGCCGCCTCCGCTTCCTGGCTCATGCTTGTCCACACATCGGTGTAAACGACGTCGGCGCCGAGAACCGCAAGGTTGGGATCGTTGGTGACAGTGCAGCTTGCGTCGGTCGCGACGCAGCGTTCGACCGCCCAGGCAACGGCCTGGCGGCCAGGCTCGTATCCCGGTGGCGTGGCTATCCACACCTCCGCACCTAATTGCGCGCCCGCAAATAGCAGCGAGTGCGCCACATTGTTACCGTCGCCGATGTAGGCCACCTTCAGTCCGGCAATTCGGCCTTTGACCTCGAGCATGGTCAGGTAGTCCGCCATGGCCTGGCAGGGATGACTGTAATCGGTGAGTCCGTTGATGACCGGGATGCTGGCGTGCCGCGCCATGTCCACGACGATGTCGTGGGCGAAGGTCCGGATCATGATCCCCTGCACCATGCGCTCCAGGTTCTTGGCGACGTCGTAGACCGACTCCCGCTTACCCAGACTGATCTCGGCCGGCGAAAGATACAGCGGATGCCCGCCCAGTTGCTGGATGCCCACGTCGAAGGTCACGCGCGTGCGCAGCGACGGCTTTTCGAAGATCATGGCCAGCGTCTTGCCCTTCAGGACGCCGGTATAGGCGCCCGGGCAGGCTTTGAGCTGGCAGGCAAGATGAAGAAATTGCCCGATCTCTTGCGGCGAGAAGTCGCGAATCGAGAGGAAATCTTTTTGCAGCATGCTACCTCCCAACTTCCGCCAGCGCCGGCTTGTAGGTTTGGGTGAATTGCTCCAGCATCGTGGTGATCGCGGGCTTGCCGATTTCCTCGACGGCGTAGGTCACGCGCACGCTGGGTTTGTCCAGCTTGATGGTGCGCGCCAGGTCGATGGGCGTCGCCACCAGTACCAAATCGCAGGGTACGCGCTTGATCGTCTCTTCCAGTTCGTGCCGCTGGATATCGCTGTATCCCATAGCCGGCAAGACTCTCCAGAGATGGGAAAACTTCTCGAAGGTCTTCTGGATGGAGCCCACGGCATAGGGACGAGGATCGACCAACGTGGCCGCATTGTAGCGATTGGCGGCGACCACGCCAGCTCCGTAAGGCATTTCTCCGTGGGTAAGCGTGGGGCCATCTTCGATCACCAGCACCCGCTTGCCCCTAACGGCCTCGGGATCGGCAACGGTCACGTTGCAGGCTGTCTCGATGACCTGCGCTTTGGGATTGTGCAAGGCGATATTCTGCCGCACGGTTTTGATTCCGTCGGGATCGGCGGTGTCAACCTTGTTGATGATGAGCACGTGCGCGCTGCGGAAGTTCACCTCGCCGGGGTAGTATGCCAGCTCGTGTCCCGCGCGATGTGGATCGAGCACAACGATGGCAAGATCGGGACGATAGAACGACGTGTCGTTGTTACCGCCGTCCCACAGGACAACATCGCCCTCCTTCTCCGCCTGGCGCAGGATTTCCTCGTAATCGACCCCGGCATAGACCGTGGTGCCCTCAATAATGTGAGGTTCGTATTCCTCACGCTCTTCGATGGTGCAGCGATTCTTGTCGAGGTCGGCCAGCGAAGCGAAGCGTTGCGTACGCTCCGCGGCAAGATCGCCGTAAGGCATGGGATGACGGACCACGACGGGGTTCCAGCCGAGCTTGCGAAGTACGGTGGCAATCCGCCGCGAGACCGGGCTCTTGCCGCATCCGGTGCGGACCGCGCAGACCGAGATGACCGGCACTTTGGCAACCAGTTGCGTGCGTTCGACGCCCAACAGCCAGAAATCGGCGCCTGCGGCGACGGCGCGCGAGGCCAGGTGCATCAGCGTCGGATAAGCGACATCGCTGTAAGAGAAGACCACCACATCGACGAGTTCATCGTGGATGATCTCTTCCATCTTGTTCTCTTCCAGGATGGGAATGCCATCGGGATAGAAATCGCCCGCCAATTGCACGGGATAACGGCGGCCAGCGATGTCGGGAATTTGGGTTGCAGTGAAAGCTACGACGTGAAATTCAGGATTGTTTCGAAAAACTACGTTGAAGTTGTGGAAGTCTCGTCCAGCGGCTCCCAGGATAAGCACTCTTTGCATAGTGCATAAAAAGCGTCATTAGACCCATGAGGTGGGGACACTTTTCTCCTTATTGACATGGTGAACCAAGCACGAACTTCGCGCTGTGAGGGCGGTCACAGAGCAGTGAGACGTCGATGGTAGTGGACTTGGGTACTCACGCGCCTCCACCAGCAGGCCTCATCGGTAGGTTTTGCCGGACCGAATGAGAATAGCCGAGATCGCCGCCGCCTCAATCTTGTGATCTACGGCAAAAATAATGCGGTAGGGCCCCACGCGCTTGCGATAGCGCCCCTTCCATTCGCGGCCTTTTAGGGCCTTAACATCGCCGGCGAAGGGATTCTCCTGCATCTCATCGATAGCGTGCTCGATGCGCGTTTGACGGTCGCGGGGAAGGCGTTTCAAGTCCTTCTCGGCAGCTGCGGAAAGCTCAACGGCCCAGGTCATGTTTTACCGTGCGCCACGGCTTTGAGCGGCCGGCTTTGAGTTGTCCTTCGCCTCGGCGCACTTTTGCGGCCTCGCTTTTTGTGAGCACGTCACCCACATCCACTAACCGCTTGGGCCGCATTGCCAGGCGTCCGCGCTCAACCGTCACTTCGACGAAATCCCCTTCCTGAAGCTGCAGGGCCTCGAAAACTCGCTTAGGGATTACAACCTGGCGCCGCTGACCAATACGGCTTACTGTTGCTGACGGCGCTGAGTTTCTGACTGTCATACATTCAGCATAGCGGACACACGGAAACTGTCAAGCCGCCGGGCCCCACCCAAGGAAATCTTCGGTGGCGCCCTTTTCTGCTAGAATGCAGGCATGCCAGCAAACAAGCAAATTGCCGCGCTTTCCGTCAGGATGCCCGCACCCGAGCTGCGTCGCATCAAGAGCCTGGCCGCCAGTCGTGGCGTGACCTTGCAAGAAGCCGTCCATCAAGCTCTTGAGGTCTGGGCTTCCCACCTCCAGCCAGCCGTTGCACTGCCCTTGGACGCGCTGCAAGGTTCTCTCGCCCGGCTCGACGTTGAGAAGTTGATGCGACAGGAGCGCAAAGCCGAACTTGCGAAAGACCGAGGCAGGTCGTAGATGGGCGACTTGGTTCTGGACGCGTGGGCGGTCATGGTGTGGCTGAAAGGTCAACAGCCGGCGGCCGGCCAGATGCGCAGGTTACTGGAGGCCGCCGACCGCCGCGAACGCAGGCTCTCGATGAGCATCGTGAATCTCGGCGAGGTCTTCTATCTTTGCGTGAAGGCCCGCGACCTGGCCTATGGGCGGCGGGTCTTGGAAACCCTGCATCCGCGGGTGATGACCATCTCGGCCCATGACGAGTTGGTCATGCTGGCCGCCACCCTCAAGGCCCGGCACGCCATTTCTTACGCCGACGGTTTCGCCGCGGCCACGGCCCTTCTCCAGGATGCGCCGCTGGTGACGGGCGATCCAGAAATGAGGACCATGGCTGCCGCAGAAAACGCGCTGCAACTGGAGTGGATTGGCCGCTAGGCGGCTGGCGGCCGGTTGGATTTTGCGCAATCGTTCCACTGCACCGACTCAGCACGAGTTCTTACACACGCCCCAAAGCCCCACTCGTCCATCCCGACGCCAACCGGCGGCCAATAGCAAAAGGGCGGCACGCAGCCGCCCTTGCAAAACAGCACCGCCCTCCACTTACGGCTTCTTCTTGGGCGCCGTCTTGCCCTTTCCGTAACTCGTTTCCACCGTAGCGCCGATAGTGGCCAGCATCTGTTTGGCGGGGTCGGCGTACTTGCCGGCAGGCGCCAGTTCCAGATACTTATTGAAAGCTTCGGCGGTGCCTGCGGGCGCGACCATCTTGTCGCCCTTGACCGTGGCTTTGCCCATCAGGTCCACGCCTTTCCAGTAGTAGGCATCGGCGCGGGTAGGATCGGCCTGCAGCGCCTGGTCGAACGCTGCGATGGCTTCGTCAACCTTGCCGGTGTTGGTGAGCACAGCGCCTTCGTTGAAATAATAGGTTCCCGCATTGGCCGGATCATTCTGCACGGCAGTAGCCCACTCCGCCACGGCTTTGTCGGTCTGGCCCGATTTGGCGTACGCGTCGGCAAGTCCACTGTGGTAGGGGCCGGTGGTGGGTTTGAGCGCAATTGCCTTTTGATAAGACTCAATGGCCTCTGGATACTTCTTGGCCCCGATTTGGGCCTCGCCTAAGTTTCCCCAAATCACATCTTGCGTGGGATCGGCTTGAGAGGCTTGCTGCAAAATGCTAATGGCTTGGTCATAATTGCCAGCCGTTTCCAGTTGCTTCGCCTGTGCCAACTGCACGTTCAGACCCTTAATTTTCTCGTTTTGCTTCTGGGTGTCCGCAATCTTTTTCTGCCGCTCCTCAGAGATGCCAGCCTTCTGCTCCGCCTGCGCGATGTCCTTGGCCAAGTCGAAATCTACTACTCGCTCATCGCCTCCGACAGGTACTTGACTGAAAAAGTCGATCACCTTGCCGTCTTTGATCAAACTGAACTTGTAGGTACCAATAGGGACCCCGATGGAAAAATATTCGCCTTTCGCATTGGTCTTCAGATCGACCTTCCTGCCGGTCTCGGCACTGAAGATCTCCACCGTAGCGCCTTCGATCGGCTTGCCCCTCTGGTCTTTGGCCACGCCCTTAACGGTGCCCGTCTGCGCCCAAACCGGGGCCGCGCAGATCGCGACCAGGAATGTCAGCAATATAACGAGGGAAACATGCTTCTTCATTTTTCCTCCAACCTATGAAACGGAATGATGACTGCTTCAGTTCCAGCAACGGTAACTAACTTCGACACTGAGTCGCTGTTTGCGACGCATAAGAAATAGGATCAACGGCCCCGGCCGTTGCGAAGGCCTTCCGCCGCAACACGCAACTCTCGCAAATGCCGCAGGCCCGATCTTCCGCACCGTAGCATGACCAAGTTAAATCGAAGGGAGCGTTCAATTCAAGGCCAAGCGTCACAATCTGGGCCTTTCGTAATGCGATCAACGGCGTTTCGACCCGAATTCTTCCCTCTTTGGTGCCCCTGCGAATCACTTCATTGAACGCCTGGTAGAACTCAGGACGGCAATCGGGATAGCCGGAGCTGTCCTGCTGCACCGCTCCAATGTAAATCCGGGCCGCGCCCAGCACTTCTGCCCAGCTCACCGCCGCCGACAGGAAGTGGGCATTGCGAAAAGGAACATAGGTAACCGGAATGTGCAGACCGATCTGGGGGCCGGCATCGGGAATCGAGATCTTGTCGTCGGTGAGCGCGGAGCCTCCAATCGCATGAAAGAACGGGGTGCGAACGGCGAGGCGCTGGCCAATCTGTAAGCGGTCGCAAATCGCCTGAAACGCGGCCAGTTCCCGGCGCTCAGTGCGTTGCCCGTAACTGATGTGAAGCGCAGCGGTCGCGTTGGCTCCGAAGTCGCGCACGGCGAGAGCCGCACAGACGCAGGAGTCCATCCCTCCGCTGAGCGCCACCACTACCTGTGCCTGCTCGTGCATACTAATTCCGGGTCTCTAAACGCCCTTCCGTTCGGGCTCCCAAATGAACTTGTGAATCTGCAACCCCAGACGCGCGTTCAGTCCATCCGCCAGCATCCATTCGGCCACGTGCTGCGGGTCAACCATGCAATGCGAAGCGTCGCGGCTTCCGGATGCCTCCTTGCGAAACGCCGGGGACAAAATCACCGTGCCGACGCGCGAATTCAGCCCGTGCTGCCGGATGAAGTCGCGCGCGAATTCATAGTCCTGACGGCTGGCGATGACAAACTTCACTTCATCCTGGCGGCCCATGGCATCAAGGTTTTCGATGCGAAACGTATCGCCCTCGCCGGAGTCAGGACATTTTACGTCCACAATCTTGACCACCGCAGCGGGAACGCCCTCCAAGGGGCGTTCGCCACTGGTCTCCAGCAGAACGGTGTACCCGACGGCCAGGAGCCGGCCCATCAGGGCGATCACTTCGTGTTCCTGCAGTAGCGGCTCGCCGCCGGTGATCTCGACCAGCCCGCCCTCCGGCGAGAGACGATGCACCTCAGCTTCGATCTCCTCGAGACTCATGCGGTGGCCACCCTTGAAGGTGTATTCGCTATCGCACCAGGTGCAGCGCAGATTGCATCCTGTCAGCCGCACAAACACGGAGGGCAGGCCGGTGTAGGAAGACTCACCCTGCAGCGATTTGTAAATCTCGATGATCTGCATGGCTGATTGCGGCACCCTGAGCGGTCTGCTTTGAAAGGGCACGGCTTCAGCCGTGCCGATACTCTTAAATCAGGGGCTTTAGCCCCGGCTATTCGCTGTACCGCGCGGTGGTCGTGTCGGTCTCCCAAATGGTGACGTCCTTCACCCGGACCCGGCCATTGCTGGCCTGTTTCAGCCGCGAGTTGGTCTCATCGTAGAAATACTTGGCCAGGTTCTCCGCCGAAGGATTGATGGTGGTGAAGGGCTCCAGCTCATTCATCATCTGGTGGTCGAGATAGTTCATCACCGGGCGCAGAACGTCCTTCAGGTCCTTGAAGTCCAGCAGCAGCCCGGCGTGGTCCAAGGTCTCGCCGCTGAGGGTGACGCGAACCCGGTAGTTGTGTCCGTGGGGCTTCTCGCACTTGCCGTGATAGTTGCGCAAGTAATGTCCCGCGGAAAAGGTGTCTTCGACAGTGACTTCGAACATGGTCTCCCCACCCCGTCGAACGCAAAAGCGGCGTTCGATGGGGACCCCGGTTCCTCCACCCCATTTCGCGCAAAAGCGGCGCGAACTGGGGACCCCGGTTCCGGCCGCAATACCGCAAATAGGCGGGTTACGGTGAACCTCTTATTTTAGCGTGTTTGGACGCAAGAAAGGCCCCCGAGTCTTTTCCGGTAGTGGACTAATTACACGGAATTAGCCCACTACCTCTTTTCCAATGCAACCATAATGGGCTAGTGGAAACCAAGAATGGCGCCGTGATCCGCAAGCAAATGGAACGCCATCCCCGATGATTGCACGACTTGGACGCATGTGATTACAATGTAATTACCAGGAGGGCTTGGCAATGCGGACGGAACTGGTGCGCATCGGAAATTCCCGCGGAATCCGAATTCCCAAACCGATCATCGAGCAATGTGGCTTCGGCGAACAGGTGGAACTGCGCGTGGAAAACCATCGTCTCATCGTTTCTCCCCAACGCGCGCCACGCCAGGGTTGGGAAGAAACATTTCGCGCAGCGGGCCCGGCGGTGGAAGACGAATTGCTGTTGGAAGGCGCCGGTGCGAATGAGTTCGATCGCAAGGAATGGAAGTGGTGAGCGATCCCCGACTCGATGAGGTCTGGCTGGTGTCCCTGGATCCAACGCGCGGGGCCGAGATGCAAAAGACGAGGCCTTGCGTGGTGGTTTCGCCAGATGAGATGAACCGGCACCTTCGGACCGTCATTGTGGCTCCTATGACCACCAGTGAAAGACGATACCCTACCCGAGTTCCACTAACCTTTCGTGGCAACCCCGGCGAAGTCGCCCTGGATCAACTGCGCACCGTGGACCGGCAGCGGATGCTGAAAAAGGTTGGCAACATCTCGCCCAGCGCAGCCCAGACCGTGTCTTCCGTGCTGGTCGAAATGTTTGCCCGGAGATAGTTTCAAGGGAAGCATCCCCGGTGACGAGCCCCGTTTTCCCTGAACCGCACCCAGACTCTGCGCGTATAACCACCTGGCTGGGCCCGCGTCCAACTTCCGGGTGATCTGCTGCGCATGGTTCTCCGCGACCTCATTCGCGATGTATTCCAAACACTCTGGGCGCACAAACTGCGCACCGCGCTCACCATGTTCGGCATCGCCTGGGGCGTCATCTCGATTGTCCTGATGGTGGCAGCAGGCGAGGGCTTGCGCGTTGGCCAGGCCAAGGTCTCGCAGAATTTCGGCCGCGACCTGATGATCATCTTCGCCGGACGCACCAGCCTGCAGGCCGGTGGCACCCGCGCCGGGCGGCGGATTGAGTTCGAAGATACGGACCTCGACAGGGTGGCGCAGGAAAGTCCCGACTGCCAATGGATCTTGCCCGAAGTCGGCCAGAACGACGTCCGCATCCACAGCAACTTCAATGCCAGCGCGCAGATGGTCACGGGCTCGTATCCGGCGTTCGCCGACATCCGCAGCGTCGCCATTGGCGAGGGACGCTTCTACGACTGGAACGACGTCGCGGAGGAACGGCGGGTCGCGTTTCTCGGCACCGAGGTCAAGAAACAGTTGTTTGCGGGGCGGAATGCCATCGGTGAAACCATTTATCTGGACGACATTCCGTACAAAGTCATCGGCGTGATGAAGGCCAAGGACCAGGACAGCAGCTACGATGGCTTCGATGTGAACAAGATTTTTGTGCCCTATCCCGCCATGCACAATGACTTCCCCAACAAGCCGCCGGCCAAATCCCACGGCCTCGATCGCCTGCTGGTAACGCCCAAGTCCGTGGCACAGCACGAATCTTGTAAGGGCGAGGTATTGGCGTCGCTCGGCCGAATCCATACCTTCGATCCCCACGATAAGGAAGCCGCCAACGTATGGGACACCATCGAAGAGGCGCAGGCCTTCCAGACCATGACCGACGGCATGAAATACTTCCTGGGAGCAGTGGGGCTCACCACACTTTTCCTCGGCGGACTCGGGGTGATGAACGTAATGCTGGTGGCGGTGCGCGAGCGCACGCGCGAGATCGGAGTGCGCAAAGCCGTCGGGGCGCAATCGCACAACATCATGATGCAGTTCTTCGTCGAGACCATCATCGTGGTCTTCGTGAGCGGAGGCCTGGGCATGGGAATCTCTTTCGGCATTTGCGCCCTGTTTAACCTGCTGCCCATGCCACAGTACTTCGCCGGACTGCTGCCAACGTGGCGATCGGGGCTGCTGTCGGTGGGTTTGCTGGGGCTGATTGCGGTGCTGGCCGCAATGTATCCAGCGCGCCAGGCGGCCTCCATCGATCCCATCGAGGCTTTGCGTTACGAGGCGGGCGGCTAATGCTCAGCATGATGAAGGAAATCCTGCAGGAATCGTGGACGGCGCTGGCGCGCAGCCGCACCCGCAGTCTGCTGACCATGCTCGGCATCGTCTGGGGGATTGTCGCGGTCACCTTGCTCATCGCCTATGGCAGCGGCTTTCGCACCGTGCTGGTGAACGCTTTCAACGCGTTTGGCAAGAGCACCGTCGTCGCGTGGCCCGCACAGACGAGCGAGCAGCCCGGCGGCCAGCGGGCCGGCAAGAAGGTCAAGTTCGAACTGGCGGACCTGGAAGCGGTTCGCAGTGAAGCCAATATGGTGAAGCACGCCTGCCTGGAGACGGTGAAATGGCAGCCCATCGCCTTTGGCGATCGCCTGGTCAACACCGCGACCCGCGGAGTGTGCCCGGAATACGGCGAAATGCGCAACGAGAACGCGGTCGAGGGGCGATGGCTAAATTCCAGCGACGAAGTGGAGCGCCGCCGCGTGGTCTTCCTAGGCTATCGCGTGAAGGACCAGCTTTTCAGCGGGCGCAATGCCATCGGGGAAACCGTCGAGACCGCTGGCGTGCGCTTCACCGTGGTCGGAGTGATGGACCGCAAGCTGCAGCTCTCCAATTATTTCACCAGCGACGATCGTTCAGTGTTCATTCCGTTCTCGGCGGCAGGCGATCTGTGGAACACGCGCTATGCGCAGGTGATGGTGTTCACGCCGGTAGCGCCGCAATTCGAGAAGAAGGCCAAAGCCCAGGTGCTGGCGGCCATTGCCGAGCGCCAGGGATTCTCCGCCACCGATGACAAAGCCATCCAGATGTTCGGACGCGAGGAGTTTCGGCCGGTCATTGACGGGCTCACCATCGGCCTGCAAGTGCTGCTGATGTTCATCGGCGCGCTGACCCTCGGCATTGGCGGAGTAGGCGTAATGAACATCATGCTGGTGTCGGTGGACGGGCGCATTCGCGAGATCGGGCTGCGGCGCGCCTTGGGCGCTCGCAAGTGGCACATCCGCTTTCAATTTCTCGCCGAGACCATGCTGCTGATGCTGCTGGGCGGCGTCATTGGCATCGCGCTGTCGTACGTGCTCTCGGCTGTGATTCCCACGTTGCCCATGCTCGGCCCGCTGTTCGAAGACACTTCCGGCAAGGGCGACATTCACCTGCGCGTCTCGGCAATGGCGGTGATGGGTTCAGCGATTTCGCTGCTGATCGTCGGCGTGTTGAGCGGCATGGTGCCGGCCCTGCGCGCCTCGAAGCTCGACCCGGTAGAGGCGCTAAGGTACGAGTAGCTGTGGCTGGCGGCAGAGTCCTCTAGAGCATTTTCAATGTTATCGTAGACCATATCCGCAATGAGAGAACCAAGCTAAAGCGTTGTCGGCGGTAATAGCTCGCAGGGCTTCTGCGATGGCGCCTTCCAGAGCTTCTGCGGTTCGG
>Ga0116111_1000202_pt1 | contig 52020 bp, 48 predicted proteins | sample June2015DPH_8_10_FD_89720 | JGI IMG/M metagenome (GOLD analysis project Ga0116111, IMG submission 89720) | Peatland microbial communities from SPRUCE experiment site at the Marcell Experimental Forest, Minnesota, USA - June2015DPH_8_100 | ecosystem: Environmental > Terrestrial > Soil > Wetlands... | reverse complement strand
GGTTCGATGAGCGGGAACAGGAAACAGAACCAGGCCAAACCGGACTGAGGTGACGCGGCGAAAGCCCAGTCAAATATCCACCGGGAGGCTACAGTCACTGCGCCTGTTCTCGACTCTACTCCCAGAGGATGCGCGTTGCCATTCTGGAAACCGCTTCGAGAATGAGCAGATGATCCGACCGCGTCCAGCACCCGACAGATATGCAGAACGGCACGGGTGAGCAAGAAGTTTATGCCGGCGGAAGATGCTCCTCCAATTGCATGATGGGAGTTTTGCACTCTACCGCAATCGCAAACGTTGCATCAACTTGGCTGTGTTCGACCCGCACTATCTTACCTTCACCCGCCAGGTAAATAGGACGAACAGCCTGTTCTCCTAGCACGCTTATGATGAAGGTTACCGGTGTATGCTCCGGAATCATTGCAGCACTGTTCACCAAGAGCCCGCCGATGCTCAGGTTCCGGCTGATGGTTTCGACTTCGGTGGCGCGGTTGGCAGCCCGAAACTTTAGACGGATCGGGCATTCCAAGCGGAAGCGACGGTGCTTTCGCTCCTGCCGATTGCGTATCACTTGCGCCCCAGGCCTAATAGGTGCCTTCCCAAGATTAGAAGCATCCTTCATAAAAGAAATTCTCCTTCTTACCGAGACGGGTTGGGTGAAATCGCAATAACACGTGCCAGTAGAGCCGCTTGCGTGATGGTTCCAATCGCTTATCTGGAGTTAACAATCGGTGGAAAACTGGACGCCGGTCGAGGTTCACCGAGAAGGAATCACTGCCTTAACTTCCGACGAAGATTTGCTGACCGCTCCATTTGCACTAACAGCTCTGGTTTCGTAATAGTAGGTCTGTTCCGTCTTGACGAGATAGTCAACACAGCTCGTACGCCGAATGAGATCTGTGTTGATCTTCTCGTACTCTTTACCCGGACTGCGACGATAAACGTTATAACCTCGGATCGCATCAGCGGGAGAATTACTCGCCGGAACACTTGCGTTCCAGGAAAGCCTCACGCTGTGCGGCTTGGAGGAAGAGGCCGCGGATCCCGACGGCGCAGCAGTAACGGTTGAGGTTGGGTTAGCTTGCAAATCGCCACGACAGTTTTGGCTGTCCTGGTCATCGTAGCCGTTGGCCTGCAAACCAATTCCGACAATCAGAATGGCGACAGCCAAGACGGCTTGAAGCATTTTGAGCATCTTGATGCCGTTTCTCACGCACGCCTCAGTCTTTTACGGACAACCACCGCATGCGCGCAGACGTACTTACGATTAAAATAGTGGTTGTGGGGTGCGAATTGCCTTTAAACTACTCTCGGTCTCTCTCTGCAGAATTGGCTGCACCATCACAGGAAGTTGTTGGATGTTGCCTTCGACACTGCACTTCGCCCGCTAATATAAGTATCCTCCGGCAGAGCCGGAGGTACTACAATTGCTGGCCCCTTGAGCCTGATCGCAATCGGTGAAAGTCAAAAGCAAGGAGCCATAAACTTCGTGTCCCGATAGGTGCCTCGTAGACAAGGAGAAGCGCGCTTCCGGAACTGTCAAACTTTTACTGCGTCCCCTGCTGAGCCGGGGAGACCTCCTAACGCATTCGTCGGAAAGTCCGAGAATTGGTAGGGGGACACTTTTGGCTGGCCGCTTTAAGTTTCAGTCGTCCATCGAAGAACTGAATGTTGTTTCGTCCATGCTGCTTGACCCAATACATTGCTGCGTCTGCGTTCTGGATCAACGTTTCCCCATCCCGACCGTGCTGTGGAAAGATGCTGACCCCAATGCTGGCAGTGATATGGAAAACGTGAGGCTCTAGGTTATGCGGGACCGCGATTGCAGCGAGAATCTTTTTCGCGACTGGCATCAAGTTTCTTGAGTCGTCAATCTCTGGAAGCAGTATTACAAATTCATCGCCTCCATAGCGGCTTACTGTGTCCGAACTGCGTACACAAGCTAGCAAGCGCCCGGCAGTTGACTGAAGCACTCGGTCGCCAATCGCATGTCCTGCGGAATCGTTGACCTGTTTGAAATGATCCAAGTCCACAAAAAGCACCGCCAGTGACCTGCTATAACGAGTCGCCAGCGCAAGCGCGCGACTAAGTCGATCTTTCAGAAGCGTTCGGTTGGGCAAATCGGTAAGACCGTCGTATTGCACCAGGTGCGACATTTTGAGAGCCTTGGCCTTCGCTTCTTCGGTTAGGGCACGAAGAACGATCACCGCACCTGTAGCGCGACCTTCCTGGTCGTGAATAGGAGTCACTGAGTCTTCAATCACGGTTTCCGTTCCGTCTCGTCGGATCAGGATGCGGTTTGCGGCGAGATATGCTGCTCCATCCTGGTTGATCGGTGCCTCGGTGAGATGCCGGGGGGACTCGTGCGTAGCGACGTCGATGATCTTCATCACCTCTGCCATTGGCCGGCCCAATACTTCCTGAACCGACCACCCAGTCATCCTTTCGGCCGCGGGGTTGAGATAGTTGATTCTGTCAGAGATATCTGTGCTGATGATGGCGTCCTCGATACAGCTGAGAATATGCTGCGCCCACACCGCGGGATCGGATTGCCATCCCGATGTAATTTGGCCCTCGGAGCCCGAGTTCTTGAAGTTCTTAGATTCCAAAGCCTCACCAATCCCTAACTATTAGTGAACCGCCGGCTGAGCCATCAGCTTGTGCTCTGCCCACCTTATGAGCCGGAGTAGGACGAACACGCCTGCCAGAAATACCAGGAAGAACACTATCCCTCCCTAGTGATGTAGCCAGCCATGGAGGAAACTGGGGTTTACATAAACTGCAAGCGTTGACAGGGCGAAGATTCGAAAACCGTTCTTGGCAATGGAAAGAGGAATTGCGGCCAGAATGACAAGGCCTTTTCCCCATGCGGAGCGAAGGAAGAGGTGGGCTAGCACCATAGTGGTGACCAGCAACATCAGGCTAGAGCGAATGCTACTGCACTCCTCAGCAACCTCAAGCGTCAGCCCGGGGATAGTCAGTCGGACACCATCCTGTGTCACCGGTACGCGACCGATTTCGAAAAGCATTGGCGGCGGACGCTGAGCCCTGTTGCAAGAAGTTTACGATGTGGTCCAAAGCAAACCCAGGAAGAGGGACCAACCACAGCAGGAAGCACAGAGGAAAAACGCAGATCCGGGAAATACGGGTGCCGAAACAACAAACGAACGACCCAATCCACCACGTGACGACAGCCAACATGTTCAGGGAAAGCTGCATGCCGGCCGGGAGGCTAGCCGGCCCCCGCCACCGGCCCCCGATAAAGCCAATCAGAATGGCCAGAAGCAACAGAGCCAAACCGCTAAGGAAGTTCGTTTCAGGCTGAGCCTTTCGCGATCGCCACTCCAAGAAGATCAGGGCAACGCTAATGGGAAGGATCAACAATATGTGCGTGTATGCATTGTTTCGGAGCGCCAACGCAAGGGTTGCGACGAGGGTATGCCACCACAGAACCAGGGAGACCAAGGAAAGAAGGAGGAAACTGCGGTAAGGGGACGAGGGGCTCATCTCACACTTTGCTGCCACCAATGTGTTCTGACTGTACTGGACCTTGGAGAGCCCGACTCCGAAAAACATCCGCAAGCTTCACTGGATGCCTTAACCTTGCTGCGGAAACCCGCCTTCGTTAACCTCAGTCCAGCATGGGACCGATCCTCGTCGCCGCGGAAGCACTGTCTAATACGAACCCGACCTCTGTCCCGGCGAATATTCGATCCAACTTCATCCTGTTCTGGCGCCGCGCCCTTCCCTTCTTACTCCGCTGCGCTAATCCCCGAGGCGCGCCCGAACAAGCGCCGCGCCTCGAAAATCATGATTACAGCAATCGCGGCACCGGCAATATCAATACCGCAATCGACCAGGGAACCATGGCGGCCGGGCACGTACCTCTGATGGAGCTCATCAGTAAGGGAATAGAGACCAACAAGGCCGATGCACCATATCGCTTGACGTAACCTCCACCGAAACGGTTGCTGCTCCCCGAAACTGCCATAGACGAGAAAGGCCAGGATCCCATATTCCGTTATGTGGGCGCTCTTCCGGAGGAGAGTGTCTAAAATATGGAATGTTCTGGGTGAAACGCTGACGTGGAGCAATAGGAGCGCCTGAGTTACCAGAGCCTGAGAGAAGTCGGAACCGAACCTTTCTGTCGAGAGGTAGAAGACCAGTACAGCCCAGGCCACAGTTGCGAGGCGCAAGACCACCCGATACTTCGAGACATTCAGGTCAGCTACTGCCACAGAATTGTTCATCTCGTTAAATTCATCCTTCTTTGGAGATCGTGCTGCGGGCGCGTTCGGATCGGACCCCAGTCCCGCACCCGCTAAGCGCGCCGGTCGTGTCAACGGCCGGCACCTCAGCAGTCTTCTCCGGGAACGAGTAACGTACCTCGTCTCCCTCGAGGACCGCGTAGGCAATGCGCGCCCTCTCCCTGCCCGGTCCTTCGATCACCCACCTGTCGCCTTGAGTCACGAGCTTCATCTCGGCTCTCTCCCTCCACCAGCGATCGACCTGCATTGGGAGAGCCATCCATAAACTTGTCTTCGACCGCAGTTCCGAAAGATACTCGAGCAGCCTTATGTACACTCCCTGCGCCTTACGCGGTATAACGTAATCCGGATGAATGTTGAAGCTCAGCAACCCATTTTCAGCCAGGATCAGAGCGATCTGCTTTTTCCACAGTTCGATCGAATAGTCTCCGAGGATATGAAACAAGGAATAGTCTTGAATCGTGGTCAGTGGAAGCTCGAGAATCTTGCCGATGAAGAATGGCATCACCGTGCAACATCCACCAGGCTGAGGATCGACGTGACCGACATTGGGAACTGACATGTCGTAGGCGAACTCCAGATCGTCATACCAGTCAAGGTTGCGGTACAAAACTCCTGACCTGAAGCCCAGGGCGCCAAACTCCCGCCGGTAGTTGTTGATTTTCTTTACCCGGCGGACAAACTCGCTCCGTTCTCGAAAGAGTTGGCCATCATGGTTAAGGTCGTGCACATTGACTTCACAACCTCTGGCACGAATCTCGTCCAACGGGCTTTGGGGAGCCTGGTACCGCTTTTCCGGAATGATTTGGAAGGAGGACTTCACGTCATGCGAATCTTCGATGTCCATCATCGACGCGATGAAGTTGAGACCCGATGATGTCTCGACGTCGTGCGTCATGATTGCGCAACCGGAGTAGCCCTCGGGCCAGAACCAAATGAATGGGATGCGATCCACACCTTTCGCGTGCATGGACAAGGCCAAAAGCCTTCTGAAGAATTGGTCGACGCTATGATCCACCGGCCATTCCGGAAAGGATTTTCGATCCCAGCCCTTCAGCGCAATTTGTTGGATGAGCCTCCGGACGAAGATGGGCAAATTAGGGCGGATTGCGTAGTACCCATTTTTCAGCGTTGCCTTCGTGCATCTATTCCATTTGCCTGAAGCGTTTCCGTTTATGTAGCGCTCGAGACGGAGATTGTCCACTATGCTGGTCAAATCGAAGGGTAAGCAGGGCGTCGATTTTGAGATCTCCACCGCTTGTATGGCATCATAAAGTTGAGCCGATACGGTGCCAGCGCACGCACCAGAAGATAGCTGGCCATAGCCGATCGCACCCGAACCAAATCGAAAGTAACCCGCCGGACTTGAAGGCTTCCCCTGAAGACAAAACTCTCCGTATATTTCCGGACAACGATAGTAATCGAGGAAAGCTTTGTTCATGAGACTGGCTTGAAAGGCGGAGCTAACCGATGTATCGGTAGAAATGGTTGCCGACGAGCCTCAAGCAAGGATTCGGCATATGCGAAAAGGCCTTTCGCACGCAGCGAACCTTCCAATCCGTTACCGTTGGCCGGGATAGATGTCGCTCGATTCTGAGATACACCAGTTGAGAGCCCACTGCGCCCAGGTGCTCCTTGAAACTCACGAGCCCTGGGTTATCCACCTCGGACCGGCCCAGGTCGAAATCCTGCGCCCCTGCCACCTTACCCTCCTGGATTGCCTTCCAAAATAGAAGCGGCATTCCACCCAGGTTATGGAATCTCGCGTCAGAACAGCCGTACTTGTAGACGAGCGAGTTCTTAAAAGACATCGTCAGGATGCTGGCGATCGGCTGACCGTCCTTGGAAACGAGGCGAATGGCCAGCCGATCGCCAAGACAGTCTGCCAGATTCCGAAACCACGCCAGGGGTTGCGGTGGAAGCTGATGCCGGCGGCGGGTGAGCAGGAGTAAGTGATAGAACTTTGCCAGAAGCGATTCCGACCGCCCTGCTTCGTAGTATAAATTCTCTCGCTCCGCGCGATGGATCTTTCTCTGTACGCAACTCTTGTGAAAGTTGTGAAATATGGTGTCTAGACTGGGCCGGAGATCCAGCGTGTGGAGGAAGAATTCCTCACCTGCCGCAAAAGGTGACTGGTTTCCCTGATCTGTCTTCCACGGCGCGAGCGGCCGCAGCTCAATGTACTTCCATCCCTCACGCTCCTGATCTTGCCGCAAAGCCTCAAACAGGAGTTTCAAGTTTTCTTCGCTATCCACCAAGGGCTGGCAATGATCTGAAAACGGCACGGACACCATGCGGCAGCCCCTGAGCCAGTCCTTCACACGACAAAATACGATTCCGTTCTTTAACTCCTCCCCAGATGAAGCGGTGGTGAAAACAGTTGGCTCATAGCCATAGGTGCGGCGCAGGGCTTCGAGCCAGCTCGGCGTGTGAAAAACGGAGGCGGCGGGATGGCTCTGCAAGAACTCCGGCCAGCGAGGGTCCCGAAGCGGATTAAGAGTGTAAATTGTCACCACTTTTGCTGACTCAAGCAATGAAGATTCTCACTGTGCGAAGGAATGCAGATGACGCATCACAGAGCCACAGGAACTTTACCCGCAGCCGCGGCGTCCGTGGCGGGGGAAACGCCTGACCGCCAGCGCTCCGACGCCCATGTTTTCGGTGTCGAACGCCGCGCCTTGGACGCAAATCTTCACAAAAATAGCCGGAAACCTTGCTAAGGGGTTTCCGCAGCATTCAAACGTTGGTCGACTACTCAAATCTGCTGACTCCTAACTCTTTTGGGCCGCGACGACGACCCATGGACTCAGGGTCGTGAGATGGCCTAGTCCCAACAGCTCCTCCAGCTTGACAAACAGAGGGACCAGAAGAGAGTCGCTGTCCCGGGCGAACGGGGCCCAGCAGCAGCCTTCCTCATGGATGACCTTGAACCCCGATTGCACGAGTTTATTCCTCCAGCCGCTGTATGCAACTTGGTAATAGTCTGGCGATCTCATTTTCGCGGCGTCCCTGCCGCTGGCGACAGCGTGGAAGAAGGCTCGCAGGGATGCCTTATTGAGTATCGTAGTGACCAGAATCCCACCGGGCGTCAGGACTCGATGAGCTTCCGTGATAAACCAATCTTGGTTGCAGACTGCCTCGACCTCAATGCAAAGCAACAGATTCATCCTGCTCCTATCGCACGGTAAGGTCGTGTCTGTCGCCTTCGCGAGAATACAGTGCGCCCCTGGCACCCTGCAGCTGCATAACTCCAACGCCTCTGGGCGTGTATCGGTACAGGTGACGTGCCATCCTTTGTCAGCTAGGAAGGTCGCCCAGCGGCCGCCGTCACACCCTACTTCCAGTGCAGCTCCGCTACCCTTAGCGAGGGTGACAGCTCTGAGAACCGCCCGTTTCTCGACCTCCCAAACATATCGACCCCATCTCGTTCCAAGGTTAACCCTTTCCCAAAAGGTGGGATCGAGCGGCCACGCAACGTCGACATGCGAGGTTTTCATGCCCTTAGATCTGGCGCTAATCGTAGCCGTACGCCCGCCGCGCCTAAGTGCTCCTTGAAATTCACGGGGCCCAGGTTACCCAAGTCGGACCGGCGCAAGTCGAATTCCTGGGATACCGAGGCAGCGGGATGCCTCTGCAAAAACTCCGGCCAGCGAGAATCCTGAAAGCCGATTAAGCGTGGAAACCGTCATGGCAATTCTAAGGAGACCTTCCACAGTCCAAGTATTAGTTGGCGCTCGGGACGCTGGGCAGAATGCATCTGAGCAAACTCAGATGCCCGGTCTTCTCAACAGAAGGCCAAACGTCGCCACAACTAGTGGGTCCCCGGGAGACTCCATCCGGCGGAGCAAAGCATCAATTGTTCCCCTCCAGTGGCGCCTTTCTCTCATCCGCTTGCTCATCCAGGGTTGGTCCCACGATCGTTCAATCACCACCCCAGATGAGTAGCCCAAATCTCGCAAGCCGACTAGTCCACTCCGAACCGCTTCCCACCCGAGGGCGAAGGTGTGGACTTCAATGAAAAGAAATGGCTTGTATTCATGCAACACTTCTTGCGCGCCCGCCAATACCATCAGTTCGCCACCCTCGACATCCATTCGCAGAACGGTAGGATGGAATCCCGCGAACTCCTTCACAATGTCATCCACCCTTCTTACTTCCACGGTGATACTCCGGTTATGCAGGAGGCTCTTATCGTGGATCAGACTTCCCCAATTGGGAACTTCAGATTGGTAGAATTGGGCAGTCTCACGCTTTGAGCCGATTGCCCATGGAAAAACTTCCACGTTGGTGGCACCTGCCTGCTGGATGTTACGCTTTAGAATTTCAAACACGTCCGGTGAGGGTTCGAACCCGAGCAGGCGTCCGGAGGGTCCGATGGCATGGCTGGCGACCAACGGGAAATATCCAATGTTGGCCCCGACGTCGAGGACATGATCTTCGGGCGACAGATTCTCCAAATACAAGCTCGTCGCCAGGGGCTCGTGGATTCCGAACATCAGCAGTTCTTCGCTAAGCCCTGCCAGGGAAGGGTGAAGCTCGAATTCCTTTCCTTGAAAAGAAATCGCCGAGGGTACCGTCTCATGCCGCCGCGCTCGACGCCTCTTAAGCCATTGAAGACGCTCATAATGCAGTCTCCAAACAACTTCTCTGAAGAACGAGGCAGGGCCCCGTTCGGTGAGATGCCGGGATGCTTTCCCGAGCACCCGGAAAAAGGGAAACTCGCCATCTTGGGCCGCGACCGTCATCCAGAGTGCTCCTTCAAAGTCTTATGTTGCTACTCCCTCCGCCGGCGGGGAGGATCTCAGCTTCGAAATTATGGCCACCAGCTCTTCGCGAACTCCCGAGAACAAAAACATCACACCTAGAACCTGTCCCAGCAAGAGAACGAATGCAGCCAACAGAACGAGAGCTAAGCCCATCTTTCCTATTCCAGCAACCACTATTAAGGCCGACACACCGGCACCGGCGAAAAACACTGCAAAGGGGCTATGACACAGTTTGGCGGGCACCCCATGGCGAATCTGCAGACGCCAAACACACACCACCAAAGCCAACAGTTCGCCGAGGAATCCGCAGACGGCAATCCAAACCAGGCTGCGACCGGTTGCCGCCACCAGGAGAATGCCTATGAGCGCGGACGAGCGGGCCAAATTTGAGACCATGGCATTTCGCGTATCGGCGTAGGCCATCGCTGCCAGGGTGGGGGCTCCCCTGAGAATGCGCAGGGCCCACATGGCGCCGAGCCAGCCGATATACAGCCCAGCCGCGCTATACCTCTGGCCATAGACCAAGGTGACCAGTTTCCCTCCGGCCACAATGAAACTGATGGCGACCACGGCTGCCATAAGGGAAACAATCTGAGTACAGGCCAGGTAACGCCGTTCAAACTGACTCCGCGATCCTTGGGCACGCGACAGCAGAGGGAGAAACAGCGACGAGCAAACGTTCCCAATGATCATCGCCGGCGCCTGCGCAAGTGCGAAGGCGACAGAATACACGCCGAGATCGGCCAAGGTGTAGGCGCTCATTGGAAACAGCCGGTGGGCTGACCCGATTACGAAGCGGTCTCCCTCAAAGATCCCGTACAGAAGCACCCCATTGATGAGCAGCGGCCAGCCAAAATGGAACATCCGCCTGGTAAAGAACCGATCCCACGCCCAGTCATAGCGGCGCTCTGCAAGCAGGTGTGAACCGACCAGGTAACACACCGACTGCGCCACCAGCAGCCACAGCATGGCCCAATAGTTTCTCAGCCAAAAGGCCAGAGGCAGCGCTATGAGGGTGACCAACAAACTCGATCCCGCATCCACCAGCACAAACGGCCCAAAGCGCATGTGGCGCTGGAAGCGATTGATATCAAGGTGGTAGAATCCTCTGATGAACGGGACCAGGGCCAGGCACTCGAACGCCAACTTTGCCTGGGGAGCGCCGAATAAATGGGAGACTGGTCCCGCCAGAACAAAGATGAGCGTGGCATTCATCAGGCCACGGGCTGCATGAATGAAATGCGCCGTATTTTCAAAACGCGGATTGTCGCCGTCCTCGGCCTGCACCAGGAGCATCTGCGCCGAAAGGTTGCTGATCATTTCCATCAGGGAAAACGTCATGGCGAAGATTGCGGCGATGCCGAAATCCGCAGGACTGATGAGCCTGGCAACAATCAGGCTCTTTACGAAGGAGCTGGCTTGAGAAATAGCCTGGCCGGTACCTAAGTGCAGCCCGCCCTTAAGAAAGGATAAACGTGTCGTCATCGGTTGTACCTACACACGCTTGCCGCCTGTCCGAAAGGACAAGACCAAAAGTGTGTCGTTGGCTGAGGCGTCCCGCCTCTGTGCCAAGGAGGTTCCATGCGCGCGGAAGACGTAACTGGCTTCAAGATCTGGAAATACTCGATTCTTCTATTGTTCTTGCTCGCGTTTACAGGCGTCTCAGTGGCTGCGAACCACTACGTCTGGTGCGGCGCCACGGGAAGCGCCACGGGAGCGGACTTTACTAACGCTTACGCCGACCTTCCAGCCAGTCTAGTGCGAGGAGACACCTACTACATTGCAGGCTCAGCTTCGTGCAGCTACGGAGCGCACACCTTCAACGATGCCCTCAGCGGCACCAGCGTAATCTCGATCCTTCACGCAACCGCCTCGGCCAATTCCGGCGTAGCAGGATGGCAAGCGAGCTTTGGCACGACTCCGGCAGAGTGGCTGACTAGCCAGGCGTATCGCGGTTGGACGGTGCTTTGGATCATCCAGCAGGGCTACTACACATTTGATGGGGAGCTTGGCACGACAGGTACAACCGAACCGACCTCCGGCACATTCGGCCTTTACTTGCATAAAACCGGAGATGGCGTAGTTCCTGTCTATCTAGATGGCAGCACGAATGGGGCTGTTCTCTACAACATCACGCTCAATCATGCGGAAATCGACGGCAGTCCGATGAATGTTGGTAATCTGGTTAACGGAGCAAACGGACTGATGACCGTCCAATCCTCGGGATTACAAAGTGTTTCCGGCCTTTCTCTTCATGAAGTCTACATGCACGACATGGAGACTGGCTTCCTACAAATGCACGCGCCCGCAAATCTGACCGTGGACCACTCCTGGTTCTCGCGCCTCATGTACACTGCCAGTGCCCACGGCAACGGTGTGGCCATCAATCCCTATGACGGAGGGTATTCAGCGTCAAATCTAACCTTTTCTAACGACACGTGGGAAGACGTCTGCGGCACGTCTGTCATCACCGTAATGACCGGCACGATCAGCGGTTTGGTGATTTATGGAAATACCTTCTTCCAGACCACGAACACGGAGATCTTTCCCGGGGCGACAAACCCTTCATTCTGTAACGGGGACGGACAGATTGGCGATCTGGGCGTCGGGAACGGAAGTTCAAACTCGGGCGGGGGGCTGACCACGTCCGCCACGATCTACAACAACACATTCTACAGTGGCTCCACTTCCGGAGGGAGCGGGGTATTCTTCACCAACACCAACTCAACCAACATAGTTCAGACCAACAATCTCTTCGTAAACAACCAAAATCTCTATCTGACCATGAGTTGTAATGGTTGCTCCGAAGACCACAACACCGTCCTCAATCAGAACCTCGGCTATCTTTTTCCGTGCACAGGGACCGGGGATTCGTGCCAAGGCACGTCAAAGACTCTTACTTCCGCCAGCGTGACATCGAACGTCGCCGATGTGGTCATAAGCAGCGGTCACGGGTTGAGTCTCGGCAGCCCTGTTCTTGTAATAGGCAGCAACGTCACCAACACAACTCCGTGCGGTATCGACACCTATTATCCGTATCCAACAGTCTCAAACGTTGTGAGCGGTACGGAGTTCAAGTACACGGTGCAGCAAACGGTCCCGAACGCAACCTGCCAGGCTGGTTACGGCGTGCTCTTTCCGTCTCCCGTGGCGCAGCCGTTTTCTTCACCGGGCGCCAAGACGTTCACGCTATCAAGCGAGACAATTGATCCACACCTGAACGACGGCACAACACTCCCAGCGCCGTACAATGTTGATCCGTTAGGGCTGACTCGCGGCGCCGACGGAACCTGGGAGCGTGGCGCGTTCGAATTCGTCAACGGCGGCGGCGCTCCCGCCCCCCCAACCGACCTGCAAGCCATCCCACACTAGGGGCGCGCGGCCATGCGTGCTGTCCTGGTGTGCCAACCCAGGGTATGCCATCGCAAGGGCGAGAGGTATCCAGAGCAGGTAGGTCTGCTGTCCCCATCCGTATATGGCGACACTGAGCATCAGGAAAGCGAAGGTCACTACATTGACAAACACCAAGCCGTATAGGTATTTGGCAGGTTCGGGTTCCTTGAAGAAGCGTCTTACTGTCATTCCCAAGGCCTGCAGGAACAGCGCAGCCACGAAAAGCATTCCTACATAGCCCGTCTCAATCGCCAAGTTGAGCCATGCGTCATCACAGCTCTCAGACGGAGCGATATGCCCTTCCGCATTCACCGTCTCCAGATGCAAATAGTAGAATGATTCCGGTCCATATCCCCAGATCTCGCGGCCGGCATCCTTCGCCAAAGCCGCTGTGCCGATGCGAATCAGGTCCCACCTTCCGGCATAAGAGTTTCCTTCAGGAGTGTCTGGATCAGTGGTCGCCAGATAAGTATTCTCCAAGGTTTCCCGCACACCGGGTCGTATCACCAGGACCGAGATTACAAGGAGAGCGATGATCAAGAGATGCTTACGCGTGCGCGCTTGAGAAAAAAACAGAAACAGAGTGTAAGCGAGCACTAAACCGAGCCAGGGTCCGCGGCTGGCGGTCTTGTAAATGTTCCAGAACATCATCAGGACCGCCAGCCACAGAAATGTCTTTTGCCCCGCGCTTCTGGCTACGGTCAAGAGGTAGAGCGCAAGCGGTATAGCCAAGGCCAAAGCTCCACCGAACAGAATGGCGTGAGGGAAAGTGGCCCGCACTCTCAGCCCTCTCTCCATGTCGAACAGCAACCCGGCATCGTATCCCAGCCGGCCCTGTACCGGAGGAAACAAATTAATAACTCCCCAGCCCTGATACACCTCGAGAAAACCAAAAATGCAGCACACGACCATGGCCGAGACGATGGCCAGCAAAATCCTGCGAACCGTTTCGGGCTTGGTAATGGTCTTGAAAAAGAGGTAATACACGAAATAGTAATCGAGAGTCTGCGAAAGCACCGCCTTCAGGCTCGTGGTGAAAACGATCGAGTTGGCTGTTGCTACAATGCTCCACGCAATTGTCAGCAACATCAGAGACTTCAGGGGCATACCTCGTATTGTCTGAGTATCGCTGCCCTTCTTTCTCAGGAAGATGTAGAGCGCCGTGAAAACCATGATGGCAATCCTGGCGGTGGTGAAATCGAACAGCCCCGAAATCTGGAACTGCGATTCATTCGGCAACAATACCAGCGCGAAGGCGAAGAAAGGCAAGGCGGCTTCCAAGCCCCGGCTGAAAGCGATGAAGACGAGAACGCCGACCACCACGAGATCAATGACGCCAACGAATATCATTTCCGGTTGTTTTTTCCAGCAAAGGCAGGAGGGGATCGCAGCTATTTTCTTACCGCGCCAAAGTCCCCGGAGCGAACGTATTGCTTTCCCGTTTCCTTGCAAAACTTGTAAAGCGCCCGGCTCCAGAAAATGTCGTCACTCAGGAGCAGGCCCCCGTCGGATAGGTGTGGCCATGCGGTTGCATACTCAAAATACATGTGTTCAAAGGTGTGCAGGCTGTCGTGAAAAAAGCCGTCGATTTTCGGATATCGGCTCAGGAGCGAGGGCAGCAGTTCTTTGCTATCTCCTAGCTCTAGGTTATAGCGTCCCCTCAGGTACTCTGGGACGACCCATCCAGGGTCGCAGTGGGGCGGCAAAGTGGTATCGGGCATGGAACTGGTCGAGCCGACAATGGTTTCCCTGGCGGGAAGATCAATCGACAGCAATTCACCCTCAGCGTTCTCCTCAAGGGCGCACAGAATGATGGCGCTCGACACGCCATCAAACACTCCCGTCTCGACTACGATCCGGGGCTTTAGAAACCTGACGGTCATGTAGAGGAACTCTCCCCATACCGGATATTGGACGTGCCGTCGTCGCTTTTCGATCATTTTTTCGTTGACGGCGGCAAAGAATCTGTCGTCGCGGAGAAATTCCAACCGGCAAGCCTCGGCGGCAGCAACCTCCACTTCCGGGAAAAGGAATGTGACCATTTCAACGGAAGAGAGGCTGGGGGGGGCGGTCAAGGAAGGAGGCATTCTTGGGAAACGGGAGATCGACCTGCCTATGTCAGCCAAGGACGCGTGGGACAGCTTTTCCATGACAAGCGACAGTCTGTACGGTAATTGCATCGCCGATATTCCCATGTGATTAAGGCTCGCTGTAGCTCCCAACTTCCCATCACACTTTCGGTGTGACCGGTATCAATTGAAAGCATTTTGTGAGTCGCGTTCGTCTCATCGAGGCTGGTTCACAAGCCTTCCTCGACCACGAGGGCCACGATGTCTCCGACTGCCATTTTCGGATCGAGAGGCAACTGCAGGATGTCGTGCCCGTTCCGCTGCACCTGCCCGACGAAACGCAAGTCGTCGAAAACCTTCAGCAGGGGTTGGTTGCGATCCGTCCTGACCAACTCGGCGCACAGCACCTGCTTTCCCCTCGCCGCCTCGCGGACGGCCAGCCATTGAAGAAATGTATGCTCCACCCTTTTCTGCGCCACCCGGCAGGAGAGCACAAAGTCCTTCACGACCGGCTTTTGCTGCATCTCATCGACGCTGGCGAAACCCACAATTCCATAGTCGCCGAACCGGTCCCGGCAATCCATGGCGAGGCACAGGACTCCCGGCCGCGCGAGAAGCTGACGAAATTCCGCGTCGGCGTAGCGCTTCCCCGAGAGGTTCAGTTGATTGGCCCTCTGGATCAGCTCGAAGCAGCGCAGGATGTGTTTTTCTTGGCGGGGCACAAACAGACGCAGCTTCATTTCACAGCTGCGCAGAAATGCTTCATAATCGCCGCCAAACGTTTCCATCTCCCTTTGTCGCGTCAACTCGGTCTGGTAGGAGGCCCTTCGTTTGCGGCTCGCTTCCGTGACCGGGACGTCGAATTCCTGGTAGGCCAGCAATTGACCGACCTCATCGTCGGAATAGACCCTGACCTGGGGCAAGGCGGCTTTAACCTCTGCCCGCTCGAAGGGAGAGTCATCGATCAGGGCGAAGGTATCCAGGTTGATGTTTAGCTTTTCGGCGACACCTTTGAGGTTCGCGCTCTTCTGTTGCCAGTTGATGGCCGGGTAAAGGAAGTATTCCCGCAGGCCCAGCCGCTCAATCGCGGCCCAGGCGTCGGCATAATTGTTCTTGCTGACTACGGTTTGAATAATTCCCTTTTCGTCAAGCTTCTTGAGCAGGTCGAGGGCGTCAGTGCGCGGAACGAGATTGCTCTGTCCATCTTCCGCAAGGATACCCTTCCAAAGGGTGTTATCCAGGTCCCAGGCCACGCACTTCACCTTCGCCGCCGGCGCTGAGAGTCGCTGCTGCTCGCGGGTGCCGGCGGGGCGGGATTCGCGGTATTGAACCAAGTCGAGCCATGTGAAAATCAGCCGTCGTTCGGCGTTGTTCTCCGGATAAAGCGTGATCTTGCCTGCCCGATTGCCCGGGCTGAATCCGAAAGCTTGGGCAGGGAGACTCTCGAAGTTCCAACCCGGCTCGATATTGAAGGAGTGACGAAGTTTTATTTCTCCGACAAACGTGTGGTCGGAAGCGATGTTCCCAGCCGAATATTCGAGTACCAGTCCAAAGGGCTCTTGGTCCGGCGAGAAACATTCGACCACGAATTCATCGACGGTTACATTTTCATATGCGGGAGCAAACCACGAGAAGCACTTGTTGCGAACCTTGGCGAGGGTGTCCTTCCAGAAGACCTCTACACTACCGTTTGACGAACGAGCAGAATTCGCCGGCTGGCGAGATGTTGGAACGCTGTCGGGAGGGTACGTCACGAAGCGGTTGATCCGATCCATCAGACGCTGAAAACGGACGCTCGCGGTTTTTCCGTGGACTATTGTCTCGACTTTGCCCCACCTGCGAAACCGGATATCTGCACCAAAATCGAAGAGGCCTTTAAAGTTGGGATTTGGATAGATTCCGTACATGAAACGAGCACATCTTTTGTCGGCTCGGGCAAAGTAAAGGGGGCAGCTTGAGTAACAGAGCGGAGGCGCGCACTCGAGGCAGTGGTCCTCCCAGTGAAGCAAGAGGGCCCGGCGAACATCTCCAGGGTCCAATTTGGAATCATGGGCGGGAAAAGAGTTCTGCTCCTTTTCCCAAGCCTCTTTCTGTGCCCACTCAACCTGAAACATCGCACTATCCTCCTCTCCTGGCTACGAATTGGTATCCCGACGTGCGGCATACGCTACACGTTGGGATTTCCTGACTGGTCCCAGTAAGAGTATCGAAAGCATTTTTCGCTTAAGGGCAAAGGCAAGAGGCATCCATCGATAGGCTCCGAGTAGTTTTAGACGAAACTCCAACGGCCAGTCCGTCGGTTCCACCGAAACTCTTCCCGACACAAACTCCCGTGGATCGGACAAGGCGAGCGTCGGTAAAATGGTGAACACGCGCTCATAGCCAGCCTCGCGGCACCACTCGACCAGGTTTGCGTTGAAGGCCCCGTGAGGGAAGCTGAAGAGATTGACTTCTTTGTTCAGGATCTTCTCCAGCCTCACCCGAGATTCAAAAAGCTCCCGCCTGGCGTCTTCCTCATTCAGGGACGGAAGTTCGGGATGTGTCATCGTATGAGACCCGACAGTAACCAAGTCGGACGGCAGCCTTCGAAGTTGGTCGCATGACATGACTCTCTCGCCGTTCGCGAAACTCCAGGAGTCCGCCATCCAGGCAGGGCGCTTTCCGAGGGCTTCGGTGACAATGAACAAGGTTGAAGGAACCTTTCGGCTCTCTAGCTCTGGAAGCGCATTCTCGATAACGTTCAGGTACCCGTCGTCGAAAGTGACGGCGGCATATCGTGCGCCGGGCGTCAGCGGAACTGCGTGATCGGCCCGGGTCGGAACTGCGCACCGCAGCAGGATGTCCATTTGACGGGCAAATTGCGCGCGATGTTCAAACCGAACTTCGTGGTAGTAAAGGATAACGCAAGCAGCTCGGTCTCTCTTTCCGACTAAGCGGCGAATGCCTTTCCACAGTCCCGCTCCAGCGAAGAACGCGGCGCTAATCAGGAGATGCGTGAGCCGCTTATAAGTTCGTCGGTTGCGAGCAGTCATGTCAATCAAGGTGGGATCGGTTTAGCGGGCGAAGGCGGTCACGCCCATTCGTACCAACGCCTTTTGCCAATAGCTCAGATGACATTTGAACGATTGCCTTATCCGCGGCGAACTTGCAATCACACAAATTCCCAGCTTGGAAAGATCAACTGAGATCTGGACTCGGGAATCGGCAATAATCTTGTTCCAAGCCCGTCGCATGCCCGCTGACCAGGAGACATCATCGAAAACAACGACTGAGTTGTCTGCAAGAAAGGGGAAGACCTGTTCGAAATACCTGAGCGTTGCTTGTTCCTCGTGATGACCGTCTATGAATGCATAGTCAACAGGCCTGCACTCCTGAAGCGCGACGGCCATCGTATTCTGAAAGGGCCCTGTCTTCACTGTGGCCCTTTTGAGTCCAAGAGTTTTTAGATTTATACGCGCGAGGCTCGCCAAGGCTGGTGATCCTTCCAAGCTAACAAATTTTCCTGAACCGTTGATCTCCATTGCCAAAGTCTGATATGCGGTTGAAATTCCCAACGACGTTCCAAGCTCAAGCCCGGAAGTCGGTTTAAATTCACGAATCAGTTTGAACAGGAGCAATCCCCACATCGGAGGTACACTGCCCGCCTTGCAGGTCTGGCCCACGCTTCGCTGGACCGTTATTCCCTGAGCCTCGTCAGCGGAAGGCACGGTCACTTCCGACGATACTGCCCCATAATCGACCACCGATATCTGTGCTGTCGAAGCAGATAGTTTCTTTCTCAATGACTCGATTCTGTCGATGTGCTCTTTTTCTTCTGGAGAAATACTGTGATTCATAAAGTGCTCTATAGCCTTGGCGAGGGATTGTGAAATTGGGTCAGCTTTAGATCGTAACTCCCTTAGCATCTCCTTGGCGCCTTGCATTTTGTAAGACTGCCGAATGGTTTCAGCGGCCATCATCCAACCTCCTCTCGTTCAGGCTGCCTGTCAAAGTCGCTCGCGGTAACGATCCCTTCGTCGTGGGTGCGGTGGATCGCTGAAAAAAGTACAAGCATTCATTTCCCATCCAGGCATTGCGATTGCGCTCGGCGGTCCCGTAGTGGCGCCGAATCCCTTTATAGAGTTGTTCCTGGCTCAGCATCCTCTGCAAGAGAGGAAATGCCAGGGTGTACCGATAGAATCCAGATAACACAAACCCTCGTTTACGAAAATGCCGTAAAACTGCCTCGCGAGAGTACGTGTTGGTGGGGCACTTGTCGGGTACGAACGCACTACGGAGCCCGTGGTAGAACCTTACCATGGAAGTGTAGAAATGGCTTGCATCTGTGTTCTCCATGATGACGGCCCCAGTGGGCTTGAGTAACGATGTGATTCGGGAAATAAAATCATCCAGAGATTGAACGAATGCCAACACCCCGACACAGATGACCAGATCGTAGGAATTATTCTCAAGCTTTGCACGCATGAACTCGTCATTTACTGTCTCGACGTTTTTCTGGAGCTTGGTTGGCACGCGAGATTGTGCGATGGAGAGCATCTTGCTCGAAATATCGAGTAACGTGAGTCGCCGGCCGGAGTTCAACAGAGGCAAAGAAAGCGAACCGTCGCCACAACCGATGTCCAGAATCGAATCAAAGTGATTTGTCTTGAGAAACTCCTGGACGGTTTCAGCGCGAATTGCAATGTTGTAGCGTCTCTTTTGAAGGTACCAATCAGAATCAGTGAAAAACGCCTTGATTTGCCCGATGTCTGTTCCCATGATTTTTCCGAGATGACAATCCAGCCTTAGTTACTTGATGCTATATTATTGCGCCAGCTCTACGATCCCACAACGAGTCACTTATGAATGATAATTGCTTCACTTCCAGATGCTGTCGAGAAGCAAGAGCCGACGAAGCTGCTGAGTTCGCACGTAATGGATCAAGGCTCGGTCATCAACCTGAGGAGTGCCCTTAAGATAGCCGCCGATGAATCCATACAACAGCCCGCAAGAGCCGACGAGATATGGTTCCTGGACGAGCCGTTTCACGCACTTCAGAAACATAAAGAGTGGATGATAACCTGAGATATAGTCTGCGCGTCCGTCCTTCACAGAATTCTTCCACGCCCCGTCAGCGGCGCCAGTAGGACGGTGATGAAGGACCTTGAGATCTTGAAAGGCTCGCGTCTTCCAACCCAACATGTTGGCTTTGGCTTCATCCACTGTGTCCCAGCCCGGAACTTTCAACAGGCCTCCAATGGCATCCCAGCACGCGCGCCTATATATTTTGGTGGCTCCCCTTACGTGGAACCGGGGACAAGCTTCGACCTTCCGTGCGCCGTTTTCTAGGTGGCAAATCAATCCTCCACCGATACCCAGCTTCGGGTCTTGCTGAAACGCCTTAAAACAAGCCTCGAAGTAGTCGGGGTTCAGGCTGACATCTCCATCCAGCTTGACGATGAAATCCCATTCCGTTGTCTTCAAGGACTGATAACCGTCATAGAATGCCTCCATGACGCCATTGGCGTTTTGGCGCACGCCTCGATTGGGTCGGTGCAGGGCGGTTATCCAGGAGTGTTGGGCGGCAAACCGTTCGATGATCTCGCCGGTCCCGTCGGTCGAGCCGTCATCAACGATCACCCACTCCACAGGGCGGACCATCTGATGGACCACGGACGTGATGGTCTCGGCGATATGCTGCATTTCATCGCGCGCCGGAGTGATCACGACGTACCGAGTTTGGTTGGGGTGGGTTATCTGATTCACAGGTACCACTCAGGATCGTGAATTATAGTGACAAAGTGTCTGTAGCAGCGGTGTCCGACAGCCGTGTTTTCGGCGCTCCGTGCCAGGGTAAGCTCCGAGCGCCGCTACAACGAATGGCTGTCACTCTAATTTCACACTGGCACAAAAATCGCCGGCCACATTACCTTTTTGCCGGGTCCAGGCTTCCAATCCCACGCTCCACCGCAAAATCTTGTACCATTTGTTTAACGAGTGCCGCAGGGAGTTTTTATCGAGCCGCGCGGAGGGAATGGACAAAAGCACCGCCAGGACCGCGGCCCGAAGGACCGAAACCAGGAACATGGAGAGACGATAGAGCCCGGCATAGAAAGGGCCTCGGCTCTTTCGCAGAAACTTCAGCAGAGACTCCTTCATCATAGGGCCGGAAAAGTCCTCTCCGCCCCGTTTGCTGGAACTCTGCCCGCCGTGATGCACGATGGTGGCAGCGCCCAGGTAACAGACCTTTTTCCCAATCTCCCTGACCTTGTAGCAGAGGTCGAGGTCTTCCATGTACATGAAGTAGTCCGTGCTGAATAGTCCAACCTTCTCGAAGACTTCCCTCTTGATCATCTGGCAGGCCCCTGATACCCCTTCCACACCAACTGGTGTTCCGCTTTCGGGATCGAACAGGGGACGCATGCCCCACAACTTCAGCCTGGGAGAGAGCTGTCTGAGACGCTCAATGTCGGCGACCTGATTCAGGATGGTCGGAAAGGTGTGGATGCAACTGGTCTGGACGCTCAGGTCGGGATTCAGGAGGCGGCAGCCCAAAACCCCGATATCTGCGGAGGAGTCCAGGCACACATGCATCAGATTAATGGCTGGGCCGCGCAATTCCGTATCCGGATTAAGGAACAGGAGAATCCGTCCCGAGGAGTGCTGGAACCCCAGATTATTGGCCCGGGCAAACCCAACGTTCTGCGGACTACGAACCAGCTTGACGCAAGGGCAGCGCTCTTGAATTACCCGACACGAATCGTCCGCGGAAGCATTATCAACGACAATAATCTCGAATTCCAAGTTCTTGGTTTGGGCATCAATGCTGGAGACGCACGGAATCGTGTATTCGGCTGAATTCCAGTTGACGATCACGACAGAAAGATCCATACGGCTTGTCGAACCTGATCGAAGAGTCGGATTAAGGTGCTATTCCCACAAAGAGTCCATGAGGAGCGAGCGCCGCATGTGTCTGAATGAGATGGAGGATCATCAAAGGTCGTAAACCGGCAGAGGTGCTTGTCGCTTATGCGAGTAATTGCATGAAGCCGTGAGCGTTAACCCCCCGGCAAGAATCACACCTTTCATGCGGGACACTCTTTATTTACGTTTGTGGAGCCGTGTCAGGAAGCACGTGATGCCGAACTTTCTTGTAAATCGATTGCGGCAGGTGCAGCCAGTCGTAGCCACCTTCAAGCTTGGCTTGAAAGAGTCGAAGATCGTCCCAGCTGTTGACAGGAAGTCGTGGCAAAAAGAATGGATTGTCACAACTCCGAGCTCTTCCGATTACCGTTGAAACCCCGTTTTCATAGCCGTGGTTCTCCAGGATCTCGGCCAGGCGCTTTGTGAAAGCTGAGTTGTGTTCTGGAAAAGCGTAAGGGTATGCAAACGACTTGACCGGAACTCCAAGCTTGTCTTCCAGAATCTGTTTTGACTGGCCCACTTCCCGGCCAATCTGCTTCTCGTCCAACTTCTCGAGCTCGGGATGATTTACGGTATGGGAACCGAATCGGATGCCGAGCGTCTGCAACTCGCGAACTTCCGCCCAGGTCATCAGATCAGCACCCTTCCACTGCAATCTCTGGTCGTTAATCAAGCCAGTGGCAAGGAAAACGGTGGCCCCAAATCCGAACTCTCTCAAGATTGGATAGGCGGCCAAGTAGAAATCTCGAAACCCATCGTCAAACGTGATAACGACGCAGTTTGCAGCGTCTTCCCGCGCTGAGAGAGATTGCAATGCCTCTTCAAGGCTGACAGCTGAGTAGCCATGGCCGCAGAGAAAGTCCATGTGCCTGGTGAATATTTCTGGAGCCGTATTAGTTTCATAGTACGGATGCGTGGTTCCGACCTGGTTTTTGATGCTGTGATACATCAGGATAGGTATCCCCCGGAGATTGCCCCGATCCGCGATTCTGGAAATGTGACTACCTAAATGTATACTTAAGGTCCGATCCAGGCGCATATCGAGTCAGCTCATGCCCCATAACATCAGTCTCCCCCCGACAGACCCGGGAGAACCCTCTACGTATTAGGGGCGAAATCTTCCGAGCTCACAAAGTGCAGGCGAACTGCAGTTCCTCCGCCACAACCGAGATATTCCCAATTTTTCAGTCTCAAGAGTGTGAGGATTCTGTCTGTTGCCTCGAGGCATTTCTCCAGACCATAGAATCCACAAGGTGAAGGTAATCTTGCTGCTTCACATCCCAGCTATTCTGTTGGGCGTATTCAAGCCCATTCTTGGCGAGCTGCGACCTGAGCGGTTGGTCTTGGGCGAGCTGTAGTATGCACTGGGCCAAGTCGTCCACATTTTCCGATTCGAAGAACTTAACCGTTGAATCGTTAAAGTAGAAACTATCGATCTTTGTTCTTGAAACGATCACAGGAACGCCAAGGGCTAGAAATTCGAACACTTTTGTACTTGCTGCTTCAGTTCCGAAGGAGGAGCTAGCGCGTTTCGGCACCACTGCCAGATCGGCGTCTGCCATGAGCTTCGCGATTTGCCCGACGGGCACGAAATCTCTAAACACCACACTCCCATTCAAACCGAGTTCCGCCGCCAAGGTGACTAACTGAGGTTTTGTTGGCCCTTCGCCATAGATATGGAGTTCGGCATTCGGAAGTTGATTCTTGATTTTGGAGAACGCCTTTATCGCTATGTCCAGGCCCTGGTGAAAGTTTAGGGTTCCGGGATACATTACCACGAACTTTCCGTCACTCCTCCCCTTGGGCCGGACAACAAACTGCAGAGGGTCAGGATAATTAAGGAAAGGAGTACATTTCCCGGCTCGCACCGAACGGGAAAGGAGTCGTTCATGCCAAAGGTGATTGGCGATAATGACATGATTCGCGAAACCTGTCGACACCCTCTCGACTAGCAGCAGGAGTCTGAACACGAGCGAATCGGGCGATGCATTGAACTTGCTGGAATAGAACTCGGGCAGGATATCGTGAATGTCCAACATAACAGGCACGCCGCACAACTTCGGGATCAGTCCTGCGAAGACTAAGAAATCTGGCACGGAGTGAACATGTATCAGCTGATACGGGTCCGCGATGTACCTTCGGGAAATCATTAGTGCCGAATGGAAGAAAAACCGTAGGATTCGCAAGAGGTAGGTGAGAGGGCCCCGCTCATCGAGCGCCCTCCGTTGAATTCGGTAGACGTTCACGCCATCCACAATTTCGAGCCCGGGCTGTCCCTCTCGGCGTAACGCGATCACATCGACGGTATCTCCCCTCTTCCTAAGAGCGTTTACATACTGTTGTACCCGGGTATCGTACTCGTAAAACGAATACGTGAGCATGCAAACTCTCATGTCTTTTCGGCTTCCTTCCGCCTCAATAACCGGTAAGCGGCACTACTTCCACACGGCCTTTCTTGGGGGAAGAGAGAACATACAGGCAGATGGCTAACTAAACGATGGGGTGGCGCATCCATAGACCGCGGCGGAGCACAAGCCGGCGTGTGGTTCCCAAGATTGTCCGGATAAACGCATCCAACTCCGGAGGAGTGAGAAGCCGGTGAACTTTGAACCGGGACCATCAGAAGCCGCATGGCGAGCAGCCTTCCGAAGAACTCGCGATTTCGATTGATTTGGCTGGGCTGACCCGCCAGGATCGCGGTCGCGCCCACGGGTTCGAGTTCGACGTATTTCGCTGCCATGGCTCGGCGCAGAATCTCTTGCCCTCTTCGTGTGCGAACGACGGCAACGGATCAGCCCATGTCTTGACCGTCACCAAATCGCTCCCACGCATCACCACACGAGATGTCCGCGACTCGCCCCAGGCCGTCCGGGCACAATTGACAGCGGAAAGCACGGTCATTAGCAAGCCGACTCCACTATTCCATGTAAGAGAACGATTTCTCGCCGCCGCCGTTCGTGGAAATTATCCTAAAGCATGCCAACTGCCTCGATGTTGACGAGAGAAACTCCGCTTCTCGAGCAGGCGTAGTAGCACGCGCCGCAGCCGGTACACAGACCCCAATCGACAACATCCTGAATACTTCTAATCTGTCGTGCCAAACGTCGGTATCCTCGCCAGCGCGGTTCATCCCCTCTTCAATTAGACAATCCTGCAATTCCGACACTCTCTCCGTCCTCGGTCACAGCCGAGATCATTCCCTTTGAATCGGCGGAGAGAGTGCGAAAGGAGGCCCGAACTTCGGTTAGCGTGCAGAAGCATGAAGGCTGACGGCGCTGTCCGCCCTTTCGGAAGCAAAGGAGATTATCCTATCAGCGACCTCACGCTGCTGTTCGGCCTTCATCTGCGGATACATGGGAAGGGAAAGGACTTGCCGAGCCGCTCTTTCTGAGACCGGGAAGTCTCCTTCTCTGTAACGCAGCCTGCTGTAAGCCTTCTGAAGGTGGAGAGGTATCGGATAATGGATCCCGGTCCCGATGTTGAATTTGGAGAGATATGTTCTCAGCTGATCCCTTTCTTCGCTGCGAATCACGTACATGTGGTAGACGGCATTTGCCCATGACGGCTCATGCGGCAGAATGACTTGATCAGAAGCCTCAGCCAGCAGCTCTTGGTACAGTGAGGCCCTCTTGCGCCGCTGGGTATTCCATTCCGAAAGAAATCGCAGTTTGGTCTGCAAGATGCCGGCCTGAATCGCATCCAGCCTTCCGTTGTAACCCTCTATGTCGTGATAATATTTCTCCGCTTGGCCATGGTCGCGCAGCATGCGCACCCTCTGCGCCAGGTCGGGGTCGTTGGTCGTGACTGCTCCCGCTTCACCGCATGCACCTAAATTCTTGCCAGGATAGAAGCTGAAGGCCGCTGCTTTCCCCATCGATCCAGCTCTTTTCCAGCGGTTGTCCCTTCGCGAGAAGTACTCGGCTCCATGGGCCTGGCAGGCGTCTTCTACTACGATGAGGTTCCAAGCTTCGGCCAACTCTAGAATCCGATCCATCTCGGCTGTCTGTCCGTAGAGATGAACGGGCACAACCGCCGAAATCGTTCGACCGGTCCGGCGTGAAATCGGCCTTCCTGTAAGCTGATCCTGGTCGCACTTGGTCTCCAAGTATTCGCGGAGCTTTTCAGGGTCTACGTTGCAGGTGCGCTCATCTATGTCGACGAACTCAGGTTGAGCACCAGCCTGCGAAATGGCTTCGGAGGTCGCAATGAAAGTGTTCGGTACGGTGAGTACGCTATCCCCAAGGCTGACCCCTGCGGCCATAAGCGCAAAACGCAGCGCATCTGTCCCGCTGCCCACACCAACACAATGGTTGACCTTGCAGAACTCCGCAAATGCGTTTTCAAAATCTTGTACCGCTTTCCCTCCTATGAATGCGGCGCTGTGCAGCGCTGTCCGAAAAACGCTTACTAGCTCCTCCTCCATCTCCAAGTGAGGACTAACCAGATCGAGAAACGGAATATGAGTGCTGCTCATTGTCTACGCCTCCATGTTGATGAGTATGACCCTGCGTGTTCAGCCCAAATGTAATTATTTCGTCAACGGGCCCTGGTCGGCAGCTACACCTATTTCCTTGCGCTGTCCTGGGCCACTTCCGCCCGTCCGTTGCCAACGAGATGTCGCAAGACCTTTGCAGGGTTCCCCGCGACAATCGCATTTTCAGGCACGTCTTTGGTGACGGTGCTTCCTGCCCCGACGATCGCGTTTTCCCCTATCGTCAACCTGGAAAGGATTGTGGCACCAGAACCGATGGAGGCTCCAGTCTTTACTACGGTACGTTCCACTTTCCAGTCGGCTTCGGTCTGTAATTTTCCTTCGGCACTGGTCGCTCGCGGATAGCTGTCGTTGATGAACGTCACCCCATGACCAACGAAGACGTTGTCCTCGATGGTTACCCCTTCGCAGACAAAGGTGTGGCTCGAAATCTTGCAGCGCTTGCCGATCTTGGCGTTCTTCTGCACCTCAACAAATGCGCCGATCTTTGTCTCGTTTCCAATCTCGCAGCCGTACAGATTGATGAACTTGGACAGCTTCACATCGCGGCCCAGCTTTACATCTGCCGCTATGCAGAGGTACGAGTTCCTAGTGTCGTTGCTAGGCGCGGATTTAGTATTTTTCATGGAACTTGTAGAACCATTTGCGAAAGATCCTTCTGCTTGGCTGAACTGAGAGAGTAAGTATGCGCAATTGCACCACGACGGCGCAGGGACTCACTGGCGGCTTCTAGCATCTTGACCACTCGCAGACCCGCCTGCCCATCATTGAAAGGAGTCTGATCCTTGGCGATGCAGTCGACGAAGTATCCTAACTCTAGGTGTAATGCCTCGACCTGATCCAGATGCGGGGCCCACATGTCACCCGACCGATAACTCACCAGCAGGTCATACACACCCTCACTGCCCGTGACCTGCACTCCTTTGTCATAGATCTTGATTTTTTCGTCCGCCTCCAGGTCATTCCACACCAGCATTTTCTTTTCGCCGCCAATTAACGTCATGCGAACCTTGACTGGTGACAGCCAGTTGACGTTGATGTGCGCGATGACCCCGTTGGGGAAATAAAGGGTGATGAAGGCAACGTCCTCAACCCCGTTCAAGTGGGTCTGGCCGGTCGCGACGATTTCCTCAGGAGTCTCCTCGATCAGGTAATCCATGATCGACAAGTCATGGGGAGCAAGATCCCAAATCACATTTACGTCATGCTGGAACAGGCCCAGGTTCACGCGCATAGAGTCGTAATAATACAGTTTGCCCAGCGCGCCTTCCTGCAATAACTCTTTGATCTTCCTCACGGCCTCGGTGAAGAGGAAGGTGTGGTCCACCATGATCTTCAAATTCTTGGTGGCTGCAAGGTTGATCAATTCTTCTGCCTGCTCCGAAGTGCTTGTGAAAGGCTTCTCGACGAAAATGTGCTTGTCATTCTCAAGGGCGGCTTTGGCAAGTTCGAAGTGCGTCCAGACAGGGGTTATGATCGCGACGGCGTCAATTTCGGTCGATGATATTACCTCGGATGCATCAGCCGTCACTTGCATTCCGGGATTCGCTTTTTGTGCTCGTTCTCTTGCGACAGGGCGGTTGTCCGCAACAGCTAAGACGCGCGTCCCTTCCACGCCAACAAGGTTCCTGACGATGTTGGGACCCCAGTAGCCGTAGCCAATTACACCAAACTTCAGCATAGTCTTACTTCCTTTTGAGACTGGTTAGCGTATGGGAAAGATGCAGCCAGGAACATGGCAAAGTGACTTGCCATAAAAGTGATAGTGCTTACTGGAGGGACGCGAAGCGCAAAGGGGGGACGAAGCGGGGCGCCCCCTCAATAGGCACCTTCGCCTTCGAACACGGCTCGGGGCGTTCGCAGGAGGATCTTAATGTCGAGCCAAGGCGACCAGGTTTCGGCATACCTAAGGTCGAGGCGGACCATCTCATCGAACTTGACCCGGGATCGGCCATTCACCTGCCAAAGCCCGGTAATGCCTGGTTTGACCTCTAAGACTCTTCGCCGGTGCCATGTCTGGTAGGCTGCTAATTCGTACGGAATCGCCGGACGCGGTCCGACCAGCGACATGTCTCCCCTGAGCACATTCAGGAGCTGGGGAAGCTCATCCAGGCTAGTCCTCCGCAAGAAATTTCCTGCCCGCGTGATTCTATCGTCGTCCGTAAGCTTGTAAACGCCGACACCATCCCCATTACCGTTGCTGGGGTTGCGTTCCGCCTGGCCGGCAATCAATTGCGTCACGTATTCCTTGTGAATGCTGCAATCGCTGTCGACATGCATCGACCTGAATTTCAGGAATGTGAAAGGCTTACCGTACTGTCCGACCCGCGGTTGCCTAAATAGCACCGGGCCTTTCGACGACACTTTGATCACCAACGCGATCATCAGGAAGACAGGGGCGCAAATGACAAGTAGCAGCGCGCTGCCGATGATATCCATCACTCGCTTTGTCACGGAAAGAAGTCGGGTGTCATCCTTACGTCTCAACAAATCGGGATACAGCGTCGAATTGCTCGGACGCTCAGGGGTCTCAGACTCCCACCTGTCCGGGAAGAAGTGAAACGAAATACTAATCTGATTGAATTGCTCAAAAGTCAGGATGTCTTGCAGAAGGTTGCTAACCTTTGTCAGCATTGTGCTCAGGATTGAGGTCTTGTCATCGATTTCAAGTTCCGTAAATATCACACCAGCAGTAGACTGGTTCTTGTACCAGCCGATCACGTCGGTTTCTCTGGTGGAGGCCAGCAGCACGGACAGGATATTGGCAAGGACGTGTCCATTCTTCTCCGAAGTGTGGTGCCCGCCCGTTTCCAGCAGCATAAGCAGGAACGGTTTCCTGGAGCGCTCCGTTCGCTTACGCTCGACGGAGATCATGTGGTTAAAAGCCTCTTCCTGCAGGATCTCACGTTCTCCGAGGAGCACCGGCTTCGATGGAAGAGAGTCCAAAATTGAACCATTACCCTTACGTTGCAGGGTCATGATTTCCTCCGTTTCATCAGCACCCTGTTTCCTGGCCAAAAGCAGGTGACTGATTCCAACTTAGTCCGTGATAAGGCATTTGTGGGGCTGACCGATTGGCGCGGGGAGCTGTGAAAGATAGCTCTCTTGATTACAAAAGATAGCTGGCTCGGTTACAGTTGATTATTGTGTCGGCTGGACGCCTGCCTGCGGAACAACTGTCTGACCATAATAATGGTAGTAGTCGCCCAGCGCGGCGTCCCTGGAACCATTGATCAATGCGCCAATCAGCTTCGACTGCTCCACCGCTTCTAGGGCCCGCTGTAGCTGCCGTTTTGCAGTTTTCCCTGGCCGTGTCACCAGAAGGACCGCGTCTGCCAATCGCATCCAGACGCTGGTATCCGCGAGGGGCAGCACTGGAGGAGCGTCGATCACAATCCAGTCAAACCAACCCGCCAGTTGATCCATCAGTAATGAGAGTTTCCCCGATTGCATAAATTCCAATGGGTTTCTTGGCGGGTTACCGGCCGGCAGGATCCAGAAGCCCAAACCTTCAAGCTGGTAGATATTCATGGACGGGGCAGGCTCACCCTGCAACAATTCACTGAGACCAGGGATTCTCCCCAGACCAAACTGTTCGGCTAACGACGGCCGGCGGAGATCTCCCTCCAGCAGCAGCGTTTTCTGCAGCTGCCTCTTGGCCAGAGCGCACGCGAGGTTCGCAGCGACTGTGCTTTTGCCTTCTTCGGCCATCGAACTGGTAACCAGCACCCGCTTTAGGAGTTGCTTTTGCTGGAGGTGTCTCAGCCGGACCCCGAGAAATCGGAATTTCTCCGCAGCCAAGCTTTCCTGCTCTGTTATGCATACCAGTTTGCTTTGGGGAGACACCAGAACTCGCACCGTCTGGAATTGGCTGAACTGGTCAACGCGTACTTTGTGTGTCCGGCGGTCATTCTCAGTCTGCTGTTGGTTCTCAGGCGGGCGGTCGCCCTCGGTCGCGAACTGCACAACCTGACGTTCGGCTGCCTCTAACAAATCTGCCGCAGCCGACAGCTCCGCCGGATCCGTTCCGGACCGTTCCGCCTCCGACCTCTGCATCGCATCAAATATTTGGCTCATGTGTGGTGACTCTGGATGGTTTCTGGTGTTCGTAACTCTTCATCGCGTGACGGCAGTCGATTCAGGTACGCATACAAATCAAGCACGTTCTTAGCAGCCCGCCGAACGTCTATTTCGTTGAGCTCCCCGGGGGGCACCTCCGGCGGAGGTTGAACCACATGCAAGTTCAAGCGGAGATCTGCGGCGACGCCTTCGATGATCTCAGGAGTCACGCTTCTGCTCCGCCGGGCATAAGCCGTGATGAGCGCGTTTTCGCAGATGGTGTTGATCAGCCGAGGAATGCCGCGGGAGTGGCGATAAACGGCTGCGATGGTGTCGGGAAGAAATACGAGAAAGCCATTCGAACTTGGCCCCGCTACCTGGAGACGGCGCTCGATGTAACCCCTCGTCTCGTTCAGATCTAATGGTGCCAGTTGTGAGCGATGAGCGATCCTCTGCTTCAGTTGCCAGAGTGCAGCGGAGTCCAGTTTGTCATTCAGCTCCGGTTGCCCGACCAGCAGAACCTGCAACAGTTTTTCCTGCGTGGTTTCCAGATTCGTCAAAAGACGAATTTCTTCAAGGATGTCGGCCGATAGATGGTGCGCCTCGTCCACGACCAGGACGGTCGTGAGCTTTCTCGAACCTCGGGCAGTCACATAATTACTGAGATCCCAAAGAATCTCGGTCTTGTTCCTGCCTGAAGCCGGAAGACCGAAGTCGCGCGCGATGTACTGTAAGAACTCAATCGGCGACAAAAGACTGTTAAAAATGTACGCGTAGGCAACGTCTTTGCTTTGCCTGAGTAATTGCAGCAGGCAGCGTAGCAACAGCGTCTTCCCGGTGCCGACTTCACCGGTCAGGACAACGAACCCTTTGTGCCCGCGTACTCCGTGGTATAGCGTTGCCAGAGCTTCGTTGTGCCGGGGAGTGGGAAAAAGGAAAAACGGATCTGGAGTGAGCTCGAAGGGATTGCGCTCTAGACTGTAAAATGATTTGTACATCAGGGTTAAAGTCAGCCTACAAAGTAGCTAATAAGGGATCCTGTCAGGATAGTGACAAATACAAAAGTCGCCGTGGCCCATCCGAGCCAGACCTTTCTCTGTTCGGCCCTTTCGCTTGACGGATCAGTGACGACGGGAATTTCGGAGAGCGCTACCACGGGCAACAAATCTTTCAGTTCCTGTTCATTGTAGATTCGATCGTCCATCATCTGGAAAGCTGCCGCCACGCCTGCTCCCAGCGCCAATCCGAGAGCCAGCCCGATGCCGCAGAACTTCAGGCGATCGGGAAAAGTGGGCTTGATTGGCAAGCTGGGCGGATCAATAATTCGAAAGCGTTCGCCCTGTTGGAGTAGCTCCATGCTGGTCGCCATCGCCGACTGATTTTTCTTCTTCAGCAGGTCGTCATAAGCAGCCTTGGATTGATCGTAGCCACGAGTCAGATCTGCAAGCTGCTGCTCTCGCACCGGCTCTTGATTCAGGCGAGCCTGGTAATCGTTGATCTTCGACGTAAGGGCTGCAATCATTTGCTGGCGGTTTTTAATCTCGAGCTTATTGGCTTGCAACTGGCTTTGCACTTGAAACGATTGGGATTGGTTCTTGACGTCCGCGCTGTCCAGGGCAGGCGCGGCCGGGCTAACATCGGGCTGGGTACTGCTGTCTTTGGTTTTCAAGTCCGCGAGACGCTGGTCCCTCATCTTTTCCATCGCAGCAATCTGATGTTTCAAGGTACGGATCTCCGGGAATTTCTCCTTGTAACGAGCACTAAGGTCCGTCAGCTGTCTTTTCAGCTTATCAAGTTCCTGGTCGATGGCCGACAAATCCATCGGGGCGTTTTCGGGACCCTTGGGAGATCCATCGAGTGTGCGATATTCGCGGAGTAACGACTCCAAATAGACTTGCTGTTGCTTCGCAGTGTTAAGCGCGCCATTTTCCGCCTGCAGTTGCGATTGCAGCCCACTCAGTATTTGGAGATTGCTTCCCAACTGGGTCGGGAGCTCTGAGACATGCTGTGCCTTGAACTGGCGGATTTTCTCCTCTTGCGCTTCCAGGTTCTGCCCGGCTGTCTCCATCTGGTCCCCGAGAAATTTGGTGGTGCCTTCGGACTGCTGCTGTCGCTCCTCTAGGTTTTCGTTGATGAAGAGACTGGTCAGCTTGCTAGTGACCTGTTGGGCAACAGATGGATCATGGGCTGAGTAATGAATCCTAAATGCGGTGACCCGCTTCTGTGCATCCTGCACGAGCTCGATTTTGATGTCCTGGCGCATCCACTCGACGCTCTCGTCCGGGCCAAGCCGGTGGCGGTCCTTCGCATACAGATTCAGCTCGTCGATAACATGCAAGAGACGGGTACGACTAAGGATCTGTTGGGTAAGGTTCTGCATCCGCCCTTGCGGATCTTCGTTCACGTTCGGCACGACATAATCCTTGGGCATGGTGGGCTGCTCCACCAAAATCAGCGTGCTCGACTCGTAGCGCGCAGGCAGAATCCAGCTTGATCCCCACACTGCGAGCCATCCCAGAAACATCGGGATCAGGAAATGCAGGTGACGGCGGTGGACGATTCCCAGGTAGTGCTGGAGGTCGAAACCCTGCGGTTTTGTCGCTTTAACATTTGCGGGCATGGCTATCTTTTCAGAGCTCTGGTGAACTGATAGGAGATGGAAACAAATTCTTGATTGGTGCCGGGCGTCGCGGATATGGCTGCAATTCCTCCGTAATTCTGCTGTATCCGCGTATATCCAGCCTGTACACTCAGGTGTTCGCCGAGCGGGTGCTGGACTGACGCGGTCCCTGAAACCGTGTGTCCCCCGGAACTCGACCCAAGGAAGAAAGGAGTCAACGTCTTATAAAGCGAGTAGCTCGCCAACAGTCCGGCGCTCCAGGTGCGACTTAGCTGCCACCTGCCTGAGACATTCGCGGTGTTCGCATGGTAGGCTCCGGTCAACCCGCCCCCACTAGTGACGATTCGGGAGTAGCTGGCTGCCAAGCTAGTGCGTTGCCCCTGCCACCCCAGGCTGGCCATCACCAGAGGCGACCACGACCCCGACGCTGGCAGCGGCGGCTGACTGGCATCATAGTGCTGAGGGCCACCAGACAGCGACAACGACAGTGTGGGCTTCAGATAAGCAGTAAGAAACAGGAAAATGGTCTGGGTCTGAGTCTGAGTGTTGCTGTGTCCTCCCACCTGGTACGCCAAGGTGTCCATGTACTGATACGACACACCTAAGTTGTACTTCTCCGACAAACGGCGGGAGTAGAATGCCGATGCTCCAGTTGAACTCGAATCATACAGGCCCGGAGCTTCTGCTGGGTTGGGGTAATTCAGATTGGTGAACGTCCCACCTACTCCGGCCATGCCATTAGCACTGAATTGATAGGTGAGCTGGGCGTTTGCCGCATTAAGTACCTGGTCAGCAAGCGGTGCTATGACCGCCACATTCGGAGCCGGTGCTGAACCAGAAACTGCTATGGCCGAGAGCGGATTGGGTTGATTGAACGGATTGGAAGTCTTTTGAAAGGAGTCCCGGAGACTGGCGGTCAGATGCGGACTCAAGCGGTACTGGAAATCCGCAGCCAGAATCTGATCTGACTGGTTACGGGCGCTCACGCTCTGGTAAAACGTAAAACCAGGACTGTAGTTGAGTACCCAATGTAGCCGGGTAGTGTCCGCATCCAGGGCAAGCGTGGGCCAAATCGAATAGCTCATGCTGCTTACAGGATTGGCGCCTCCCAGGACGTTGTTAGAGTATGCGGTGCTCATTGTCAGACCGGCGCGCAAGTTGTTCGACTCGGTTTCGGAAGCGAATGCCGTCGGGTAAGCTTCTCCGCTTACCGGCGGCGGTGTGCGCATTGGTACGTCATAACCTGGGTTGGCAGCAGCTTCTGTAGCGTTTGTGTCCACCTGGGACCATACATAGGGGGACAGCAGTAATAACAGACCCAAGCAAGCTCGTGGAAACATAACTGTTCCTAGGGGACGACGATCGTGTCACGTGGTTGGAGTCTTATGTTCTGCAGCGTGTTCTTCCCTTTGATTACATCCTTGTAATTGAAGGGAATTCGAGACTTACTCCCATCCGGATTTTGTCGCAGAATGTAAATCGATCCCTCCTTGGCAAAATCACGACAGCCGCCGGCCAGCGCAATTGCGTCCAGAACCGTCGCCGAGTTTGTAAGCGGGTATGAGCCTGGCTTTACCACCCTTCCCAGGATGTTGAACTTCTGACTGTTGATCTGCTGGACCATCACCGTGACGTCTGGATCCTCGAGATAGGGCTGCAGCTTGCTGGCGATATCCTGTTCGAGTTTCAAAGGAGTCTGCCCGGCTGCCTGCACTTCTCCCACCAGGGGCAGCGAAATTCTTCCGTCTGATCGCACCGGAATGGACCGAGAAAGATCCGGTTCCTTCCATACATGGATCGCCAGAACATCATCATTTCCGATGACAAAGCTGTCATCGTGCGGCTTGTTGGCCGGCGCCATCGTGGGTTGCGCGAGGGAAGCCATTGCAGTTGAATCCGGGCCCTGGGCGCCAGATTGACTTGCTGCAGGCGTTTGCGCCCAGGCGTAACCGCTTAGGAAGATGCAAACCAGTCCCAGGCCTAGGCGTCTGCCCCACGGCTCAATAGCTTTAATTTTCACAACCAACCTCCTAGCTGGCCGTTGCCTTCCCCGATTCCGCTCAACCGGCCCTGCCGTTAGCGGAATCCGTTCCCGTTACCTTTGGACCCATTAAACAAAGCCGAATCAGATGCTTCCTGAGGCCTCATGTGATGCTGCTCGATTTTGTACAGCAAGGTCCGATAGCTGACCTTAAGTGCGCGTGCAGCTGCCTTTCGATTCCAGCCCGTGCTTGCCAGGGCCGCGGCGATTGCGTTTCTCTCGGCTTCCAACTTCACGCTCTGCACCACAGACTTGAGCGAGTTACAACCAGAGACGCTGCTGGGTGACAGGTTGGCCGGTGACGCCAGCGGGCTCACGGTGCGTGACGACATTACAGGGTCGTACTCAGTTACATCTTCTGACTCAGATTGGTCCCCGCCGAAGGCCAGTTCTTTGCCTCCCGCCAGGAGGTACCGCTTCACGAAATTTTCCAGCTCTCGCAGGTTCCCAGGCCAGGAATGCGATTGGCACGCACCCAGCACACCCGGAGAAAAGGTGCGGGGCGAGAGGCCATAACGCTTGGCAAAATGTTGCATGAAATGGCACAACAAGAGCGGAACTTCTTCTCGGCGCTGACGCAAGGGCGGAACGTGAATCGTGTAGTCGCTGAGGCAGTAATAGAGGTCTTCACGAAGTTTGTTTTCCGAGATCGCGGATTCAACATGGGTCGTGCTGGCGGCCAGAATGCGGACGTCAACCTTGACTGTCGTCCCATTTCCTGGTCTAACAAATCGCTTTTTCTGCAACACCTCCAGCAGCTTGGCCTGCAGTGCCATCGGCATTTCAGTAATTTCATGCACAAGAATCGTCCCTTTTTCACAGAGTTCCAGCTTGCCTGGCCGCAAGCTTGGCGGTCCGATTCCGTTTCGTTTGCCTCCAAATAGTTCGATTTCCAGCAAATCGCTCGGGAGTGCTGTGCAATTCACCTTGGCGAATCCAAATCCGGACCTGACGGACAGTTTGTGAATCAGGCGGGCAGTGGTCTCTTTGCCGCTTCCGCTCTCGCCCAGGATCAGCACCGGAACATTGGTCACGGCCAGCATTTCTACCTGCGCCCGAAGGTTTCGCATGATTGGGCTGGCCCCAACGAAGAAAATGTCGCCACCAATCTGTTCGACATCGTCACTCGTGATGTCGGTGTCGACGCTCCCGCTGGCTGCAGAAAGGTGGCGCCGGATAACCGCTTCGAATGGCTGGTCCTCGAGGGGCCTGACCAAACAATCTCTTGCGCCAAGCCGCACGGCTTCTTGTTGCCTGGGCGTATCGTGGGGATCACAAATCAGAATGATCGGCAGCTCAGGACGAAGTCGGCGCAGCCAGCGCAGGATGTGGAAGCCATCGGTGTCGCCACGCGGCACGTCCAGCAGGAGCAGGTCTGGTGTCACGCCTGACTGGATTCGCTCTATCGCCCCCCAGCCGCTGGCCGTACTTTCCAGCTGCCACGAATTCGATTCTCCCATTGACCAAAGTGGGCGAAGAACAGCGGATTCCCGGCTCACGACCAGCAGCCTTACTGTTTCGATTGCTTTTTTCGCCACCGGTTTAGTGGCTCCTTGGAGGGACACGAGAGAGCTCGAAAAGTGAAAAACTGCAAAACTCTAGATCGGTTCGACGTCGTAGCCTTCGATGCGTACCGCTAGAGACCTATCAATTGCATTGACGGATACGACCAACGTCCGCTCTCCGCTGCGCGAGACGAGAATTCCTTCGACGCCGTCCAACGCGCCGCCACGGACGCGCACCCGTTGCCCGATTTTAAGAAAGGGATGGAAACAGTAAGGTAGTTGCTCTTCCACCAGCGTTCGAATCGCATCGATCTGTTCGTCGGGAATCGGGGTTGCCTGTCCGCGAGGTCCGACGAACCTCAGCACCCCGTCTACCAGAAGCACGCGCAGGCGTTCGTCATTCCTCGGCGCCAGCTTCGCGAACACGTAACAACTGAATAAAGGCAGGTCTACGGTTTTCCGCCGGTCGCTCCAGCGATGTACCTGTCTTACCAGCGGCAGAAAGGTCGTTACTCCCTTATCCGAGAGGCGCTGGACAACGACTTTCTCGTGTCGAGCGCGCGTCTGTACCGCAAACCACTTTTCGGCGTCTGCGCCGGCACCACCGGCAAGAAATAAGGGTGACTGGGGAACGGTCCAAGATTGATCGCTGGTGCTCACAGCTTCGCCCTCTGAGTCACGACGTCACTTGACCCTCAAACCGCGCATTCCTCACACCTGTGATCCCACTCGAAACCCACAGGGTGATTGGGGCCTGGAACATTAACTCGCGCCAGTCGATGTCTTTCAAGATTGCCGCGAGCCTGGCTCTGAGGGACCTAGGCAGAGGAAACTCTTGACCGCAATCGCTCGCCAGGATATTTGCAGCGTAACGCCGGGTTGCAAATTGCTGCAAGAGGCACACCGTCTCAGCGAAGCATTTCTCACTTAGGACGGAGCAGCATGTCTCAAGTATGGAGAAGATTTACCCAGAGACGCCTTTCTTACATCATCCAACCCGAGCGTTTTACGTCGGGCTGAGGGTGCACTGAACATTGCGAAAGCGGAATCATATGACCGATCAGAAGATCCTCTGAGACCAATGCGGTCGACAGTGCGGATGATCATCGAATAGGTGTCGACACGCTGGTCTTGTAGCCCATAGCTTGAGTCCTGGCTTCAGCCTACGTTCGATCTCTGGTCCTCCTGGGTTCAAGCGGGGTTTGCGGCCGCTACATCCGGCTGTCCGCAAAGTTCGCAACTGGACACCACATATATGCTAGGTGCCGCCACCACTATTGTTCGTATGTGCAAGAGCACAGCTTTCCCACCTAGGGAATCAGAGAACACGTTGCAAATGATTTCACTTGTCTTGCTGAAGAGAGCGGTTGTACATTTATAGTGGCTTTCTGTATTGTGAGTTCTCGGTGTGTTCAACTTTGCTATCTTTCGTTAGAGTCTATCCAAGATGAAACCTCCCGGGAATACTGTCCTGGCCGACGGTAAGAGACCATTTCGTATTGGAGTCCGATCATGCGCCATCAATCCATATCAGCCCCCATACGCGTACTCGTGACCGACGATACGCGAGTCCACACTGAGCTCCTCGCTGATGCACTGAAACGTGACGGGGGCTTGCAAGTGACCACTTCACCTTCAGGTTCTGAAGGTCTGATAGGGCGGCCCGACCTCCATGACGTCGATGTTCTCCTTCTTAGTTCGACTCTGGATGAGCAACCCGGCCGCGGGTTCGAGGTGCTCCGAGGGTTGCACTCCTCGCATGCTTATGTGCGAGCGGTGATGCTACTGGATTCCTCGAAGCAGGAAGCGATAGTGGAAGCTTTTTGCTCCGGTGCGCGCGGAGTATTAGGTAGGCACGAATCCGTGGACATATTTGGCAAGTGCGTGCGGCGAGTGCATGAGGGGCAGATTTGGGCTAATAGTGAGCAGACGGCCATCCTGGCGCAGGCTTTGGGTTCTTCACACACCCTCGGCGCCGTAGATGCGCGGGGTAAGAATCTGCTTTCAAGGCGGGAGAAGGACATCGTTCGTAGCGTGGCCCAGGGGCTCACAAATCGTGAGATTGCCGAGCGATTAGAACTGAGCCCGCATACGATCAAGAATTGTTTGTTTCGAGTTTTTGACAAATTGGGGGTAGCAAACCGCGTTGAACTCCTGTTAATGACCATGTGCCAGGATTGCCATGCGCAACCAGCATTGCAGTACTTCCTCGATGACTACGGCGATGCGTTGAGGGATGAGGCTACTTTGGTCGCTTGTCAGCGAGCCGCTGAGCAGGGAGCACTCATGGCGCAACTCGCACTCGCTCAGTTCCACGCGTCTCGAAGAAAGAATGCGGGTGACGCGCTCGATGCCTACGCGTGGTACTCGGTTGCCCGTGAACGGATATCGCAAGCTTTGAAAGAAGCAACTAAAACGATGACTGTCGATCAAGTGATTCAAGCCGAACAAATGACAGCAAGACAGCTGGACAACGGGGGGAAAGCCCCTTCGGTGCGAACCAAGGGTGAGGCACGACATCCCAGATCTGTGACGAAAGAGAAACCTCTCGTGAGGGCTGTTGGTTAGACCGAGGGTAGGTTAGATCAAGCATCTGCACGGACTCGCCGTCTGCGTCGTACTCGACGGGCTGAATTCGCTCTTTTGTAAACGATTCCGACGCGGCAGTTCCGGAACTTCCGCTGCGTTTGCCGGCAAAGAAAATCCGCGCCTTCGGCAAGCAGTCGGCGGTTACGCTGATACATCGCGCCGAAGCACGAGAGTCCAGCCACCGTCAGATACATCAGAGCAATTCCGCCATCCGGCACGAGGTTCCAGAATTCCTGCGACTGGCAGCTCGAGTCGTTTGAATTGCACCATGCCGATCCGTTGGCGTTCTTAGGTACGTAGACCGTCAGACCATTGAAGGAATTGGCGTTGAAATCGCTAATGCCGCTGGCAATGGCCGCACCGATCAGGCCATCACCATATGCAGTCGAGTCGGAGCAGTGACCACCACTCCAAGCGCTTGCGCCGAAAATAGCTGCGCATCCGGCCTGGTCAATCTGACCCTGCAGATTATGCGTTACCCAGGCGTCGTGCTGATCCATTAGCACCCACAGCGCCCAGCTCGCGTATTCCTGCTGCACTCCAATTGAATGGAATATGTCGAGTGCGAGATCTGCAGCGGCCGCGTACAGCTTCCGTGTGTTGTTGGCGTAGGGATTGGGAGCCCCACTCCAAATGCCACCGCTCCCGGAGCTGACAATGCTGTTGGCCGATACAGCGTTGTACGTGTACGGCGTATGCATGTTGACGGTGTCCCGGATATCGTCACAAGCCACAGTGCCGAGGTTGTCGGTGGCGCAGGGAGACGTGTACTCGCCCCATAAGTTCCCGCTCAACCCTGTTATCGAAAACGTGACTGGATGGTCCGCGTAGGCTGGTAACGCGCCGATCAGAATTGCTAGCGCTGCCAGTCAAGTATCCGAAGATATTCCAGATCTTCCGCTGCATGCTGCTTCCTCTCCTGTTCCGTTGCGAGTGACATTTGCAAGAACCGGGGAGGATACGCTTGCAATCCGCAGGGTTAAGGTAGAATCGATTCGGGCAGAAACCGACGAACTGTCAAGGATGAGAATTCTTGCGACCGGTTGCAACGTGTTGCAAAGAGGGAAGAAATGGCAGAAGTAAATGTGGGCGCATTATAGAGTTAGTTAGACTATCAACTGTGGTAGCTTTGCAGACAAAAGGAAGGCGAAGCTTGGCTTCGCCGTCTGTACCTTAGCTGTGATTAGGGGTTAGCTGAACGGCGTGGAGAGGGTCATGCAGGATCAGCCGAGCTGCATCACCAACAGCGAGCCGAGCGGCGAAGCTTCGTCTTGCCGCTTCACCGCACCCTTCTTTGGGTTCGCTCGCATCACGAACAATCGTGCGCGAGTTCGGCGCACCTGATGCCATCCGAAGGAGCGAAAGTTGTGGCAACGACAGCCGTCGAGCGCGGTGGCGTGTGGGCGAGATGGCGGGACCTGCCGCGTCCGCAGCGGTTGCGAGTTGGCGGATGCGCCGCCTACCTGCTTCTCTTGACACTGCTGTTCCTTCAGCCGCTCACCAGGCTGATACTGTACGCCGCCCGGAGCGATCTGCATTCGCACATCGTTCTCGTCCCGTTCATCACCGCCTACCTGCTTTACCTCCAGCGGGGGCGGCCCTCGACTGCTTACCGCACTTCAATTGGCGGAGCCGTCGCGGTGGGCGGAATCGGCATCGTGGCAGTGGCTGCAGCAATCGAGTGGCGTGGCAGCCTGAGTATTAATGATGGACTGGCCCTGATGGCGCTCGCGTTTGTCAGCTTCGTCGCGGCGGGTGGGTTTCTGTTCTTCGGCTCGGAATGGATGGCCTCCAAGGCCTTTCCCGTCGCGTTCCTGATTTTCATGGTTCCGCTGCCGGACGCCGCGGTGAATTGGTTGGAAAAAGCTTCCGTGCTCGCATCGGCGGAGGCCGCCGCCCTGTGTTTCAACTTGACGGGGACCCCACTGGCGCGCCAGGGCACGGTGTTCGAGTTGCCCGGCATCGTGCTCCGGGTGGGCCAGGAGTGCAGCGGGATCCGCTCTAGTTGGGTGCTGTTCATTACCAGCCTGCTCGCGTCCCACCTCTTTCTGAGAACCCGGTGGCGAAAGACCGTGCTGGTGGCGTTCGTGATTCCGCTGGGGATCCTGCGGAACGGCTTCCGGATCGCGGTCATCGGACTGCTTTGCGTACATGTTGGGCCCCACATGATCGACAGCGTCATTCACCGCCGGGGTGGGCCTTTCTTTTTCGCGCTGTCCCTGGTTCCCTTATTTCTGCTGTTGTGGTGGTTGCGGCGCCAGGAGCAGCGGCTTAACCTGCCCAGTTGAGGGACACGTGACGCTTTTCTCCTTCCTACCTTTCGCGGCTGCGATCTTCAGCCTGTTCCTCGCCCTCGCCAGCGTGTTGCCAAAGAAGCCCTCCCTCGCCAGGTGGTGGTTCTTCGCCGGGATGTTCGTTCTCGGTATCGACAGCCTGCTCACTGGCCTTAGCCTGCGCGCTACTCAGTTGTCCGAATTGCTTCGGGACCAAACCCTAGGGTTAATCGTCAAGTCCTTCATACCCGCAGCCTGGCTTGGCTTCAGCCTGACTTACTCGCGCGGTGATTACCGCGAGTCCCTGGCGCGCTGGAGAATCCCGCTCGCCATTGTCGCTCTGCTGCCCATTGGATTATCGCTCGGTTTCCACCAGCAACTGCTCGATTTGGCGCCGGCAGGGCGGGCGGACGAGGGGATGCAGTTGCGCTTGGGTGCAATGGGGAAGGCCTTGAACGTCATCCTTCTCGTTGCGCTCGTGTGGATCCTCATGAACCTGGAACAGACCTTCCGATCGGCGGTCGGAACGATGCGCTGGCGAATCAAGTTCGTGGTTCTGGGCTTGGCGGTGATCTTCGGCGCCCACCTTTACGTCCGGAGCCAGGCGCTTCTGTTTTCCACGTATGACATTCACTGGTCAGGGGTCGAGTCGAGTGCGCTCCTGATCGGGTGTGTCTTCCTGGCGGTGGCCTACGTGCGCACCGGCTTCGCCGAGATCGACGTGTACCCATCTCGGGCCGTCCTGGGATCGTCCTTGACGGTTCTCCTGGTCGGCGGCTACCTCTTCGTGGTCGGTGTCCTCGCCAATATTGTAAGGCGCTTTGGCGGAGCGGAGAGTTTCCAGATCGAGGCTTTCGTCGTGCTCCTGGGAATGGCCGGGGTGACGGTGCTGCTCCTTTCCGACCGCCTCCGGCAGCGCATTCACGGATTCGTCGGCCGCCATTTCGCAAGGGCGCAGCACGATTCCGTTCGGATCTGGACTGAGCTCTCGCGGCGACTGGCCAATGTCAAAGATCAAGCCGGCCTATGCGCGGCGTCCACGAGGTTGGTTTCCGAAACCTTTGAGGTGCTGTCGGTCACCATCTGGCTGCTGGACGAGCAGAAGGAGCAATTCATCCTCGGTGCCTCGACCGCGCCACAACCGGGCGAAGTTCCCCCCGGCAATCCACCGGCGGCGGCGTCAAGTGCCGTCGCGGCCGGACTGCGGGTGAGGTCGTCGCCGTTCGACCTTGAAGGGATAAACGAGGCCTGGGCCCAGGAATTGCGGCAACTCAATCCGACGACCTTCCCGAATGGCGGGAATCGTTGGTGCGTTCCGTTGCGGGCAGGGGAGCAGAGCCTTGGCGCTCTCGTCCTGGCTGACCGCGTCAACGGTGCGAGCTACACGGCCGAGCAATTGCAACTGCTGCAATGCATCGCGGACCAGATGACGTCAGTGCTGTTGAACCTGCGGCTGGCCAATGAGGTGGCGCGTTCCAGGGAAATGGATGCCTTCCGGACGATGTCGGCGTTCTTCGTGCACGATCTGAAGAACACCGCCGCATCGCTCAATCTGATGCTGAAGAACCTACCAGTGCATTTCGACGACCCGGCGTTTCGCGAGGACGCCTTGCGCGGGATTGGCAACACGGCGCGGCGAATCGACACGATGATCGCCCGTTTAAGCGCCCTGCGGCAACGGCCCGCCTTCCATCCCGTCGAAGCCGATTTGAATCAGCTCGTGAGTGAAGTCCTTGACAGGCTGGACGGAATACCGCACGTGGAACTGACGAAGGAGTTGCAACCGCTGCCCAGGATCCTGGTTGACCGCGAACAGATCCAGAGCGTCGTAACCAACCTCGTGCTCAACGCGCGCGACGCACTCGGGCCGGGAGGGCGCATTCACGTCGGCACGCAGCAGGTAGGAGGCAGCGCCGTTCTCACTGTCGCGGACAATGGCTGCGGTATGAGCGAGGCATTCCTCAAGGACTGCTTGTTCCGTCCCTTTCAGAGCATGAAGAAAGAGGGGCTCGGCATCGGCATGTTTCAGTCCCGGATGATCGTCGAGGCGCACGGGGGCAACATCCGGGTGGAAAGCGAGGCGGGCAAAGGCAGCACCTTTCGGGTGAGCCTTCCCGTGAAGAACCGCAATGACGAAAACTAGGCTGCTGATCGTTGATGACGACGAGGACATCTGCACCCAGATGAAATGGGCGCTGACGAACGACTACGAGCCTCTTACCGCCGCGGACCGCGCTGGTGCATTAGCCGCGTTCACTGAGCATCGTCCCACCGTGACCCTGCTCGATCTGGGACTGCCGCCTCGCCCCAATGAGCCCGACGAAGGCCTGGCGGTGCTCTCGGCGGTTCTCGCGTTGGACCCGCTGGCCAAGGTGATCGTCATCTCCGGCCAGGGCGACAAGCAGAATGCCGTCCGTGCCGTCGGGGCCGGGGCCTACGACTTTCTCTGTAAGCCGATCGACATGGACGAGCTCAGGCTCGTGCTGCAGCGTTGCGTCTATCTGGCGGAGCTCGAGCAGGAATACCGCGCGCTCCAGCACGGCGCGCGGGTCGACACCTTCGAGGACATGCTCGGCGCAAGTCCACAGATGCAGGCGGTCTTCGACTTCATCCGCAAGGTGGCCCCCACCAGCGCCCCGGTGCTGATTCTGGGAGAAAGCGGCACCGGCAAAGAAATGGTGGCGCAGGCTCTCCACCGGTTGAGCGCGCAGAAGAGCGGCCCGTTCGTCGCCATCAACTGCAACACGATCCCGGAGAACCTGCTCGAGAGCGAACTCTTCGGCCACGAGAAAGGCGCGTTCACGGGTGCTCACGCGCTGCGCAAAGGGCATATCGAGACCGCCGCGGGGGGCACGCTCTTCCTCGATGAGATCGGCGAACTGCCAGCGCCGGTCCAGGTGAAGCTTCTGCGGTTTCTTCAGGAAAAATGCTTCCAGCGAGTAGGGGGCCGGCAGGAGATTCAGAGCGACGCTCGCATCGTCGCGGCCACGAACAGGAACCTGCAGGAATCCGCCGCCAGCGGGAAATTCCGCGAGGACCTGTACTTTCGCCTAGCCGTTGTCGTCGTCAAGGTGCCCCCGCTGCGGGAGCGGGGAGACGACATTGTCATGATCGCAAAGGCTTTCCTGCGCAGCTATGGCATCGAGCACGCCAAGCCCGGTCTCACCTTTGCGCCCGATGCGCTGCGCGCCCTGAGCCTGCACCCCTGGCCGGGAAACGTCCGCGAATTGCAGAACCGGTTGCGGCGGGCGGTGATCATGGCGGATGGTAAGCGCGTTACCGCCAGGGACCTGGAATTGACCGATACCCTGAGCGCCTTGCCGCCGCAGACACTGAAGGAGGCTCGGGAAAGCGTAGAACGGGAGATGGTCCAGGACGCCCTGCGGCGCCACAGAGGGCGGATTACTGCCGCTGCCTTGGAACTTGGCATCAGCCGGCCAACGCTCTATGAGCTGATGGAGAAGCTCGGGATCGCTCGGGATTCGTGATGGACGTAAGAATGGCCACGCTGGAGCCTCGGTTTTTGTCGATTCTGTTTACGGTCACAACGAGACGAGTTTGCGGCCTGTAAGCCATTGGTACAGCGTGGGTTGCGACCAAACTTCGAGAGGAAAAGCAGATGTCCGTGTCGGAATCCATTACAAAGAGGACAGGGGGATTCGGCGACCTAAGGCTCACACCGGGGACGGCAATCCGCAGCGCCATCGTAAGTGATTAGAACAATTAGGTTTGAAACAACAGGCAGAATACTCGCTCAGAGTGGCCGCAAAATTGCCTAGTGAAATGTGTCGGCCGGTGCTTCCAGAAGCCTTCGGCCCCCGGCAGAAAGGTGCGTGCGTTATGCGAAAGAGAGTTTTGATTACCTTGCTTGCATTCGTGGGGATGCTTTTCCTGCTGCTGCCAGCAGCACGAGCCCAGACAATGCAGTTGTATTTCACCGGCAACACGTCTGGCGGCAACCTAGTGCCGTACGAGATGATCTTAAGCCAGCCTGGTTCAGACCCGACGCTTGGCACTACAGTGTGGATGAATTGTGATGACCATTACGACTTAATCCAGGCCGGGGAGTACTGGACTGCCACTGTGTTCAGCGGATCGGCCAATAATCTTGACGACACCTCGATGTCCATGATGAACGGCTGGAACATCTTAGGTAATGGCGAAACATTGGCTGCTATGGCCTATGACACAAAGGCTTACATAGAGATTGTCGACAGGGCTCAATCCGGCACCCAAGCTTACTCGGACGCTATTTGGTACATCTTCGACAAAGCTAATGGATGCAACTCTGCTTGCCTGTCGATATACAACGCTGCGACGACAGCGGTGGGCGGCGATAACACAAACGGCTACCTTACTTGGCGCCAGGACACGACCATTTTCAGTGGTCCTTATACAGATATCCACAATCAGTATGGGAGCTCCCCACCTCAAGAGTTCGATCTAGTGCCTGACGGCGGCATGACGCTCATGTTGCTCGGTGGTGCTCTGGTCGGTGTCGCGACTCTGCGCCGGAAATTCCGCGCGTAGCTGGTTGCTTCTAGAGCGAGAACCAAAGGAAAGGGCCGGAACAATCCGGCTCTTTTCTTATGCCTGCGTGCGGAGCTAACACTGGAGACCGCAACCGCTTCCGCAAAACCGTCACCGCGAAAGCGACGACGCAGCCGCACTTCGGAACGTCGGAATGCCGTTTGCAACCGTGTGGATGATCTTCACCACTCCCACGAGGCCGCGCAGGGCTCGCTCATCCACCTCACTCGGGCTCAGGCGTTCGGAGGCGTAGGTATGTCCCGCAGGAACCAGATCAATTTCCACATCGCCTTCGAGGTGCAATAACGACGGCGGGCGATGCAGGGAGCCTAAATGTCCCGGGTTCGAGGACGGAGAGCCGAAGTCATAGATGGGCTTCTAGTTTGCGAAAGGTGAGGCCGAACCATGTGTTTCTCTTCGTGCCTCCGAGTGGCGTGCCCTATACTTTCGGAACGCTGCCCTGTTAGCCTGTAGTAAGTGCTGAGAGGTTGCCCATGAGGACTCCGGTCGGTTTCCGATTTATTCTGATTCTCACTCTTATCGCCACTACGTTTACGGGATGCTCGCGCGATCCCAACGTGCGCAAGCAGAAGTATTTTCACGGCGGCCAGCGCTACTTCGAAAAAGGCAAGTATCGCGAAGCGGCGATTGAGTTTGTAAACGCTATCAAGATTGATCCCAGCTACGCCGATGCGCATTATGAACTGGCGAAGACTTACCTCAAAACCCAGCAGCAGCAGCGGGCGCATCAGGAACTGGCCCGCACTATTGAGCTGCAGCCCGAGAACTACTCGGCCCGTGTTGACATGGCCGAACTGCTGATCGGCCACCGCGAACTGCAGTTGGCGAAAGAGCAAACGGATTGGTTGCTCCAACACCGCCCGGACGATTCCAAGTCTCATCTCGTGGCCGCATATCTTCTGGCGGGGGGAGGCGACATCTCGGCGGCGATTGCGGAAATACAGAAGGCCATTACTCTCGCGCCCAGCGATGGAGATTTGCATCTTCAGCTTGCGCTGCTGCTGTTGAAGAAAGGTCAATTGGACGAAGCCGAGGCGAATTTCAGGAAAGCCGTTGAACTGAAGCCCAAGGCGGTGGGCGCTTGGTCAATGCTGGGGACGTATCATCAGGCCCGTGGTTTGTACGGACAAGCTGAGCAGGAATTCCGCCACGCCATTGAAGTTGACCCGAAAAATCCCGAACCACGCGCCGCCCTGGTCCACCTTTTCTTGGTTGAGGGCAAGAAGGCCGAAGCAGAAGATTTTCTCAAGCAGGTCAAACATGACTTTCCGGAGAACTCGGCGGGCTACCGCATGCTGGGTGACTTCTACTTCGCCACCGGAGACCTGGACAAAGCCACCGCCGAATACGCCGCCCTCTACCAGGAGCATCCCAACGATATTCAGGTCAAGAAAACTTATATTCAACTTCTAATCCAGAACAACCATTTCGATGAGGCGCGCAAACTCAATGACGAAGTCTTGAAGGCCAGCCCAAACGATAACGAAGCTCTTGTTTATCGCAGCCAGATGCAGATCAGCAGCGGAAACCTGAAGGATGCAACCGCGACGTTGCAAACCGTGATTAAGAACGACCCCAACAACAGCAAGGCCCACTACAGCCTGGGCGTTGCGTTCGACAAGTCTGGCGATTTGGAGCGCGCCGAGACCGAATGGAGGGAGGCGGTGCGTCTGCGTCCCGATTTGGTCGACGCCCAGCGCGCCCTGGCGGGCGCGGCTCTCCGCCGGCGCGACCCGGTTAGACTCGCAGAAGCTGCCACCGAGATCATTCGCTTGCAACCCAACTCGCCCGACGGCTACGGACTGCGCGCCCTTTCTGAAATCAACCGCCAGCAATTTGCAGCCGCTGAAGCAGATATTCGCAAGGCCATCGACGTCGCTCCGCAGAATTCCGTCGGCTACGTCCAGATGGGAAACCTGAAATTCGCTCAGAAGCAGTATGCTGAGGCCGGAAAGGCCTACCAGCAAGCGCTTGACCTGAATGCCAATTCGAAGGACGCACTTCGTGGCCTGATGGACACCTATATCGCCCAGAAGGAAATCGATGGGGCAATTGCCGCGGCCAATGCACAAATCGCCAAATCGCCCAACAACAGTGGGTTCTACGATCTGCTCGGCACGGTGCAATTTTTCGTCAAGAAGGACCTGAGCGGCGCCGAGGCGGCCTTCAAGCGGTCAGTAGAACTGGACAGAAATGATTCCGATGCTGTGATCAAGCTAGGTCAGACACAAGCGGCAAGAGGAGAGATAGAACAGGCTATCGCTACTTATCAGCAGGCGCTCAAGGACCATCCTCGTCCCGAATTCTATACCCTGTTGGGAGGGCTGTATGAATCCAAACGGGACTGGACCAAAGCTCAGAACGCGTACCAGCAGACGCTGGGACTCAAGCCTAATGACCCGCTCGCTTCAAGAAACCTTGCCAACGTCATGCTGCAAAGCGGCGGCAATCTCGATGAGGCGATGTCGTTGGCCCAGACGGCGCGCCGTGGCCTGCCTGACTCCCCGGCTGCGGCTGACACCCTAGGCTGGGTCTACTACCAGAAAGGGGTCTACGGGTCGGCAATCAGCATGTTCCAGGAAGCCCTCAAGCTGCAGGAAAAGAACAAGGCGCCAGACAATCCTGATATTCACTATCACTTGGGACTGACATATCAGAAGACGGAACAACCCGCGCTCGCGCGCCAGCAGTTGGAACGTGTGCTGAAGATCAATCCCAACTACAGTGCCGCCGCTGAGATAAAGAAGCAGCTAAGTAGTTTGAAATCGTAAGCCGCGAACCGCTCCGGATACTGCCGGGCGAACCCAGCTGCCATAGGTCAGGCCGAAAGAGGAGCGAAATCGGGTTGTTGCGATACTACGGAGCCACCACCCCAGACAGTCTGTGCACCGACCCTGAGGACAAAGACTTTCCGCCGCCCTCCAGTCGCCAAATCAATACACTGCCATTTTCCGGCCTTCATCTTTCACGCCAGGCCATAAGCGTTCTTTGTCTGTTCACTTTATGTGGCACATTGGTTGCGGGCCTCTGGCCTTTCCATTCCCCAACCAACGAAGTGTCATGGGTAGAAAATGAGAACGCCCTCCGGTTCGGCGACCACGGCACAGCATTGAGCTCGCGCACATTTGTGTTTGGCAGTTACGGCGGGCCGTCTTGCAGCCTTGAGGTTTGGTTGGAACCCTCCCTTACTTGGGCTACTGGTTCTATCCTTACATTTTATGGTTCCTTAAATGCCCGACAGCTCTCAATGCCGATCATGAAAGGAGTGCGCAGACGATAGCGGCATGTTTTCTGACATGCAACAGTCATGCAAACAGCGCATGTTTCAAAACTACATATAGCCTCAATTTTCGATGAAGTCGAGCTAAGAACAGGCGAGTCCGGTGATAATGTTGCTAATAATACTTAAGGGCGCGTTCGGTAGCGAGACATAAAACCTGAGTGCTCTGCCCGGACCAGCTTGGCCACACACGCCAGTGGTGTTCAGGGGAGCAGTGAAAGTTCCGTTGTTCACCGTAACCGAGGTTGACACGGAAAAGCTATATGTGGCGCCAGCGTCGGCGCTGACCAGGACATCCTGGCCATTCCATGGCTCAAATCCGGTCCCGTGAATCTGAAACATATTCGCGGCACCGCCGACACTGATGTTCGGGGCCGCAACGGGCGCTGGTATATTCGCGGTCTGCACGGCGGTTGGAGTGCTGCCAAACGCATTGATCGCAATGATCTGAAAGGTGTAGGTACCGTCCAGTACGCCCGCGCCGTAGCCAAATGGGAGAGAATTTGGATCATTGCCGCCCGGCAGCATGACATCGGCGATCAGAATGCTGCTGTTGGGAGTTGGCCAGAACCAGAGCTTAAATTCGAATGAGGTCGCCTGGCGCAAGGGATTGGGCGCCGGATAGTTGTTAAACCAGGGCGGGAGGTTTGCCTGATCATACCAGCTAAACTCTACCGCACCCCCGGACGCATTGTACGTCAGCCCAACCGGTGTGAGAGGCGCAGCGGTCGCGATCATCGCCCGCATCGAAATCGGTGGTGGTGGCGGGCTAATGTTCAACGACTTCGCGACCGCGAGAGTGCTCACCGGAAGCGAAAATCCCTTTGCCTGCGCGAAGGTCTTGAACGACAGATTGCTCATTAGTTTTAGCTCCGCATCAAAGAACGTGCCCTCACTGCAACGCGATGAGAACCGGAATCAGTCCGCGTCCGGATTCCAGGCCTCGCATCGCTTTGCCGATCACCGCGCCGAACGCCTGGTGACGATCACGGGCCTTCATCGCGTAGCCCTCGATCGACGAAGTCGTCAGGAGGTCGCCAATCTCGATGGCTCCCTCGCTGGCGTCGACTTTGCAATAAACCGTGCCCACCAGAGCGACGGTTGCCCGAGGCCGCGTGGTCACTCGCCTGCCAAGGGAGATGGCCGGCTTTAAGTCGCCCGCACCCGAAACGATGCCCGCGACACAGCAGTCGTAGGCCCGCCTGGAGGGCGCCACCGTCCCGTCTTTGCTCAACACCATGACCGTCCCGGGTGAAATGGCCTCATCCAACATTACATCGAAGTCTTCAGCGCAATCGCCATTGGTCAGTTGCACATCCCCCGATACCACGACGTTGCCATTCACGGTCGTGTTGCCATTCATAGTCGTGTTGCCATTGAACAACCCCGCGTTACCGCCATTGAACGCCGTGCCCTGAATGGCCGTACCAGTGTTTGTTTCGCCCCGCATCGCGATACCATCGGTACTGTTTCCATAGACCGCTGTCCCATGGCCTCCGGTTGAAGCGCCTACCACACCTTGGGCGTCGCTCGAACCATAAACCCCGGCCTTCTGCTTGAATTGCGGGTCGATGCCGCCGATAAAGCCCGTGCCATTCGGGCTGTCGCCTCGCACAGCATAGAAGCCGTTGCCGTACACGCCCGTGCCCTCGCTGCCGGTTGAATGGCCAAACACACCTTGCTGGCCGCTCACGCCGCAAGCACCGGCATCCTGACTGTAAAGCGGATCACTTCCACCAAGGAAACCATAACGATCGTATTCGACAAAAATCACAACCGCATGGTTAATCTTGCTACCGCCCCAGACGCCTTCGCCCTGATCGCTCGTACCGGTAACGCCGGTGTAGGAGGGAGAGTCGCCCCAGACGCCAGTCACAGGGTTACCTTCGATGATTCTGATTGGGGGGGTTGAAGGTTGGCTTGCGTTCTCGCCTTTGACTCCGTAGCTGGCTGTGGCGTCGGCTGTTCCGGTAAGTGGCGGCATATCTTACACTTCCTTTTGTTTTGATAGGCGAGGCGAGACCCCGCCAGTATTGGTGATACAAGTTCGCCGTTGAACCGAGAGGATCAATTGCATCTTCGCCTCTCGGTCGTCCTCGATGTTGCTTGCGGCACCGGCCGGTCGTTCCAGTGCCTCCAAAGCAGCTTCAATTCGTTGTCTCGCGATGGGGATTTGATCGCGTCTCTTCTGAGACGAGTTCCCGCAATATGCCAATTCTGACCGGAATCTCCTTCTTACCTTCCAAACACGGCACCCAGTGTACACCCGCGGCCCAATATAGACCAAACGCCCCCACCGTGTTTCATGAGATGGTCAAGGAAGAGTCTTCTCTTCCTTGGGAAGCGAAAGGCTTCGATAGCCTTGAGCTTCCAGGTAGGGATCAATTTGTGCTGGATTGGAAGTTATCCACTGTCTAAAGTTCAAATTCTCTTAAGCTCAATGCAGCAAGACCTCACCGAGCTTGTTCTGCAAAGTGACGTTGGGGATCTGGGTCATCAGACGGGCCAGAGGCAAATAACTGGTCCCTGACCAGCTTGCAGCAACGGCTAGTGAAGACCTGGTGAAACATGCGCGGTACTACTGGCTGTTCCTGGCGGAAGGACATCTGAACCGGCGGCGGTTCGGAGCCATGCTGGGCCGGATCGCGCTGCTGCCGGTACCGACGGGATAGGTGGATCGTGGTCGAGTCAACAGCGGAATCCGTCGATAAGCTGGTTGGGGTAAGGAGAGGTGTTGCAAAAGTAGGCCACAAATGGGGCAATTTTGCACTGTGCTGGCGTGGATGGCAGACCGTCGGGAGTGCTCCCGATGGCAAATCGTTTCACGATGTCGCGAACGGGCGAGACAGGTGTACTATGGTGCCGTTGTCGAGATCAAAAAGGAGATTCCGGTTAATTCCACTTGCGGGAGGAGGGCACTGTATGTGCATTTCACGGCTTCGGTGTGCGGTTCGAGTTCTGCTTGGCCTATTTCTTTTGTCATGGACCTTGGTGTCGGCTCGCGCGCAGCGCAAGGGCCCCGTTGATCAGGGGCCCACGCGCAGGGAGACGGTTCGGTGTGCATCATCCGATGATACGACGCCGAGCGGACTAGTACTTAGTTGCGTAGATTAGCGTAAGATAAATGGGGATGCACATTGCGAATCTCGCGTTTCGTCCACTCGAAGGGCGTGGCGGTTTTGTTGTATGCGGCTATGAATCGGTCAATCGC